>OWID01000301.1_pt1 | contig 19718 bp, 27 predicted proteins | sample 1732661 | NCBI WGS metagenome assembly OWID01 (sample SAMN05065739, study PRJEB22554) | human gut metagenome | biome: ENVO:2100002; feature: ENVO:00000062; material: ENVO:00002003 | host: Homo sapiens | place: USA
CTCGGAGATGTGTATAAGAGACAGATCCCACGGAGATGTCCGGCGGCCAACAGCAGCGCGTGGCCATCGCCCGTGCCATTGCGGCCCATCCGCCCATCATCATGGCCGACGAGCCCACCGGCGCTCTGGATTCCCACACCGGCCAGGAGGTGCTGCACTTTTTGCAGCAGCTTAACCGGGAGGGCACCACGGTGATCCTCATCACCCATGACAACGGCATTGCCGCCACCGCCCGCCGCTGCGTGCGTCTGGCGGACGGCAAGATCGTGGACGACCGCGTGCAGGAGGTGGATTGGCTGTGAATATCCAACAGGCGATCAAAATGGCCTTCCGCTCCATTATGGGCAACAAGGGCCGTTCCATCCTCACTATGCTGGGCATCATCATCGGTATTGCCTCCGTGATGACCATCGTCTCCACGGTCAACGGCATGAACCAGCAGTCCCTCAAACAGTTCGAGGCCATGGGCAGCAACCGCATCGACGTGCAGGCCAGCCTCTACAACGGACAAAATGCATTTGAGGCCCTGTATGACTACTGCAACTCCCTGGGCAGCGACCTGGTGCTGGGCGTGACGCCGGATGCGTACTTCAGCGCAAACGTGGTCTACGGCTCCAAGAGCAGCAAGGCCATGGAAAAGAACCAGGAGAACATGTGGAACAGCGACGGCGGCGCCAATACCCAGGTGGCCCTGCCCCCAGAGCTGCGCTTCGGCAGCGACCAGTATTCTGTGTGCAACAACTTCCAGATCGCCGCCGGACGGGACCTGAGCAAGATCGACATCCGCAATTACAACCAGGTGTGCGTGCTGGGCGCCCGGGCCGCGCAGAACTTCTTCAACTATGCAGATCCTGTGGGCCAGGTCATGCAGGTTAACGGCATTCCCTTTACGGTGATCGGCGTCTACGGAGAGAAGGACCCGGATTCTGCCTGGTCCATGGATAACATCATCGTCTTTCCCTATACGGCCAGCCGTATCCTCAGCCCCGGCACCCAGATGAGCCAGTTCGTGGTGAAGGCGGCCTCCAACAAGGCCGCCGTGGAGGCCACTTCCCGCATCAGTGGTTTTCTGACCGGCCTGACCAACAACGGTCAGAGCGGCTGGGGCTACGCCCAGAGCAACAACCAGTGGCAGCAGTCGCAAAATGAGTACACCACCATGCTCTCCATGGTGCTGGGCGGCATCGCGGCCATCTCGTTGCTGGTGGGCGGCATCGGCATTATGAATATCATGCTGGTGACGGTGACGGAGCGGACCAGAGAGATCGGTATCCGCCGGGCCATCGGCGCCGAGCGCAGCTCCATCGTCACCCAGTTTTTGATCGAGGCAGCCATGATCTGCGGCATGGGCGGCATCATCGGTATCGCCATCGGCACGGTGGGCACACGGATCGCCGGCAAGCTGCTCATCAAAATCGACATCTGGCCGTCCGTCGGCATCACCCTGGGCGCGTTTTTGCTGTCGGTCGCGCTGGGTATCCTGTTTGGCATCTATCCCGCGGCCAAGGCATCCAAGCTTCAGCCTGTGGAAGCCCTGCGGGCGGAATGAGAGGGAGAATCAATATGAAAAAACGAGTGATCAGTTTGCTCATGGCGGTGTGCCTGGCAGCTACGGCGCTGGTATTCCCGGCCCAGGCTGCCGAGACCGTCCGCTTTTCCGACATCCATGACAAAGAGACCATCATGGCTGTGGAGTCGCTGCGGCTCATGGGCGTGCTGGACGGCTATGCCGACGGCACGTTCCGGCCGGACGGTGTATTGACCCGGGCGCAGTTCTGCAAAATGGCGGTCTACGCCATGAACGGCGAAAGTGAACTGGGCCTTTACCGGGCGGTGACCGTGTTCCCGGACGTGAAGCCCTCCTACTGGGCGGCTCCGTACATCAACATGGCCTCCAAGGGCAAGGCCATCATCGCTGGCTATGCCGACGGGCTGTTCCACCCTGACCGCACGGTCACGGTGGGACAGGCGGTGACCATCCTGCTGCGCCTGCTGGGCTATAAGGACGAGAATGTGGGCGGCATCTGGCCCCAGGGCTACATGGCCGTGGGCCAGACCATCGGCCTTACCAACGGCGTGAGCACCGATCCCTATGCGCCCCTGACCCGCGGCCAGGCTGCGCAGCTTTTCCTGAATCTGCTGCGTGCAGAGATGCGGGAGGGCGGCAAGTATGTCTCCACCATCGGTACGCCGGTGGAGAATACCGTGCTGGTGTCCGCCAACGCCACCGGACCGGACGGCCGCGGCAACGCCCTGCAGACCGCCTCCGGCGATGTCTATCAGATCTATTCCGGAAAGGCCTCCAACGGAGCTCTCAACGGCTATAAGGGCACGCTGGTGCTGGCCAAGAACGGCTCCAAGGCGCTGACCTTCGTGCCCGACGCAATGGGCGCCAGCCGCACGGTCACGCTCTCCAGCAAGACGGCTACCCAGCTGGTGGATACCAATGGCGTCCGCTATGCGGTGGAGAGCAGCACGCCCACCTATTACAACGGCGAGGAGACCACCTGGGGCAGCGCGTTCAGCTGGCTGCTGGCAGGCACCTCTGTGACGCTGTACCTCAACGAGGCCGGCGGCGTGGATTACGTGTTCGTGGGCGGCGGTTCCAGCTCCACGGCAGCCGTGGTGGTGTATGAGGATGAGTCCGCGGCGGGCTTCGACAGCCTCACCGGCGGCGCCACCAATTACACCATCTACAAGAACGGCTCCAGTGCCACCATGGCGGACCTGCGCAAGTACGACGTGGCGGTTTACTCCGCTGCCTCCAACAGCATTCGGGTGTGCGATACCCGCGTGACAGTGTACTATGAGAACTGCTATCCCAACGCCAAGGAGCCCTCTGAGATCACAGTGCTGGGCGGCGTCAAGCTGCCAGTCCTGGCCACGGCCATGACCAGCCTTTCTAAGTTCGCTCCCGGCGATCAGATGACGCTGCTTCTGACTGAGGACGGCAAGGTAGCCGGCGCTCTGGAGGCTGTGGGCAGCTCCGGCCGCGGCAATGCCATGGGCATCGTCCGGGACGGCACGGTGCAGATGCTTTGCGGCACGGCCAAGATCTCCGTGCCGGCCAACGACGCCAAGCAATATGAGGGCCAGGTGGTCCGCATCTCCTCTACCCGCAGCGGCGTGACGCTCTCGCCTGCTACCGGCGGTGCCTCCGGCGACCTGAATGTTTCCGAGCGCAAGTTGGGCGGCCGGGCTCTGGCGGAGAACGTCATGGTGTTCCGCAACGGACAGGACGTGAACCTCAACCAGTTGACCTCCAACACCGTGTCTTCTTCCGATATCCGCTATGCCCGCCTCAACTGGGCCGGTCAGGTGGATCTGATCGTGCTGGGCAATGCCGAGGAGTCCACGGTCTACTATGGCCGCGCAGTGGTGACCAAGGGCCAGCGTGTCCAGATCACCGATGAAAACGGCAAGGAGCCCGGCGAGGAGGGCTACATCCCCACCTACAGCCAGGGCCAGACCATGCTGGAAGTGGTCTACGGCGACGGCAAGTCCGTCGGTCCCTTCTCCACCGGCTACGATGTCCGTACTGGCGACTATGTGAAGGTGATCCTCAACTCCAGCGGCTCGGCATTTATGCACTGCGAGAAGCTGACGGAGCTGGACGATGTGCCCAACAGCGCCTGGAGCGGCCAGTCCGCAGTGACGGTGGGCGGCCGTACCTACAAGGTGAGCGAGGATGTGCCTTGCTTCAATCGCAGCACCGGCGGCTGGATGTCGCTGTCCGCAGCGCACGGCTATTCCAACCATTGCAACCTCTACGTCTCCGACGGCGTGGTGCGCGTCATCGAAGTGGGAGACTGAAAAACCCAATCACGCGAAAAGCGGAGGACGGCAGATGCCGTCCTCCGCTTTACAAATCTCATCCTGAGGAGTATGCTGGCCATAGAAAAAGGAGGGAGCTGCCATGATCTACGATACCCTGGCGCATAAGAACCAGTACCGGAGCCTGAACCCCCGGCTTGCAAAGGCGCTGGATTTCCTGGCTGAGACGGATTTTTCCGTCCTGCCGGACGGGCGCTGCGACATCGACGGCGACGAGGTGTTTGCCAACGTCATGACCTATGAGACCAAAATTGCTAATGAGACGCCGGAATCCCACCGCCGGTATATGGACATCCAGTACCTGATCGAGGGAGAGGAACTGGTGGGCGTGGGTGCCCTGGAGCGGATGACTGAAGTGGTGGAGGCTCGGCCCGAGGGGGATATCTGGCTCCACCGGGGCCCCGTGGACTATGTGACCATCGGGCAGGGACGCTTTGTGGCTGTGTGGCCGGGAGACGCCCACGCCCCCGGCATCGCGCCGGACGGCGTGCCTAAGCGTGCCCGCAAGTGCGTGGTGAAAGTGCTGGTATAAGAAAAGTGCGCCGGAGCATTGCTCCGGCGCACTTGTTTTTTTTATACCGTTGACCGGCACTCAGACTACCTGGAACAGATAGAACTTGAGATAGCTGGTCTCCTCCACGCCCCAGAGGATGGGGTGGTCGCAGCTTTGCTGGCGGGCTTCGATCTGCCGCAGCTGCACGCCTGCGTCCCGGGCGGCGTCGTGAAGCATGGCTACGAACTTCTCCTCCGTGGCGAAGTGGGAGCAGGAGCAGGTGGCCAGCAGGCCGCCCCGGGGCAGCAGCCGCATGGCACGGTAGTTGATCTCCTTGTAGCCGGCCAGGGCGTTGGAGACGGTCTTGCGGGACTTGGTGAAAGCCGGCGGGTCCAGAATGATGAAGTCATACTTGGTCGGCTGCTGGGCAAGCTGGGGCAGCAGGTCAAAGACGTTTGCCTGCACACACTCCATCACGCCGTCCAGCCCGTTGCGCGCGGCGTTGGCCCGGGCCATCTCCACGGCGGACTCCGATACGTCCACGGCGGTGACATGCTTGGCGCCGCCCATAGCGGCATTGAGGGCGAAAGAGCCGGTGTGGGTGAAGCAGTCCAGCACCGTCTTTCCCCGGGCCAGGTGGGCAACCGCCCGGCGGTTATATTTCTGATCCAGGAAAAAGCCGGTCTTTTGGCCGTTTTCCACATCCACCAGATACTTCACGCCGTTTTCCGTGATCTCTGTCACCGCAGACTGGGGCGGCTCCTCACCGGGCAGGGCATACCAGCCCTTGCCCTGAGAAAGGCCTTCCTTTTCCCGCAGGGCCACATCATTGCGCAGGAAAACGCCCCGGATAGCAAAACCGTCCTCCCGCAGCAGCTTGACCAGCGCCGGCAGCAGGATGTCCTGAATGCGTTCCATGCCCACGGAGAGCACCTGCACGCTCAGAAGATCCCGGAACTTGTCCACGGTCAGACCGGGGAAAGCGTCGGCCTCTCCGAAGATGATCCGGCAGGCGTCCAGATCCTCCGGGCCCATGACCGCCTTGCGGTATTCCCAGGCCCAGCGGAGCTTGCGCTCCCAAAAGGCTGTATCAAAACGGTCGTTGGCGTTGCGGCTGATGAGGCGCACGCGGATCTTGGAATGCTCCGAGAAAAAGCCGGTGCCAAGATACCGGCCCTTTTTGCTGACCACGTCTACCAGAGTGCCGTTTTCCACGTACTCGGGGGCGGAGGTGATCTCTTCGGCATAGACCCAGGGGTGACCCCGGTGAATGGCGGCCTCCGCCTTGGGCGTGACGGCAAAGACGGGGTAGCTTCGCTCTGCTTTCATAGAAAAACTCCTTTTGGAATCTGATTTTTCACCAGTCTATCACATTTTTGTCTCCGACGCCATATGGTGAAAGAGAGAAGGAGGGATTTTCATGCCCAAGATTTACCTCAGCCCGTCCACCCAGGACTGGAATCCCTATGTAACGGGCAGCGGCTCGGAGGAATACCATATGAACCGCATCGCGGACGCCCTGGTGCCGTATCTCATGTCCAACGGCATCCAATATAGCCGCAACCGGCCGGAGATGACGGCAGCCTCGTCCATCCGGGAGGCCAACGCCGGAGAGTACGACCTGTATCTGGCACTCCACTCCAATGCTTCCCCGGAAAGCCGGGCGGGGCAGGAGCGGGGCATCATCGTTTTTTACTATCCCGGCAGCGCGGAGGGACAGCGGGCCGCGGAGCTGATCGCCGGGGAGCTTAAGCAGATCTATCCGCTGCCGGACAAGGTGACCACCCGCACCACCACGGCACTGGGAGAGGTGCGTCAGCCCCGGTTCCCGGCGGTGCTGGCGGAGATCGGCTATCACGACAACTACGAGGACGCCCTGTGGATCGAGGGTCATACGGAGGCCATCTCCCAGCAGCTGGCCCGGGCGCTGACGGCCTATTTTGGTTTGCCGTTCATCTACCCCTCGCCGGTGCGGGAGGGGATCGTCACCGTCCGGGACGGCACGCTGAACCTCCGTGCCGCGCCGGACCCCACCGCGTCCATCCTGACCGGGCTCCCCGACGGCGCCGCCGTGGCCATCTACGGCGAGTGGGAGGGATGGTATGTGGTCCACTACGGGGAGTTGGTGGGATACGCGGCGGCAGCATATATCGAGACGGAGTGAGCGCCCGCCGCGGCCATGTATGTTTCGGGTAAATATACGCTTTTTCCTTGACAGCGCCGGGGGAAATGATTAAACTAAAAAAAGATAATCATCGGGAGGCGAAAGGGGTGCCGGCCCGATTGTTTTCTGACCGTGCGACCGCGCCGGAACTGCGGCGCGGTCTGCATCTGCAAAAAACCAATACCGACAATGAGGAGGAAGATTACGATGAATCCCATCATCGCGGCCCTGCTGGGCCTGGTGATCGGCGGCGCCGTCTGCTTCCCGCTCGGTATTCGTTATCGGAAAAAAGTCTCTGAGAAGGAAATTTCCAGTGCCGAGGAAGAGGGCACACGCATCATCAACGAGGCCATCAAGAGCGCGGAATCTAAAAAGCGCGAGGCCCTGCTGGAAGCAAAGGAAGAGATCCTGAGAAGCCGCAGCGAGTACGAGAAGGAAGAAAAGACACGCAGAGCCGATCTGCAGCGGCAGGAAAACCGCCTGCAGCAGAAGGAAGAAAACCTCGACCGCAAGACCGAGGCTATTGAAAAGAAGGAAGAGTCCCTGGCCCAGAAGCACGCGGCCATCGACAAGGAAAACGAGGAGATCAAGGTCATCAAGCGCAGCCAGACTGAAATGCTGGAGCGTATCTCCGGCTTTACCGCCGAGGAGGCCAAGCAGTACCTGATCGCCCAGGTGGAGTCCGAGGTGACCCACGAGACTGCCCTCAAGATCAAAGAGGTGGAGTCCCGGATGAAGGAGGAGTGCGAGGCCCGCGCCCGCGAAGTGGTGGCGCAGGCCATCCAGCGCTGCGCCGCGGACCAGGTGGCTGAAATGACCGTCAGTGTGGTTCCCCTGCCCAATGACGAGATGAAGGGCCGCATCATCGGCCGGGAAGGCCGCAACATCCGCACCATCGAGACCCTCACCGGTGTGGACCTCATCATCGACGACACGCCCGAGGCCATCACCGTCAGCTGCTTTGAGCCCGTGCGCCGGGAGATCGCCCGGCTGGCGCTGGAAAAGCTCATTGCCGACGGCCGTATCCATCCCACCCACATTGAGGAGATGGTGGAAAAGGCCCGCCGGGAAGTGGAAGCCACCATCAAGGCCGAGGGTGAGCGCGCTGTGTTCGAGTGCGGCATCCGCAGCCTGCATCCCGAGCTTGTGAAGATGCTGGGCCGGCTCCATTACCGCACCAGCTACGGCCAGAACGTGCTGCAGCACTCCATCGAGGTCAGCCACATCGCCGGCATGATGGCCGCGGAGCTGGGCGCCGATGTGCAGGCTGCCAAGCGGGCGGGCCTGCTCCACGATCTGGGCAAGTCCGTGGACCACGAACTGGAGGGCACCCATGTGGCCCTGGGCGTGGAGTTTGCCCGCAAGTACAAGGAGCGGGAGGACATCATCCACGCCATCGAGGCACACCACAACGATGTGGAGCCTCGGACCATTGTGGCCTGCCTGGTCCAGGCGGCGGACGCCATTTCCGCTGCGCGGCCCGGTGCCCGGCGCGAGAATCTGGAGAACTATATCAAGCGTCTGGAGCAGCTGGAGACCATCACCGGCTCTCACCCTGGCGTGGACAAGGCCTATGCCATCCAGGCCGGCCGGGAAGTCCGGGTCATGGTCAAGCCCGAGCAGGTCAGCGAGGACCAGATGGTCATCCTGGCCCGGGATCTGGCCAAGAAGATCGAAGAGGAAATGGAGTACCCCGGTCAGATCAAGGTGCATCTGATCCGGGAGACCAAAGTGGTGGAATACGCCAAATAACCAGCCTCAAAAAGAGCGGAACGCCTCGGGCGTTCCGCTCTTTCACGCCTGACATGCCGGAATTGCCCGGCCATGCCTTGACAATTCACGGGCGGGCCGATACAATATTAAACCAGTGAAAACCACCCGCTTGCAGCGATCACACATATTATATATAGAAGGATTTGAGAGAATATGGCACAGGATAAAAGACAGGTAGACGCCATTACCGCCCGGGACGTGGATTTTGCCCAGTGGTATACGGACGTCTGCAAAAAGGCAGAGCTGATCGACTACACCTCCGTCAAGGGTATGTTCATCTACCGCCCCTATGGCTACGCCATCTGGGAGAACATCCAGGCGGAGCTGGACCGGCGCTTCAAGGCCACCGGTCATGAAAACGTGTATCTGCCCGTTCTGATCCCCGAGTCCCTGCTCCAGAAGGAGAAGGACCACGTGGAGGGCTTCGCCCCCGAGTGCGCCTGGGTCACCATGGGCGGCAGCGAGAAGCTGGAGGACCGGCTGTGCGTGCGTCCCACCTCTGAGACGCTGTTCTGCGAGCATTATGCCAACATCATCCACTCCTGGCGCGATCTGCCCAAGCTCTATAACCAGTGGTGTAGCGTGCTGCGCTGGGAAAAGACCTCCCGTCCCTTCCTGCGTCACCGGGAGTTCTTGTGGCAGGAGGGCCACACCATGCACGCCACGGCGGAAGAGGCCCGGGAAGAGACCATGCAGATGCTGAACATCTACGCCGACTTCATGGAGAACGTCCTGGCCATGCCTGTCATCCGGGGCCGCAAGACCGACAAGGAGAAGTTCAACGGCGCCGAGGAGACCTACACCGTCGAGTGCATGATGCATGACCACAAGGCCCTGCAGGCCGGTACCAGCCACTACTTCGGCGACGGCTTCGCCAAGGCCTTTGACATCACCTTTGCCGGCAAGGACAACCAGCCTCACCATCCCCATCAGACCAGCTGGGGCGTGTCCACCCGTATGATCGGCGGCATCATCATGACCCACGGCGACGACAACGGCCTGGTGCTGCCTCCCCGGATCGCCCCCACCCAGGTGGTGGTGATTCCCGTGGCCGCCCACAAGCCCGGTGTGCTGGACGCTGCCGCATCCCTGCGGGATCGCCTGAGCGCTGCGGGTCTCCGCTGCAAGCTGGACGACTCCGACAACTCTCCCGGCTGGAGGTTTGCCGAGTATGAGATGAAGGGCGTGCCCGCCCGCGTGGAGATCGGCCCCAAGGACATGGAGAAGGAGCAGTGCGTGGTGGCCCGCCGGGATACCGGCGAGAAGGTGACCGTGCCTCTGGCGGAGCTGGAGGAGACGGTGAAGCGTCTGCTGGACGAGATCCACGACAACATGTTCGCCATGGCGCTGAAGAACCGGGAAGAGAACACCTTCGATATCTCTACCCCCGAAGAGGCAAAGGCCATCGCCGAGGGCAAGGGCGGCTTCCTGCGGTCCAAGTGGTGCGGCGACCTTGCCTGCGAGCTGGCCATGAAGGAGCGCGCCGGCGTCACTTCCCGCTGCATGCCGCTCAAGCAGTCCGGCACCGAGGGCGTGTGCCCTGTGTGCGGCAAAAAGTGTACCACCGACATCTACTGGGGCGTGGCCTATTAAGGAAAAACGCCGTTTTTCCGACAGGGAGACAGGCGTCTTTGAGGCTCCAAAAAAAACTTGAAAATTTCATGAAAAACAGAGAAAATCCCCTTGACAGCAAGGGGATTTTCTTTTATTATAAGGGAGTCCGCGCGAAAGGTGTGTTCTGGAGCGCGGTGATGCGATGAACCGGGAGATTGCTCCGCAAGGAGGTAACTTCCGGGGAGTATGTCCGATAATCGGGCGGCTGAGAAGGATCTGTACGTTGCGTAGATCGCTGCGCCATGACCTCGTTACCGGCCGTATGGTTTCATGCGCCGGTATTTTTCATGAGCTGGAATGATACGCACGGATAAGCGTATAGAAAAATCTCTCGCCGTAGGTCGTCGAGACTGCGTGAAAACAACCTACGTAATCAGGAGGAAACAACCATGGCACAGAAAGAAATGATCCGCATTCGTCTGAAGGCCTATGACCACCAGGTCATCGACCAGAGCGCAGAGAAGATCGTCGAGACCGCCAAGCGCACCGGCGCTGAGGTGTCCGGCCCCATCCCCCTGCCCACCAAGAAGGAAGTCGTCACCATCCTGCGGGCCGTGCACAAGTACAAGGACAGCCGTGAGCAGTTCGAGCGCCGCACCCACAAGAGACTGATCGACATCACCAAGTCCTCTCCCAAGACCGTGGAGGCTCTGATGGCTCTGGAGCTGCCCGCTGGCGTGGAGATCGAGATCAAGCTGTAATCCCCCGCAACACTATTTAAATTGTTTGCTGTCCCAAGCCCATCGTCTTGCGAGATGGGCGGGTCATGTCGGCAGAGCAATGCGGCCAACCCAACCGGGCGTATCTAAGCCGACCAATAACCTTTAAGGAGGAACATACATGAAAGCAATCATCGGCAAAAAAGTGGGCATGTCTCAGATTTTTGACGAGAACGGCCATGTGATTCCCGTCACCGTGATCGAGGCGGGTCCCTGCGTGGTCACTCAGAAGAAGACTTCCGAAAAGGAAGGCTATGAGGCTGTCCAGCTGGGCTTCGAGGATATCGCTGAGCGCAAGCTCACCAAGCCCGAGATGGGCCACCTGAACAAGGCTGGCGTCTCTCCCAAGAAGCACCTGCGTGAATTCAACCTGGAGAATGCCGCTGAGCTGAACATCGGCGACATCGTCAAGGCGGACACCTTCAAGGTCGGCGACTTCGTTGACGTCACCGGCATCAGCAAGGGCCACGGCTACGCCGGCGTTATCAAGCGCCACGGTGCCCACCGCCTGAAGGAGACCCACGGTAGCGGCCCTGTGCATCGTCACGCCGGTTCTATGGGCTCTTCCACCGATCCTTCCCGTATCTTCAAGGGCAAGATCGGCGCCGGCCACATGGGCGTTGACCAGGTGACCGTGCAGAACCTGTCCGTTGTCAAGGTCGATCCCGAGCTGAACATGCTGGTCGTCTGCGGTGCGGTGCCCGGCCCCAAGGGCGGTCTGGTCACCATCAAGTCCACCGTGAAGGTCCACAAGGTCAAGCAGGCCGGCGCTGACATCAGCAAGAACCCGCAGAAGGCTTCCGGCCGTAACCCGCAGAAGGCTTCCGCCAGAAACAAGTAAGAAAGGGGTGCTTGAGTAATGTCTTCTATGAAAGTTTTGAACATGGCCGGCGCTGAGGTCGGCACTGTTGAATTGAACGACGCCATCTTCGGCATCGAGCCCAACGAAGTCGTCGTCCACGAGGTCGTCAAGAACCACCTCGCCAACTGCAGACAGGGCACCCAGAGCGCCCTCACCCGCGCCGAGGTCTCCGGCGGCGGCCGCAAGCCCTGGCGTCAGAAGGGTACCGGCCACGCCCGTCAGGGCAGCACCCGTGCTCCCCAGTGGACCCACGGCGGTATCGTCTTCGCTCCCAAGCCCCGCGACTACAGCTATGTGCTGAACAAGAAGGTCAAGCGCCTGGCGCTCAAGTCCGTTCTGTCCGCCAGAGCTGCCGAGGGCAAGCTGGTGGTCATCGACTCCATCAAGATGGACGCTATCAAGACCGCTGAGTTCCGCAAGTTCCTGGATGCTGTCAAGGTCGACGGCAAGGCCGTCGTGGTCACCCCCGCTGTTGACGAGATCATCGTCAAGAGCGCCCGCAACATCCCCGGCGTGCTGACCACTCCCTCCAACAACCTGAGCGTGTATGACCTCGTCAACGCCCAGTACCTGGTTGTGGATCAGGCCGCCCTCGCAAACATCGAGGAGGTGTACGCATAATGGCTACCGCATACGATATCATTATCCGTCCCATCATCACCGAGCGCGCCATGGCTGGCGCCGCCGATAAGAAGTACGTCTTCGAGGTGGCCAAGAGCGCCGGTAAGATCGAGATCAAGAAGGCTGTTGAGGAGATCTTCGGCGTGAAGGTCGCTTCCGTCAACACCCTGACGGTGCCCGGCAAGGAAAAGCGCATGGGCGCCGGCCGTCCCGGCATGACCAAGACCTGGAAGAAGGCCTATGTCCAGCTGGCTGACGATTCCAAGACCATCGAGTTCTTCGAAGGCATGGTCTGATAACGGAAGGAGAGTAAAGCGATATGTCTATTAAAACTTTTAAGCCGACGACTCCCTCCAGACGCCAGATGACTGTCTCCGGTTTCGACGGCATTGACAAGAAGGCCAAGCCCGAGCCCAGCCTGACCGAGCCTCTGAAGAAGAGCTCCGGCCGCAACAGCTATGGCCGCATCACCGTCCGTCATCGCGGCGGCGGCAACAAGCGCAAGTACCGCATCATCGACTTCAAGCGCGACAAGGTCGGCTCTGCCACCGTGCTGCGTCTGGAGTATGACCCCAACCGCTCCGCCAACATCGCTCTCATCCAGTATGAGGACGGCGAGAAGCGCTATATCCTGGCTCCCGTTGGCCTGAAGGCCGGCCACAAGATCATGACCGGTCCCGACGCCGATATCCTGCCCGGCAACGCGCTGCCCATCGCCAACATCCCCGTTGGTACCGTGATCCACAACATCGAGCTGCATCCCGGCAACGGCGCCCAGCTGGTCCGCTCCGCCGGTACCTCCGCTCAGCTGATGGCTAAGGAGGGCAGCGATGCTCAGATCCGTATGCCTTCCGGCGAGGTCCGCATCGTGCGCACCAACTGCATGGCCACCATCGGCCAGGTTGGCAACATCGAGCATGAGAACATCAACATTGGCAAGGCCGGCCGTAAGCGCCACATGGGTTGGCGTCCCACCGTGCGCGGCTCTGTCATGAACCCCAATGACCACCCCCACGGCGGCGGCGAGGGCCGCGCGCCCGTCGGCCGTCCCGGTCCTGTGACGCCTTGGGGCAAGCCCGCTATGGGTTACAAGACCCGCAAGGGCAAGAACCCCACCAACAAGTTCATTGTGAAGCGTCGCAACGAGAAGTAAGGGAGGCAATGAAATATGAGCAGATCTATTAAAAAAGGCCCCTTCGTTGCCCCTGAGCTGCTGAAGCGGGTCGAGGAAATGAACGCCAAGAACGAGAAGAAGGTTCTGAAGACCTGGAGCCGCAGCTCCACCATCTTCCCCGCCTTCGTCGGCCACACCATCGCCGTGCACGATGGCCGCAAGCATGTGCCCGTCTACATCCAGGAGGATATGGTCGGCCACAAGCTGGGTGAGTTCGCTCCCACCCGTACCTTCCGCGGTCACCGCAAGGACAACTAAGTAAAGGAGGATGCAGAACATGGATAAGAAAATTGCCAAAGCGTATCTGCGCTATGTCCGCATCGCTCCCCGCAAGATCCAGATCGTGTGCGATCTGATCCGCGGTAAGGACGCCGGCACTGCCATGGCGATCCTGATGCAGACCCCCAAGGCCGCCTCTGAGCCTCTGATGAAGCTCCTCAAGAGCGCCATGGCCAACGCCGAGAACAACTTCGGCATGGACCCCGCCAAGCTGGTGGTGTCCGAGGTCTACGCCACTCCCGGCCCCATCCTCAAGCGGATGATGCCCCGGGCTCAGGGCCGCGCCTATCGTATCAACAAGCGCACTTCTCACGTCACCCTGGCTGTGACGGAAAAGGCATAAGAGGGAGGAGAACAGTTTATGGGACAGAAAGTTAATCCCCACGGCCTGCGCGTGGGCGTCATCAAAGACTGGGATTCCCGTTGGTATGCCAGTGATGAGAAGGTCGGCGATCTGATCGTCGAGGATCAGAAGATCCGCAAGTACCTGAAGAAGACCCTGTACGGCGCCGGCGTGCCCAAGATCGAGATCGAGCGCAGCGCCGACTCCGTCACCATCTACCTCCACTGCGCCCGTCCCGGTGTGGTCATCGGCAAGGGCGGTGAGCAGATCGAGCAGTATCGTCTGGCTGTGGAGAAGATGATCGGCAAGAAGGTGAAGCTGAACATCGTTGAGGTGAAGAACCCCGACATGAACGCCCAGCTGGTGGCTGAGAACATTGCTCAGCAGCTGGAGAAGCGTATCAGCCATCGCCGCGCCATGAAGAACTCCATGGCCCGCGCCATGCGCGCCGGTGCCAAGGGCATCAAGACCTGCTGCTCCGGTCGTCTCGGCGGCCGCGAGATCGCTGGCGTTGAGCACTATCACGAGGGTACCATCCCCCTGCAGACCATCCGCGCCGACATCGAGTACGGCTTCGCTGAGGCTGCCACCACCTTCGGCCGCATCGGCGTGAAGGTGTGGATCTACAAGGGTGAGGTCCTCTCCCAGACCCTGCGCACCACTCCCCGCACCATGGACACCTCCAAGCCCTATCAGGAGCGTCGTGAGCGTCGTCCCCGCCGGGATGGCGATCGTCGCGGCGGCTTCAACCGCGGCGGCCAGGGCGGTTTCAACCGTGACCGTCAGGGCGGCTTCAACCGCGGCGGCCAGGGCCGTCCCCAGGGCGGTTTCAGACCCAACAACAACACCGGCCGCCCCGCTGCGCCCGCGGCCCCCGCTAAGGAAGGAGGAGCCCAGTAATGCTTCTGCCGAAGAGAGTCAAGTATCGCCGTGTGCATCGCGGCCGCATGACCGGTAAGGCCACCCGTGGCAACACCCTGGCCTACGGTGAGTTTGGCCTGCAGGCCACTGAGCCCGCCTGGATCACCAGCAATCAGATCGAGGCTGCTCGTATCGCCATGACCCGTTACACCAAGCGTGGTGGTCAGGTCTGGATCAAGATTTTCCCCGACAAGCCCGTGACCAAGAAGCCCGCTGAGACCCGCATGGGTTCCGGTAAGGGTTCTCCCGAGTTCTGGGTTGCCGTTGTGAAGCCCGGCCGTGTCATGTTTGAGATCGCCGGCGTGTCCGAAGAAGTTGCCCGCGAGGCGCTCCGTCTGGCCAGCCACAAGCTGCCCATCAAGACGAAGATCGTCGCCCGCACCGAGGAAGCAGGTGAGTAAGATGAAGGCAAGTGAAATTCGTACCATGAGCCCCGAGCAGCTCAACGAGAAGCTGGTGGGCCTGAAGAAGGATCTCTTCTATCTGCGTATGCAGCACGCTACCAACCAGCTGGATAACCCCCTGAAGATCCGCGAGACCAAGCGTGACATTGCCCGAGTCATGACCATGTTGCGCGAAAAGGAGCTCTCCGGAGCTTCCGACAAGCAGTGAGAAGGAGGTAAGCGAAAATGAACGAAGAGATGAGAACTTCCTCCCGTAAGACCCGGGTCGGCAAGGTGGTTTCCGACAAGATGGACAAGACCGTCGTGGTCGCCATCGAGGACCGCGTGGCGCATCCTCTGTACAAGAAGATCGTCGGCCGTACCTATAAGCTGAAGGCCCATGACGAGCAGAACGCCTGCGGCATCGGCGATAAGGTCAAGGTGATGGAGACCCGCCCCCTGTCCAAGGACAAGCGCTGGCGCGTGGTCGAGATCATTGAAAAAGCGAAGTAAGGAGGTGCCGAGTTATGATTCAGCAGGAAACTTTTCTGAAGGTTGCCGATAATACCGGCGCCAAGGAGATCAAGTGCATCCGCGTTTTGGGCGGTTCCAAGCGTAAGTTCGGCAACATCGGTGATGTGATCGTGGCCTCTGTCCGCAAGTCCACTCCCGGTGGCACCGTGAAGAAGGGTGAGGTCGTCAAGGCCGTCATCGTCCGCAGCGCCAAGGGCGTCCGTCGTGCCGACGGCACCTACGTCCGCTTCGATGACAACGCCGCCGTCCTGATCAAGGACGACAAGAACCCCAGAGGTACCCGTATCTTTGGGCCTGTGGCTCGTGAGCTGCGCGACAAGGATTACATGAAGATCCTGTCCCTCGCCCCCGAAGTGATTTGAGGAGGGCAGCGAAATGGCTATGAATGTGAAGAAGGGCGATACCGTTGTCGTCCTGTCCGGTAAGGACAAGGGTAAGCAGGGCAAGGTCCTGGGCACTGTGCCCGGCTCCCTGAAGGTCGTTGTGGAAGGCATCAACATGGTGACCTGCCACGTCAAGCCTCGCCGTCAGGGCGAGGAGGGCGGCATCGTCAAGCGCGAGGCTGCCATCGCTGCCTGCAAGGTGCAGGTGGTGTGCCCCAAGTGCGGCAAGGCTACCCGCGTTGCCCACAAGATCGAGGGCGACAAGAAGACCCGCGTGTGCAAGCACTGCGGTGCTGAGCTGTAAGAAAGGAGCGTAAGGAACCATGGCAAGACTGAAGGAAAAGTACACCGCCGAAGTTGCTCCCGCTCTGATGAAGCAGTTCGGCTACAAGAGCGTCATGCAGATCCCCAAGATCGACAAGGTTGTCGTGAACGTGGGCTGCGGTGAGGCTCGCGAGAACTCCAAGGTCCTGGAGAACGTGGTGGGTGATCTGGCTCAGATCACCGGCCAGAAGCCCATCATCACCCGCGCCCGCAAGTCCATCGCCAACTTCAAGCTGCGCGAGGATATGCCCATCGGCGCCAAGGTCACCCTGCGTGGTGAGAAGATGTGGGAGTTCCTGGACCGCCTGTTCAACGTGGCTCTGCCCCGCGTGCGTGACTTCCAGGGCATCAACCCCAACTCCTTCGATGGCCGCGGCAACTATGCCCTGGGCATCAAGGAGCAGCTGATCTTCCCCGAGATCGAGTACGACAAGATCGACAAGATCCGCGGCATGGATGTGGTCATCTGCACCACCGCGCACACCGATGAAGAGGCCCGCGTCCTGCTCGAGCAGGTCGGCGCTCCCTTCGCCCGCTAAGGAGGAAGAGTCAAATGGCTAAGAAATCTATGATCCTGAAGCAGCAGGCTCCTGCCAAGTACTCCACCCGGAAGTACAACCGCTGCAAGCTCTGCGGCCGTCCTCATGCCTATCTGCGGGACTACGGCGTGTGCCGTATCTGCTTCCGCGAGCTGGCTTACAAGGGCGAGATCCCCGGCGTCCGCAAGGCCTCTTTCTAAGAGAGCCCGGACTACTACTTTTGTAACCGAGAGTTTTTGATATGGAACTCTGGTGATACGGATGGCGAAAGGTCATGACCAATTGGGCACCACGCGCGAGCGGACTGCTCCATTGGCCATGATACCTCGCTGCCGGAGCGGCCCATCTGGGACGCAACTCTAAAAATAGGAGGATTTATTATGCATATCACCGATCCTGTTGCGGATATGCTGACCCGCATCCGCAACGCCAACAGTGCCAAGCACGACACCGTGGATGTCCCCGCTTCCAACATGAAGAAGAGCATCGCTCAGATCCTGCTGGACGAGGGCTACATCAAGAACTTCCAGATCGTGGACGACGGCACCCAGGGTGTCATCCACATCACGCTGAAGTACAACGCCGGCAAGGAGAAGGTCATCTCCGGTCTGCGTCGTGTTTCCAAGCCCGGCCTGCGCGTCTATGTCGGCGCCGACGAGCTGCCCCGCGTGCTCCGCGGCCTGGGTATCGCTATCATTTCTACTTCCAAGGGCGTCATGACCGACAAGAAGGCTCGCGAGCTGCATGTCGGCGGCGAGGTCCTTGCATTTGTGTGGTAAGGAGGGTATTGAACCATGTCTAGAATTGGCAGAATGCCCATTACCGTTCCCGCCGGCGTGACGGTCACCGTCGCCGAGGGTAATGTGGTTACCGTCAAGGGCCCCAAGGGTGAGCTCACCCGTGCGCTGCGCCCTGAGATGATCATTAAGCAGGAAGGCAACACGATCACCGTGGAGCGTCCTTCCGACGACAAGCTGCACCGCAGCCTGCACGGCCTGACCCGCACCCTGCTCCACAACATGGTCACCGGTGTTACCGAGGGCTTCAAGAAGGAGCTGGAGGTCAACGGCGTTGGCTATCGTGTGGCCAAGGAGGGCAAGAACCTGGTCATGAACCTGGGCTTCTCCCATCAGGTGATCGTTTCTGAGATCGAGGGCATCACCATTGATGTTCCCGCTCCCAATAAAATTGTGATCAACGGCTGCGACAAGCAGGCTGTGGGCCAGTTTGCCGCAGAGGTCCGCGAAAAGCGTCCTCCCGAGCCTTATAAGGGCAAGGGCATCAAGTACGTTGATGAGGTCATCCGCCGCAAGGTCGGTAAGACCGGCGGTAAGAAGTAAGGAGGTGTGCCGCTATGATTAAAAGACCCAATACCAACGCGCAGCGTCTGAAGCGTCACAAGAGAGTGCGCGCCAAGATCTCCGGCACTCCCGAGATGCCGCGTCTGAATGTGTTCCGCAGCGAGGCCAACATCTACGCCCAGGTCATCGATGATGTCAACGGCGTGACCCTGGCTTCCGCTTCCTCTCTGGATAAGGCCATCGAAGGTTACGGCGGCAACGTTGCTGCTGCTACCGCTGTTGGCAAGCTGGTGGCCGAGCGCGCCAAGGCCAAGGGTATCGAGAACGTGGTGTTCGACCGCGGCGGTTACCTGTATCACGGCCGCGTGAAGGCTCTGGCCGAGGGCGCCCGCGAAGGCGGCCTGAATTTCTAAGGGAGGAGGAACGACAACAATGCCTAGATTTGAAAGAGAGCAGAGCGAGTATATCGAGAAGGTCGTTTCCCTGAACCGTGTTTCCAAGACCGTCAAGGGCGGCCGCGTGATGAAATTCTCCGCCCTGGTCGTCGTTGGCGACGGTAAGGGCAAGGTCGGCTACGGCCTGGGCAAGGCCGCTGAGGTCCCCGAGGCAATCCGCAAGGGTATCGAGGCCGCCAAGAAGAACATGATCACCGTGACTCTGGCCGGGACCACCATCCCCCACGAGACCATCGGTGTGGCCGGCGCCGGCCGCGTGCTGATGAAGCCCGCTGCCCCCGGTACCGGCGTTATCGCCGGCGGCGCCGTGCGTGCCGTCGTGGAAGCCGCGGGTATCAAGGACATCCGTTCCAAGTGCCTGCGTTCCAACAACCCCAACAACGTTGTCGCCGCCGCTTTCCAGGGCCTCAAGAGCATGCGTGGCCCCGAGGAGGTCGCCCGCATCCGCGGCAAGAGCGTCGAAGAGATCGTGGGTTAAGGAGGCGCTGAACATGGCAAACTTAAACATTAAGCTCGTCAAGAGCCTGAATGGCCGCCTGGAAAAGCAGGTTGCCACTGCGAATTCCCTGGGCCTGCGCAAGATCGGTGACGTCACCGTGCAGCCCGACAACGACCAGACCCGCGGCAAGATCGCCAAGATCGGCTATCTGCTGCAGGTCACTGAAGTGAAGTAAGGAGGCACGGAATTATGAAACTGAGCGAACTGTCTCCCGCCGAGGGTTCCGTCCGCGCGGCTTATCGTAAGGGCCGTGGCGCCGGCAGCGGCAACGGCAAGACCGGCGGCCGCGGCCACAAGGGCCAGAAGGCCCGCAGCGGCGGCAAGATCCGCGTTGGCTTCGAGGGCGGCCAGATGCCTCTGGCCCGCCGTATCCCCAAGCGCGGCTTCAACAACATTTTCGCAAAGCCCCTGGAGATCATCAACCTCAGCGCTCTGAACGCTTTCGAGGATGGTGAGACCGTTACCGCCGAGGCTCTGCTGGAGAAGGGCATCCTCTCCAAGTG
>OWID01000306.1_pt1 | contig 19425 bp, 17 predicted proteins | sample 1732661 | NCBI WGS metagenome assembly OWID01 (sample SAMN05065739, study PRJEB22554) | human gut metagenome | biome: ENVO:2100002; feature: ENVO:00000062; material: ENVO:00002003 | host: Homo sapiens | place: USA
CGTCAGATGTGTATAAGAGACAGATTATATCTTTAATATTTTTTTAGTGTTAATTTTATAACAAAAGGAGAGAGGAAATATGAAGCTTAACGGCTCTCAAATCGTTCTTGAAGTTTTAAAAGAACAGGGTGTAGATACAATTTTTGGCTATCCCGGCGGAACGATTCTCAATATTTTCGATGAATTATATAAATACGGTGACACATTCAAGCATATTTTGACTGCCCACGAGCAGGGTGCGTCACACGCAGCTGACGGATATGCAAGGGCAACAGGCAAGGTTGGCGTTTGCTTTGCGACATCAGGCCCGGGTGCAACAAACCTTGTAACAGGTATTGCAACTGCATATATGGATTCTGTTCCGGTTGTTGCAATTACTTGTAACTATGCAACTTCAGGTCTCGGCAGGGATTCATTCCAGGAAGTTGATATTTGCGGTATCACAATGCCTATTACAAAGCATAACTTTCAGGTTGAAAATGTAGAAAAATTGGCTGATACTATTCGCCGTGCATTCTTTATTGCACAAAGCGGAAGAAAAGGCCCGGTTCTTATTGATATTCCTAAGGATATTACATCTGCCGAGTGTGAGTATACTCCTATGCCGAAGGTTAAGCCTGAAAAGGCTAAAGCACCGAAAGACAGTGCTGTTAAAAGAGCAGTTGAACTTATCAGAAGTGCTAAAAAGCCACTTATCTATGTCGGCGGCGGCGCTATCCTTTCTGATGTTGGCGAAGATTTGGTTACTTTCGCTGAAAAGATTGACACACCGGTTGCTTCAAGTCTTATGGGCCTTGGTGCTTTTCCGCACGATAATCCGCTTCATCTCGGCCTTATCGGTATGCACGGCCATTATGAATGTAATAAGGCTGCACATGATTGTGATGTGCTTATTACCTGCGGTGCTCGTTTTTCAGACCGTGTTGCAGGAAACAGAAAGAAATTTGCACCAAATGCAGAAATCTTACATATTGATATTGACTCAGCCGAAATGGATAAAAACATTGTTTCAAATTATCATCTTCGCGGTGACCTTGCCGATGTACTTCCTATTCTTACAAGGGAGATTGAGCAGCTTGACCACAGCGAGTGGAGAAAAGAGATTGAAACTTTCCGCCGTCCTTTTGAACAGCTTCAAATCGGTGATTATGTAAATCCGCAAAAGCTTATTGAAAAAATTGATGATGCTACCGATGACGATACTATTATCGTTACAGATGTAGGTCAGCATCAGCTTTGGGCAGCTCAATTTTATAAATTTGAAAAGCCGAGAACACTTCTTTCGTCAGGCGGACTCGGTACTATGGGCTACTCAATGGGTGCTGCCATGGGCGGCCGAATGGGATGTCCTGATAAAACCGTTGTAATGTTTGCAGGTGATGGCGGCTTCCATATGAATTTATCTGAACTTGCCACTATGTGTTCATATAACATTCCTGTTAAAATGTTTATTATGAATAACACAGTGCTTGGTATGGTTCGCCAGTGGCAAAAACTTTTCTATGGAAACAGATTTGCCGATACCGACCCGCACAGAGCAACCGATTTTGTAAAAGTTGCAGAGGGTTTTGGCGTTAAGGCACTTCGCATCAATACAAATGATGATATTGATTCAGTTCTTAAAGAAGCTTTTGAATATCAAGGCCCTGTTCTTGTAGATTGCAGAATCAGCCCTGATTCAAATGTCCTTCCTATGATTCCTCCTGGAGGAGCACATACCGATATTATCGAAAAATTTAATTAAGGAGGCGACTTATAATGAAAGAAAAATTAGTATTGTCAGTTCTTGTTGATAACGAAAGCGGCGTACTTCAAAGAGTTGCCAGCCTTTTTTCAAGAAGAAGTTATAATATTTCATCTCTTACAGTTAGTGAAACCGAAGATGAAAAGTTTTCCCGTATGACAATTGAAACTCAAACAGAGCCTGAAAATGTAAGGCAAATTAAAGCACAGCTTTTAAAACTTGAAATAGTTAAAAAAGTTTCTGAACTTAAGCCTGATAATTCCGTTTCTTCAGAATTGTTGCTTGTTAAAGTTCACGCACAAGGTATTGAGCAGAAAAATGCACTTCTTGCATTCAATGCACGCTGGGGTGCGCGTGTTCTTGATGTATCAATGACTACAATTACATTTGAATTTACAGGCCTTGGCAGTACAATTGATATGTTTGTTGAAGAACTTGAAAATGAATTTACAATAGTTGAACTTGCAAGAACAGGTATAACTTCACTTGAAAGAGGAGAAGGTTCATTTACCGATGATATATAAGTTTGATATTTATATACATTATATTTTAATTTATTGACGAAAAGGGTGATAGCTATGAGTATGACAATGACTCAAAAAATCTTGGCTAAACACGCAGGGCTTGAAAGTGTTGTTGCCGGCCAGCTTATTGAAGCGAAGCTTGATATGGTGCTTGGTAATGATGTTACTTCCCCGGTTGCTATTAACGAAATGACAAAATTCGGTAAAAATTCCGTTTTTGATAAAACTAAAATTTCACTTGTTATGGACCATTTTACTCCTAATAAGGATATTCAATCTGCACAAAACTGCAAGCAGGTTAGGGAATTTGCTAAAAAGTATGATATTACTCATTATTATGATGTCGGAAATATGGGTATCGAACATGCACTTTTGCCTGAACAGGGTGTAGTTACCTGCGGTGACTGCATTATCGGTGCTGACTCACATACTTGCACATACGGTGCGCTCGGTGCGTTTTCAACCGGTGTCGGCTCAACCGATATGGCAGCAGGTATGGTAACAGGTAAGGCTTGGTTTAAAGTTCCGTCTGCTATTAAGGTTGTAATTACAGGTAAAAAAGCACCTTGTATCAGCGGTAAGGATGTTGTACTTCATCTTATCGGTCAAATCGGTGTTGACGGCGCACTTTATAAGTCACTTGAATTTACAGGTGACGGAATTAAGGAACTTTCAATGGATGATAGGCTTTGCATTTCAAATATGGCTATTGAATGCGGTGCTAAAAACGGAATTTTCCCTGTTGATGATGTTACACTTGAATATGTAAAAGGCAGAAGTGAACGCCCTTATGAAATTTATGAAGCAGATGATGACGCACAGTATGACAGCGTAGTTGAAATTGACCTTTCTAAACTTGCACCTACTGTTGCATGCCCTCATCTTCCTGAAAATACCAAAACAGTTGATGAACTTGCAGATGTTAAAATTGACCAAGTAGTTATCGGCTCTTGCACAAATGGTAGAATTGAAGATATGCGCACAGCGGCTGAAATCATTAAGGGCAATAAGATTGCCGACGGTGTTCGCTGTATTGTTATTCCTGCTACTCAAAGCGTTTACCTTCAGTGCATTAAAGAGGGTATAGCAGAGGCTTTTGTTGAAGCAGGTGCTATTGTTTCAACCCCAACTTGCGGCCCTTGCCTTGGCGGTCATATGGGTATTTTGGCTTCGGGCGAAGTTGCAGTTTCCACATCAAACCGTAACTTTGTCGGCAGAATGGGCCATGTTGATTCTAAAATTTATCTTGCATCACCTGCGGTAGCTGCTGCATCTGCACTTAAAGGCTACATTGCAGACCCAAGGGAAATATAGGAGGTAGGAATATGAAAGCAAAGGGTACAGTACATAAATTCGGTGATAATGTTGATACCGATGTTATCATTCCTGCTCGTTATCTTAACAAGAGTGACGAAGCTTGGCTTGCATCTCATTGTATGGAAGATATTGATGCTGATTTTGTAAAAAATGTTAAGCCGGGCGATATTATGGTTGCCGAAGCTAATTTCGGCTGCGGCTCTTCAAGGGAACATGCACCGATTGCTATTAAAGCGTCAGGCATTTCCTGCGTAATCGCTTCAACTTTTGCCCGCATTTTTTATAGAAATGCTATAAATATCGGTCTTGCAATTCTTGAATGTGATGAAGCCGCTAAGGATATTAAAGCCGGTGATGAAGTTGAAGTTGACTTTGACAGCGGTGTTATCACTAATTGCACAACCGGCAAAACATATAAGGCTCAGCCTTTCCCACCTTTTATTCAAAATATTATTAAAAACGGTGGTTTGATGAATTCGATTGAGAAGTAGTTTTAACTGTTTTTTGCATATAATAAATAGATAACAGTTATGACGAGGTACTTTTAATGAAATTATTACTCGATGAAATGACGCTTCGCTTTGTATGGGGCTCAAGCGGAGAATATTGGTATTCAAGAATTGACTCGCAAATTCATTCAAGCGCAGAACTTGAATGTGCCGATACCGAAGATTTAATGGCTAACGGTTTTATTCCGTTTTTAACCATTTCAAATGAAGAGGTTATCAGGGCATATATCAAATTTCTTGATAATAAAAAAGTAAGCGCTGTGCTTGAAAAACTTTCAGGTAATGAATATATTGATACTTTTTGGAAGTATTTTAATGCTTATTCTTCAATCAGCGAAGGCTTTGATGAATTTGAAAATAAATTTGTGATTGATAAAGTTAAAGATTGGTGCGAAGCTAATTCTATTGAATACACTGTGGCAGAATAATGAAAAAATTATTGATAATTATGGGTTCGCCGCGGCAAGACGGTATCTGCCGGGAACTTATTAACCAAGTCAGTAAATATTTCCTTGATTGTGAAATTAAAGTTTATGACAGTTATAAGCTTTCTCCCGCACCGTGTACCGATTGTAAGTGGTGTGAATATCACGAAGGATGCTCAAATAAAGATTTGGATGTCTTTTTTGAAGATTTTGAAGATGCCGATTATATCGCATTCTTCACTCCTGTTTATAATAACTTTTTCCCGGCTCCAACTAAAGCTATTTTGGATAGATTTCAGCGTTATTATAACGCCCGCTTTAAGCGTGGCGCAAACCCGCCGGTAAAAAAGCCGAAAAGGGTAGGCGCAGTCATAGCAAGCGGCTCAAATGCAAGGCAGTCGGCAGATTATATGTATAATTCGCTTAAGCAGTCTTTTGCACCGCTCGGCAGTGAAGTTTGCTCCAGGTATTATATCCCTAATACCGATATGGGCAGATATACTTTTAATATGACGGAACTTCAAAAATTTGTCCACCAGCTAAAAGGTAAAACAGAATAATCACCTCCTTGCAAATGGGAGGCGGGTGCAACTTGTTGCACTCGAAGGGAATAAAGGCAGTCATTTGACTGCCTTTATTTTTTGTAATCATTTTGTAATTGTAATAGTTAAATATATGTGTTAATATTTTATTAACATTCATGTTTAAAAGATACTAAAACTGAAAAATGTTGATTTATTTATATTTTTGGTGGTTTTTCACCCTGTAAAAACGGTCTTTCACACCAATTATATTGTATATTTGGCATTTTTATTTTAATATAAAATTAAAACATTTTGTAAAGGAGAATTTAAATGAAAAAAGTTATTAGTTTACTTTTATCCCTTGCTATGCTTTTAACCATAACATCGGGATTAAATTTAACTGCATCTGCTGATATAATAACAGGCAATTGTGGTCAAGGTGGAGATAATGTTACATATTCGCTTGATACCTCAACAGGTGTGCTTACAATCAGTGGTACGGGTAGTATGGGCTATTATATGTATTCATCAAGTCCTTTTGCGTATAACAAAAAAATTAAAAGTATTGTTATAGAATCTGGTATAACACACCTTGGATATGGCGCGTTTACAAATTGTGTTAATTTGAATAGTGTTACAATAGCGAGTTCTGTAAAAGGTATTGGCTATTCTACATTTTCAAATTGCACAAGTTTAGAAAGTATTTCTTTGCCTAGTGGTGTGACCTATATTGACGGCAGTACATTTTATAATTGTACTGGTATGAAAAGTGTAATTATTCCAAAAAGTGTTAAAAGTATTTACTATTCCGCATTTTACGGTTGCACGAGTTTAGAAAATGTATTCTATGTCGGCTCTGAAAACGATTGGAAGAATATAGATATTATGAGTAATAATGATTGTTTAACAGACGCGACAATCTATTATAATTACAAACAAGACGGTGTTGTTGAAAGCACAGAAACCTCTTTTACCGTTTATAACGGCACTGCTATTATTGACAGTGTAAATGATGTAAACCTTAAGCTTAAATCTGTCAATATGAATATTGCTGAAAATTTATCACAATTTGACAAGAAAAAGGTTGTTAAAAAGAATGATATAAAAGGAAAAGAAATCAAGTTTACAAAAGATGATTTCAGAGATTATATTATTCCTGCCAAAGTTACAAGTGATTCAAAGTATTTGAAATCAAACAGTCATAATATCTATATGACTAAAGACAGAAAAGACGGAAAGCCGTATGTTTCCTCCGTCTATGTTCAGCAGCTTGATAAGAAAAATAAGCCGAAAAAAGCATATGTTGATGCGCAATATGACGGCGCAACTTTGATTGACGGTGTGAATTATAATCTTGTTATTTCTGCTGTAACCAACGGAGCAAAAGATGTAAAATATTACTTGATTCAAAATGACGGAAACAGCAAGTATAAAACAGAGATTACAAACGGTGTCGCAAGCAAAATTGACCTTGCGTCAAAAATGGAAGAGGGCAAATCACTTTACGCATATGTTGTATGCGACGGTGTGGCAAGTGAGCCTGTATCATTAAAGCTTGAAAAGAAAAAACTCAGTAATTCACTTAAAAATCTTATGAGTTCATCAACCGTAAATGTTTTAGGCGGTCAATCAGGGAAGTTTAAGCTTTCCGACAGCGTGCCTATTATAGGCGGAACTGAAGCATCACTTGATTTTATGAAAATACCTGCCGGTGTTGAAATAACGGGAAATAAAGTTAAAATTTCTATCGGCTTAGACCTTTTTGGTAATACCGAAACAACCGGTAATAACGGTAAAACCAAAAGTGATTGGATTAAATTTAAAGATAATTGCAAAAGTTTTCAGGAAACTTCAAAAGACCATAATGATACATTAAAAAAGTTAAAAAAATTCAAGAAAAACTATGGTTCAAATAAAAAAAGAACATTTAAAACCGACTTTTTAGGCTACCTTGAAGGCTATATAACCGATACGGGTTCAATTGAGTTTACGGAAGTATGCGGTACTGTTGCCGCAGAATTTGCGTATAAGATAAAAAGTCAATTTGGACCTTTTGGTGTACCGATTTTCTATGCTTATGTAGAAGCCGGGGCAGAAGCCGGCGCTGCTGCAAATGCCGGCAAAACTGTGCCTGACGGTGATTTTCCTTTTGAATTTGATGTTACTATTCATTTAACACCTAAAGTTAAAGGCGGAGCAGGTATCGGGCTTGAAGGTGCAGTATCAGGCGGTGTATATGCAAAAGCAGAAATGCCTGTTGAATATGCCATTAAGAAAAAACATTTTACTCTTGGTGTTGATGGTGAAATAGGTTGGGAAGCACATTATATTATCGGTGAAGCAAGCGGTACGATTATTGACGGAACATTTAATTTGCTTGATGAATATTTCGGTACAAAGTCAAAGCAGGTTCGCCGCCAAATTGCAACCACCTATGCTATGACTGAATTTATTGATAAAACCGTAAGCCAAACAAGTGAAAAAACCACGCTTTTATCCCGTGATTATATAAATAATCAAAAATGGGTCGGCACGCAAACTTCGGCAAAGCGCAAGGCAAGAAGTGCAAGCACGCTTACTTTTGCAAATACAACCCTTGAATCATCTGTTAATGAATTTCAGCGCCCACAGCTTGTAACAGCAGGGAATACAATGATGCTTATATGGATTGATGATGACAAATCGCGTGATACTTATAACAGATATAGGCTTGTATATTCGCTTTACAATAACGGTTCATGGTCTGTACCTAAAGCAGTTGATGATGACGGAATGATTGATTACCAGGTATCTGCAACAGCAGTTGGTAATGATATTTATATTGCATATCAAAAATTCAATGCTAAATTCACTAAAGGTGATGAAGAAAGATTAGATGAACTTAATAAAAAAGCAGAAATAAAAATTGCAAAATACAATGCAAATAATAATTCATTTGATAATGTTAAATCTATTACTTCAAATGATACATTTGATTATTTGCCTTGCATTGCAGTTGAAAATTCACAGCCTGTATTTTATTGGGTAAATTGCACATCAAATGACTTTTCGGCAAGTTCCTGCTCAATTATGAAGTCTGATTTTGCCGGCAATATATCATCTGTTTACAGCGGCTTAAACTATATTTATGAGCTTAAAGTTATCGGCAATGATATTTATTATACTGCTGAAAGTGATTGCAGCAACGAAAATACAAATGATTTGAACTTATATAAAAATAAAGTTCAAATTACAGATAATGACGGAATAGATAAGCAGGAAATTCCGACTTCGCTTGCAAGTGTAAATGATACACTTTTCTATACATCAAACAGCGGTATTTATATGCTTGGCGGTGATACACCGAAGCTTTCGCTTGAAAATAACAAAATTGCAGGTAACCTTCAATTAGCTGCTACCGATGACGGTATCAGAGCTGTTTGGTCACAAACATCCGATATGGGTACTGAATTTTATACAAGCGAACTTGTGAACGGTGCTTGGAGTGAACCTGTTGCAATTACCGATTATGGCAAGCTTGTAAGCCAGTTGAGTATTGCAAATTACGGTGGCAAGCTCTTTGGTGCATATAACATTACCGGAAGAACAGAGCAAGACGGAAGTATTGTAAACGGAAGCACAGATTTATGCGTATTTAATACAGACGGATTTAATAAATTTGATGTTACACTTGATACCGTTGATGAATCACAGCTTAACAGTAACGGTCAAACCAAGCTTAATGTTTTGGTAGAAAATAACGGAACAGAAAATATTAAATCAATTGATTTTGCAATTACCGATTCATTGGGATATTCGCAAAGTGTAAACAAAACTGTTGATATACCGTCAGGTGACTATGATGTTGTTGAACTTGATTATGTACCGTCAACTTCTGGCGAAACATTTGAAAGGCGAACTGTTACAGTAAACGCAACAAGCGGTGACGCTTCGGCAGATACACAGCTTGAAGTGGGTAATGCCGATTTATCGGTAGATGATATTACACTTGAAAAGCTTGGTACGGAAAATGTAATTACAGCCCAAATTCACAATATAGGTACAGTTGAAGCAAAAAATGCGAATGTTGTATTCAAAAACGGAGAAAATGAAGTTTACACTTCTAATGTTGATACACTTTTGCCGCTTCAAACAAATATTGTTCAGTTTAATATAAGTGATGATGAATTAACTTATGAAGAAGAGGGCGGAGCAGTTATTACTGCAAGCGTAACAAGTGATTCAAACGAAGTTAATATCGGTGATAATAATTCATCGGTATTGATTGAAAAGCATATTCACGATTGGAGCGAATGGACGGTTGAAACCGAACCTACCTGCGTAGATGAGGGTAAAAAAACACGAGTATGCAATACCTGTACCAAGCAGGAAGAAGCGGTTATAAGCCCAACAGGTAAGCATACATATTCAAAGCAAGTTGTTTTACCGACTTATGATGAGCAGGGTTACACAATCTACACTTGTGAGGTTTGCAATTACACCTATAAAGACGACTTTACAGATAAGTTAGAAAAACCTGCTGAAAAGCCAACCGAAAATCCAACAACACCAATAAATCCGCCTGCTTCAAATTCTGGTTTACCTTCAGTTGCGCCTTCAACCTCGACTATCACTCCGAATCCTTCACCGACACCTAACTCGGCGACGACTGCACCTACAATAGTTGCAAAGCCGAAATCAGCTTCAATCAAAAAGGTGAAAGCTGCAAAGAAAGCAATTTCAGTTATTTGGAAAAAGGTCGGCGGCGTAAAAGGTTATCAAGTTCAAGTCGCAACCGATAAGAAATTTAAGAAGAACAAGAAAACCGTAACAATCAAGAAGCAGAAAACTACAAAAACTACCGTTAAAAAGCTTAAAGCAAAGAAAAAGTATTATGTAAGAATCAGAACTTATAAAATAGTGAACGGTAAAAAGGTTTATTCTTCTTGGTCAAAGGTTAAGAGCGTGAAAACCAAATAACTTAAAAGGCAGTCATTTGACTGCCTTTTCTTTTATAATAGATAATTTATATATTATATATTGCTTATTAAAATTCAGTATGCTATAATAAATTGATTTATTATGGGGTAGTGTGATATGATTATTCTCGGAATTGACCCGGGTTATGCAATTGTAGGCTGGGGTGTACTTGAATATAAAATGAATAAGTTTCGTGTTCTCGGTTACGGTGCTATCACAACTGAGGCTCATACCGATTTCCCGTTAAGGCTGCAAACAATATATAACGATATGTGCTATTTATTTGAAAAGTATAAGCCGGAAGTAATGAGTATGGAAAAACTTTTCTATAATAACAATGCCAAAACCGTTATTGATGTTGCACAGGCGAGGGGTGTTATTACTCTTTCGGCACAAAATTACGGTGTGGATATTTTTGAATATACTCCGCTTCAGGTTAAGCAGGCTGTTGTAGGCTACGGTAGGGCTGAAAAAAAGCAGGTTCAGGAAATGACAAGGCTTATGCTTGGCCTTGCTAAAATTCCAAAACCCGATGATACTGCCGATGCGCTTGCTATGGCTATATGCCACGGTCATTGCTCGGGTTCTATAATGGGAAAATTAAATTCACTTAAATAAAGGGATTAGTTATGATATATAATTTAAAGGGAAGACTTACTGTATGTGATGCAAATTTCATAGTGGTTGAATGCGGCGGCGTTGGGTTTAAATGTTTCACATCTCTTAATACAGCCAAGCAGCTTGCCGAAATAGGAAAAGAAGTTAATGTATATACCCACCTTGCAGTGCGTGAAGATGCTATGGATTTATACGCTTTTGCCACTGTTGCCGAACTTAATGCTTTCAAGCTTCTTATTACCGTTTCGGGTATTGGCCCTAAAGCAGGAATTTCAATTCTTTCTGAACTTACACCTGACAGGCTGGCACTTTGCATTGCATCGGGAGATGCGAAATCAATTACTAAAGCGCAGGGTATCGGCAAAAAAACAGCAGAGAGAGTTGTGCTTGAATTAAAGGATAAAATCGGTGCAGTTGCAACCGAAGCGGTATCGAGTGCTGTATCAAATGTTCAAAATATTGATAAAAGCTCGGCAGGCGAAGCGATTGAAGCACTTGTTTCGCTCGGCTATTCACAATCCGATGCAACCGTTGTTGTAAGTTCACTTGATAAATCAATGTCGGTTGATGAAATGATTAGATACGGATTAAAAGAACTTGCTAAAAATCTTTAAACGGAGGTAATTACATATGCAGGAAACTGAAATGGATTTTGAAAGCAGAATAGTTACTTCTGATTTCACACCCGAAGATAATGATATTGAAAATTCGCTCAGGCCTAAAATCCTTGATGATTATATCGGTCAAGATAAAGTTAAGGAAAACTTGGCTGTATATATTCAAGCTGCAAGGGGTAGGGGCGAAGCTCTTGACCATGTTTTGCTTTATGGCCCGCCCGGTCTTGGCAAAACTACACTTGCCGGTGTAATAGCAAATGAAATGGGAGTTAATCTTCGTGTTACAAGCGGACCGGCTATTGAAAAACAGGGCGATTTAGCAGCCCTTCTCACAAATTTGCAAGAGGGCGACGTGCTTTTTATTGATGAAATTCACCGCTTAAATCGTCAGGTTGAAGAAGTTCTTTATCCGGCAATGGAAGATGGCGCACTTGATATAATTATTGGCAAAGGCCCTTCGGCAAGGTCAATAAGGCTTGATTTACCACACTTTACTCTTATCGGTGCTACTACAAGAGCAGGCCAGCTTTCCGCACCTCTTCGCGATAGGTTCGGTGTTATTTTCAGACTTGAAATGTATACTAATGAGCAGCTTGCTTCAATAGTTAAAAGAAGTGCCGATATACTTAATATTCCTGTTGATGAAAAGGGCGCAATGGAAATTGCTTCCCGTTCAAGGGGTACACCTCGTATTGCAAACAGGCTTTTAAAAAGAAGTCGAGATTTTGCACAGGTTAAATATGACGGTATAATAAGCAGAGAAGCTGCCATAGACGCACTTGAAAGAATGGAAATTGATAATCTCGGGCTTGATAATATAGATAGAATACTTTTAACCACAATGATTAAAAATTATAACGGTGGTCCGGTAGGGCTTGATACTATCGCAGCCGCAATAGGTGAAGAGTCTGTTACTATTGAGGATGTTTATGAGCCTTATCTTATGCAAATCGGCTTTCTGTCAAGAACGCCAAGGGGCAGATGTGCAACCGCACTTGCTTATAAGCATTTAGGATTGGAGCAACCGGGCCAGCAAACACTTATTTAGAAATTATTATTTGAAATGAGGAATAGTTATGGGCAGACTTTTTGGTACAGATGGTGTAAGAGGAGTTGCAAATGTAGATTTAACTTCCGAACTTGCACTTCAAATAGGCAGGGCGGCGGCAATGGTTTTGCTTAAAGAGAGCAAATCTGCCAAACCTACTGTTCTTATCGGTAAGGACACCAGAGCATCAGGCGATATGCTTGAAGCTGCACTTACAGCAGGCTTATGCTCGGTTGGTTGCAATGTACTTTCGGTCGGCATTGTGCCTACTCCGGCTGTTGCATATTTGGTTAATAAATACGGTTGTGAAGCAGGTGTAATGATTTCTGCATCGCATAACCCTTGTGAATATAACGGTATTAAAATCTTTCAGGGCAACGGATATAAACTTGATGATGCACTTGAAAACGAAATTGAAGCAATTATTCTTGATAATGCCGAGAAAATACCTTGCTTGACCGGCGGTGAAGTAGGTAACAGAATATACTGCAAAACAGCGGTAAGCGATTATGTAAATCATGTTGTTTCAACTGCAAGTGTTCGTTTTGACGGACTTTCAATTGCACTTGACTGTGCAAACGGCAGTGCTTCTGTATGTGCTAAAGAAATTTTCACCTCCCTCGGTGCAAAATGTTTAATGCTTTCAGATACTCCTGACGGAACAAATATTAACGATAATTGCGGTTCTACCCACCCGGAAGAACTTATGCGCTTTGTTAAAGATGCTTCGCTTGACTTGGGCCTTGCGTTTGACGGAGATGCTGACAGAATGCTTGCGGTGGATGAAAACGGTGAACTTGTTGACGGAGATAAGGTTATAGCAATTTGCTCAAAGAGGATGAAGGATGAAGGCAAACTTGCAAAAAATACTGCTGTTGTTACTGTTATGAGTAATATGGGATTTTTTAAATTTTGTGAAGAAAATGATATATCTTGCTCGAAAACAGCAGTTGGTGACAGGTATGTTCTTGAGCGTATGCTTAAAGAAGGATATAATATTGGCGGTGAGCAAAGCGGTCATGTTATTTTTCTTAATTTCGCTACTACCGGAGACGGTGAACTTTCCGGTGTGCAGCTTATTGAAACGGTTGTAAAATCAGGTAAAAAGCTTTCAGAACTTGCAAAAATTATGAAAGTATATCCACAGGTTTTAATAAATGTAAGGGTTACACCACAAGGCAAGGAAAAATATAATAACAACGAATATATTATTTCGGCTGTACAGCAGGCAGAAATGGAACTTATGGGCGAAGGCCGAGTTCTTGTTCGTGTAAGTGGCACAGAACCGCTTATCCGTGTAATGCTTGAAGGAAGCGATTTAGATAAAATCACTGCTCTGGGCAATAAGATTGCCGATGTTGTGAAAGAAAGATTATCATAAAGGAATTATAATATGAGATATTCAACTGATTGGGAAGATTATGAGCTTATAGATTGCAGTGATGGATATAAGCTCGAAAGATGGACCAATGAAATACTTGTGAGGCCTGACCCGCAAGTAATTTGGAAGAGTAAAAAAGAAAATAAATATTGGTTTCAGCCGGATGCCACTTACCTGCGTTCACGCACAGGCGGCGGCATATGGAAAGTACATACAAAAATCCCTTCTTCCTGGCAGGTAAGGTATAAAGATTTAACTTTTAATATTAAAACAATGGGATTTAAGCATACCGGTATTTTTCCGGAACAAGCTGTGAATTGGGATTTTACAAGGAAGATAATCAGAGAATCCGGCAGAAATGATGTAAAGGTACTTAATCTTTTTGCATATACAGGCGGCGCAACAGTTGCGTGCCTTAAAGAAGGGGCGAGCGTAGTTCATGTTGACGCGTCACGCGGAATGGTGCAGTGGGCAAAGGAAAACGCAGCTGCTTCACAGGTAAGTAATGCGCAGGTCAGATGGATAATTGATGATTGTATTAAGTTTGTGCAAAGAGAGATTAGGCGCGGCAATAAGTATGATATTATAATTCTTGACCCGCCAAGCTACGGGCGTGGCCCTAAAGGCGAGATTTGGCACCTTGAGGATAGTATTTATGATTTTGTAAAACTTGTTGAACAGGTATTGTCAGATACTCCGCTTATGGTTATGCTTAATTCGTATACAACAGGGCTTTCGGCTTCTGTTATGAAATATATTCTTGATGATATTATTACAAATAAACGCGGCGGAAGAGTTGAAGCCGATGAAATAGGTGTTCCTGTTTCATCAAATGCAAGGGTACTTCCTTGCGGTTCAACTGCAATTTGGATGTTAAAATAATGAATTTGATTGAATTTAAAAATGTAAACTTTTCTTATGTTGTTGACGATGATGAGGAAAACAAAGTTACAGTCGATGTACTTAAGAATTTTAATTTAACAATTGAAAAGGGAAGCTTTGTTGCAATTCTCGGTCATAATGGCTCCGGCAAGTCAACAACAGCAAAGCTTATTAACGGAATAAACATTGCGCAAAGCGGTGAAGTTATTGTTGACGGGCAAAAAGTTGAGGACAACGATACGATTTTTGACATAAGGCGCAAAGTCGGAATGGTATTTCAAAATCCTGATAATCAAATCGTTTCTTCTATTGTTGAGGAAGATGTGGCTTTTGGTGTTGAAAACCTCGGTGTTGAGCCTAAAGAAATCAGAGAGCGTGTTGATAACGCACTTAAAACCGTCGGTATGTATGAGCATCGCCTCAAAGCACCTAATAAGCTTTCAGGCGGGCAAAAACAGCGTGTTGCAGTAGCCGGAATTATTGCTATGAAACCTATGTGCATTGTTCTTGATGAGCCTACTGCAATGTTAGACCCAAGCGGCAGGCGCGAAGTTATGAACACGGTTAAAAAGCTTAATAAAGAAGAGGGTATAACAATCGTTCTTATCACTCATTATATGGATGAAGCGGTGCAGGCAGATAGAGTTGTTGTTATGGATGACGGGCAAATAAAGCTTGATGATACACCGCGTAATGTTTTTGCGAAAGTGGACGAGATTAAGGCACTCGGCCTTGATGTTCCGCAGTCTACCGAACTTGTTTACAGGCTCGGTATCAAATGTGAAAATACTGTTTTAAACGCAAATGAATGTGTTGATTTATTTAAAAAAACTTTGGAGGCTAAAAGGTAAATGGCGTTTCTTGTCTGCGAAAATCTTGAATATCTTTACAGTATCGGAACTCCGTTTCAAACTTCGGCTCTCAATAATGTAAGCCTTGAAATTGAAAAAGGCGACCTTATCGGAATTATAGGCCATACAGGTTCGGGTAAATCAACCCTTATCCAGCATTTAAACGGTCTTCTTGAACCGCATAACGGTAAAGTTATACTTGACGGTGAAGATATTTGGACTAAAGAGAATAGAAAAAAAATCAGGCAGGTTCGTTTTGCAGTCGGACTTTGCTTTCAGTATCCCGAATATCAAATATTTGAAGAGGATGTATATAAAGAAATTGCATTCGGTCCGAAGCAAATGGGCCTTGATGATGCTCAAATAGATGAACGAATAAGAAAAAGTATGGAATTTGTCGGCTTGTCATTTGAAAAGTATTCAAAAAAATCTCCTTTTGACCTTTCAGGCGGGCAAAAAAGGCGTGTGGCAATAGCTTCAATTATAGCTATGGAGCCTAAAGTTCTTATACTTGATGAACCTTGTGCCGGGCTTGACCCAAAAGGCAGAGATACAATTCTTAATCTTATTAAAGAATATCAAAGCCAAATGGGTAATACAGTTTTGTTTGTTTCTCATTCAATGGAAGATGTTGCCAAACTTTGCAAAAAGGTAATTGTAATGAATAAGGGCAAGATTGCATTTTGCGGCAGTGTTAACGAAGTTTACTCTCACGGTGAGGAACTTAAAGAAATGGGACTTAATGTTCCGGAAGTTACCGATATTTTTCTGAAACTCAAAGCTTCAGGTGTGGATTGCAAAACTGATGTTTACACTGTTGAGCAGGGCGTTGAGGAATATAAAAGATTATTGGGAGGTGCTGTTAATTGATTACAGATATTACAATAGGGCAGTATTTCCCGGGTGATTCGGTTGTTCATAAAATGGACGCAAGAATGAAAATAATCCTTACGGTTATGCTTATTGTTGCAATTTTTATTTGCAAAACATTGCCATCGCTTGCAGTAATTGTGGTGGCAACTGCGGTACTTGTTCTCGTTTCTAAAATTCCGTTTAAAACAGTGCTTAAAAGTATTAAGCCGCTTGCAATAATCATTGCTTTTACCGCAGTATTAAACTTGTTTTACGGTAAGGGTGAACCGCTTGTTCAAATTTGGAAGCTTAAAATTACACAGTCGGGTATAATGACAGCTGTTTTTATGGCAATCAGAATTATCACTCTTGTGGTTATAAGTTCGCTTTTAACATATACAACATCGCCGAATGAACTCACCGATGGTCTTGAAAGACTTATGAAACCGCTTAAAATATTTAAGATTGATGTACATTCGATTTCAATGACTATGACTATTGCACTTAGATTTATTCCTACTTTAATTGAAGAAATAGATAAAATTATGTCTGCCCAAAAATCACGCGGTGCAGATATGGAATCGGGCGGAATTATTCACCGTGCAAAAGCCCTTGTGCCTGTTCTTATTCCGCTTTTTATTTCAGCTTTCAGGCGAGCTAATGATTTGGCTTATGCTATGGAATGTCGTTGTTACCGCGGCGGTGACGGAAGAACTAAAATGAAGATAATGAAATTTCACGCAAGGGATTATATTTCTCTTGCAGCTGTAATAATATTTATAGCGCTTTTGGTGTCATTCAATTTTATTTTTACTAAAGTAATATGAGAAATTTGAAAATTACAATTCAATATGACGGCTCAAATTATCATGGCTGGCAGGTGCAAAAAAATGCTGTAACCGTGCAGGAAGTGTTTCAAAATGCTGTGGAAAAAGTATTTTTAAAAAGGCTCGATGTTATAGGCTGCAGCAGGACAGATTCTTTTGTTCACGCAAATATGTATGTTCTTACCCTTAAAACCGATATGAATATATCGAATGAGGGTGTAATTATGGCACTTAATTCAAAATTGCCGAATGATATTGCGGTTGTTGATTGTGAAGAATGCGATGATGATTTCCACCCGCGATATTCCTGTAAGTCGAAGGAATATGTTTATAAACTTTATAACGGTAAAAGACCTAATGCTTTTTTGCCCAAGTATGCTTATTATTACAGGCGTGAAATTGACGCCGGTTATCTTAATGATGAAGCGCAGGCTTTTGTAGGCAAATACGATTATTCAGGCTTTTGCTCATCTAAAAGCGATGTTGAAGATACCGTTCGCAATGTCAAATCCTTTAAGGTTTGGCGCGAAGGGAATATGATATATTTTAAGGTTGAGGCTGACGGATTTCTATATAATATGGTTAGAATTATGGTTGGCACTCTCTTGTTTGTTTCGGAAGGTAAAATAAAAAAAGGTGAACTGAAAGATGTTATTTTTTCAAAACAGCGTAAGCGTGCAGGAAAAACTGCGCCGCCGCAGGGCCTTTATTTAAACAAAATCAATTATTAGGCAGGTGTTGAAATTGGCAGGCAATCAGCGTGAAATGCATAAAAAAGAACTGAAAGCAAAAAAGGATAAGAAGAATAAAACAATTATTTGGATTATTATAGCAATTATTGTTGCAATTTTGGTTGTAATGAAAATCTGCGAGATCAACATTAACACAGTAAAAGAGCATTTTACAGATTCAAACGGTAAAATTTCTGTTTCACAAGATATAAATAAAAATAATTATCCTTATAATCTTGATTCATCACAAAATGTTGTTGTAAAAAATATAAATAATAAACTCGGCGTTTTAACTCCTACAAGCTTTACAATTCTTGATTCAAAAAGAGCGGTTGCAAAGTATACATTTGACCACGGATATTCAAATCCGGTATTAAAAAGTTCGGGCATATATTCGCTTATAATTGACCAGGGTGATAAAAAAATGCGCCTTGATAATGTAAGCGAAAATGTATATGAGCATGAAGCTATGGGTGATATTCTTTGCGGTGATGTCGCTAAAAACGGCAATGTTGTTATTGCTTCACTTTCGGGTGATAAGCTTTGTAACATAACTGTTTATAATAAATCACTTGATAAAAAATTAAGTTATGATTTAAATTACGGTTATATTGTAGATGTTGCAATAAATAACAGCGGCAGCAAAATCGCATTTGTGGCAGTTAACAGTAAAAATGCCCAGCTTAAATCTAAACTTTATACAATGAATATCGGTGTGGATAAACCAAAAGCTGATTTCGATTTGCCTAATTGCAATGTTGTTGATTTAAAATATAACGGGGATAATTTATATGTTGTTGCCGATAACTATGTAGGTATAGTTTCAAATCAAAAAAAGCTTAAAGATGTGTTTGAATGCGGTAAAATCAATACCGTATATTATACTTATACTCCGTCAAACGAACTTATTTTAGCTTGCAACAGTTATAGTAATTCGACTGAAAATACGCTTGTCAGAGTAAAGGGCGGGGGAAGCACAAAATCGCAAACAACGGTTAACGGTAATATTCGCTGTGTGTCGGCTTCTTCAAGTGTGGTAAGTGTTTTGACTGACAGTAACATTATTACTTATTCTCTCGGAAATATGAAACAAAAGAAAAAAATTGTTGTTGATGATTCGGTAAAATCAATTTGCCAAATGGGTTCATTAATTTTCGTTCATAGGCAATCACTTATTGACAGAAACGAGAGTGGTAAATAATGAATTTGGTAGATTTGTCACTGATTGTGCTTATTGCCCTTACCGTGTTTGTAGGTATAAAGCGTGGGCTTTTAATTTCGCTTTTATCTGCTTTGCGTTTTATTGTTTCAATACCGCTTTCCTTTTTCGTAGGAAATAACTATAATGAAATAATATATAAAAATTATATAAGGCAGTATGTTTTAAAATATGTTGACGATAAATTATCTCAATCTAATGAGATAAACGATTTTGTGCAAAATTTAAAATCAATTACAAGCACATTTTCGTTTTTGTTTAAGGATAAATCCCTTATTAAATCAATCAATTTGGTTAACACTAACACAGCTTCGGTTTATATAACTGATAATATTCTTTGTCCTATTGCTGTCTCTTATACACATCTGACGCTGCCGACGACTAGTCGAGTGTAGAT
>OWID01000313.1_pt1 | contig 19183 bp, 16 predicted proteins | sample 1732661 | NCBI WGS metagenome assembly OWID01 (sample SAMN05065739, study PRJEB22554) | human gut metagenome | biome: ENVO:2100002; feature: ENVO:00000062; material: ENVO:00002003 | host: Homo sapiens | place: USA
ATCTACACTCGACTAGTCGTCGGCAGCGTCAGATGTGTATAAGAGACAGGTGCTAATGGTTGATGCCAGTACTTAGCCGCAGTGCTTTTTGGCATCCTTAAAGGATGATGATTGAAATGAAAAGATCTCTAAAACGAACCTTGAGATAGCCTAACTTATAGGTTAAAGGGTCAAAACGGCATCCTACACAGGATGTACCACAAATGGTGAACGAGCAAACCTTCTATTCACTATATCGCTGCCACCGCATACGGGGGCAGCGCTGATCGAAATGAAATGATCTCTAAAACGAACCTTGAGGTAGCCTAACTTATAGGTTAAAGGGTCAAAACGGCATCCTACACAGGATGCACCACAAATGTACGGACATGGACAAGCATTGACACTCCCTGTCCTACACAAAAAAAGACGGTCACTACACAGTGACCGTCTTTTCTATTGCTATCCACATTTGTTGTGTCGGCTTCCGCCCATGAAGCTCACTCTTTTTTCAAACCCCTTGCCGCCTCGATGATCTCCATCTGCTTTGCCAGCATATCATCCACCAACTTTCGGAGCTCAGGCGGCAACTGGTCCACCCGGGCGGCCATGCTGACAGAATCCAGCCGGCCAAATAGCAGATAATCAGCCGAGCACCCAAAAATCTCGCAGAGCTGGATTAGTCCGGGGACAGACAGGCCGGAGCGTCCCCGCTCGATATCAGTGATGTACCATACCGACATGTCCATCATCTCGGCTAGTTGCTCCCGGGTCAATCCCATGCGGGTGCGCTCCTGCTGCACTCGGACTCCGATTGCAGTGGACTCGCTGGTTGGTGTTGATCTTGGCATGGTGTAATCCCCCCTGATAATATGTACCTGGTACTATTATCCCGGGGTTACTTTTTATTTAACATGGGGGCTAACCACAAATTAATATGTACTAAAGAGCTTTCATGTGGTATACTGTAGCCACATTAATTCTGTTACGGGAGGAAAGGAAAATGAAGAAACTAATATCGCTCATCTTATCTCTATCACTAGCACTATCCCTATCTGTCTCAGCTCTTGCTGCTACAGGATCTTCGTTCTCTGATGTGCCCATGAGCCACTGGGCCTATCAGTATGTGGAGCGTGCAGCAGACGAAGGCTGGGTGGCTGGCGTTGGCGGCGGGAAGTTCAATCCCGACGGCCAGGTGACTGGCGCTCAGTGGTACACGATGGTGGCCCGTGCATTCTACGGCGATCAGATCCCTGACAAGGCGGATGCCGGCAAGTGGTACAGCGACAAGTGGTATGGCCCCTACATGCAGGTGGGTGTGGACAACATGTTCGATGCCTACTTTGCAGCCGATATTGACGCAGCTGTTGCCGAACGTCCTATGACCCGTACCGAGATGGCCTGTGTTGTGACTGAGGTCATGGATCAGATGGGTGTTGAGGTTCCGCAGGATACGTTCTATGCGGTTGCCGATACCATTCCGGACCTGGATAAGATTCCTGTTACGTCCAGTGCCTATACTGCGGTTGTGCGCTGCTATGCCATGGGTATTATCGCAGGTGTGGACAAGGCTGGTACGTTCAATGGCGATGGCCTGATGAGTCGTGCCCAGGCTGCTGTGGTACTTGGCCGTATGGCTGACCTGGTTGACAACGGTGGCAAGATCCCTGATGCACCCGAGCAGCCTACTGAGACCACTAAGCCTACCGAGCCTGAGCAGCCTAGTGAGCCCACTAAGCCCACTAAGCCCGCTACTCCCTCTGATGTGCCTACTGAGCAGGAAGTGTACAATGCCATTATTGCTCTCAAAGCTCAGTATCCCGATGGTACGCCCTGGGGAGACGATAAGCTGTATCAGATTTGGACTCCTCTCTCTACCGGAGAGCTGTATCCTATCAACAGCCGTGGATGTGCCGCCTTTGTGCAGATGTGTCAGGATGCTGCATTCGGAGATGGAGGCACTGGCAAGTTTGCAAAGGTTACGCACTACGATTCCTTTGACAGCATCCGAGTTGGAGACAAGGTCGGCTATGACACCGATTACGGCACCGCTCATGCCGTTGTGGTCCTGGAAAAGAAGCCCAATTCCATCATCGTGGCCGAGGGTAATAACGCTGGCAAAGTCCTCTGGGGCCGAGAAATCACCAGAGACTTCTTGGAGTCGCACAATGTCCGCTTGAGCACTCGCTATCCCGCCTAAACTCTAAACGCAACCGACCGTCGAGACTTGTTCTCGGCGGTCTTTTTTTATGCCATAAATTTGTTTACTTCGACGAACTTCAAAAAAGCCGACAAAAAGAACTGCGCTGCTTGAATATTTTCAGCTCCCTGCGTGTATAATAAGTCATTTGCCATAGACCAGCCCAACGAGTGAAAGCGCAGTCGGAACTTTCTCCTGGAAGGTGCGATCCTCTATTCAGCCGGCCGAATGAATAGAGAAAGCCAGACCCTTTCCGGTCTGGCGGGAGTGATCTTTGCTGTTCTCCTGCTCCCAATACCCATGAGAACCAAGTGTCGCAGAGCTGCTGCATAGAATCTGCGGGGACAGAAGAAACCATGTGATTAGCCACACCTGCCCCTCAATCGGATACATCTGACCGATTCATAAATTAGATGGGTGTGAGGACTTTCCCGGAAGGAAGGTCCGTGGGTCGATCCTGACTTCGGTCAGGGGGGACAGCAGATGGGGACCCCTAAGACTTGGACATCGATGTACTTGTTTAACGGCGGGCCTCGAGGATGGAATCAAAGGTGATCCCATCGACTGTTTTCTTGGTATTGTTGTACTTCATGGGATCTAAGATTCCTTTCATGATCGATTTGATTTAGTAATTTCTTTGAGCGCTCGATCAATAATCCTGCGCACACCGGATGCACTATATCCTGTTTCTCCGGCGATCTCCCGGATGGTGAGACAATGGATGTAACGCAGCTCCATGATTATCTGGGAGGTGAGGGATTCCAGCTGGAGAATGGCCTGATAGATGGCGGAGCCGAGAGGGGCCAGAGCCTCATCCTGTTGATGCAGATTTGCTTCCAGCAGGGGGCGGGGCTGCCGACCCATCTGGATGGCCTGAGCCAAACGCCAGGTGCGGCGCTTGGCCAGGCGGTAGATTTCGAAATCGTTGCGAGTCATAAATCAAGACGCATGGTCCATGCCAACGATAGTGGCCTGGGTGTAGCTGATGGTATTATCCTGATTTCTGGAATCCGAATCCGGATAAGGAAGATCATCATCCTGCTTGAGTCTATAGCCAATCAGGCAGCGACGGCCACGAGTGGCATGACGACTCCACATTCCCCGGTCATCCATCCGGGACAAAAAGTTGTTGCGGCTCAGGGGGCTCATACCAACCCTGTCACACCAATCATGATAGACGTCGTAGGCTTCACCACTGGTAACCACATCATTCTTATTTTCCGTCTTATTCAAAACCTCATCGATAAAGCCACCAAGATCATCATCGATCGACTGATAATCGGCGGTGTCCTGCCGCACCACATCGGGGATAGCCAAACCGTGGGCAAGATAGTCGCTATATCCAGCCAGGAGCATGTTCAGGATACCAGACAGGGCTTCAGGCCGAGTGAGCTGCTGCTTCAAATGCTTGTCCTGTTCGTTTTCAGCAAAGTGATGTGGGAATACAAGAATCAAAATACGATTAGAGGTAAAAATGGTGTGGTCCCTCATACGGGGGCGGGTGTTTTGATAGATGGTCAATTTGGCGCACATACGGATACTAACGGCATGCTCATATTTGCGAGCGACATTAATAACGTCTTCACCTGTGATTGATTTGACAAGCGAGGTGTCTACTTCCATTCCGTTTTCAATTTCTGGGATGGAGACGCTCCGCTTGCCAACCAACATGGCCAGCAGCTCATTGTTGCCTCCGCTATTGTGACCCTTTCGAATCAGATTTTGATTGCTTTCGGTGCCGTAGTCGCCGAGAATGGAACGCATGATAGTAGCAAGTGTACCTTTACCATTGCGGCTTTTGGGTCCCCAGCACATGACAAAATTTTCCTCATGGGTGCAGCCAGTCATCGAATAAGCCAACCAGCGCAGCAGGAAGCCGATCTTACTCTTGTCTCCCTCAAAGACCTCGTCTAAAAACTGCTCAAACCGAGGGCAGCGGGCCTCAGGATCGTATTCAACGCCAGCTACACATGTCATCATGTCTTCGGGGCGGTGACCGGGCCGGAAGCTCTGGAGGCGGAAGTCATAGACACCATTCAAAAAATTAATCTTATAAGGATCCGCATCAAAATCAGACTGCTTGATGCCACAGAGAGTTTTGACCAGCTTCAACAGGACCCTTCCACCGCCCTCGCTGATGGCTCGATTGTAGCGTTTTTTCTCAAACTGCTCCCTGAATTTTTCGTTGTCGATGTACTGCATGGCATTCCACAGCAGGTTTTTGAATTCCTGCAGGCAAGCTGTAAAATGGGTGTTCGCCATGTCGTCAGGTACCCATTTGGTGCCATCATAATAATAGATGACTCCGGATTCCTGGTTGTACAAGATCTTTCTCTTAAGTACGACATCATAAAAAAGCTGAGCCAGACCAAAATCATCCAGGGGGCGCTTCTTCAGATCAAAGGGATTAATATCACGAAAACCGGGCACAGGAAGGCCAGTGCGCTCAAATTCAAAACCGGCAGGTACCTTGTACTGCTTTTTGCCATTTGCGTCCTCGGTGATGACTGTAAACCAAACAGGCCTGTCCAGTTTATGCTGCTCAACCAGGTCGTGGATCACCTGATTAGCGTACTCCTCACGGTCCTCGGCAGGGATGTTAGTGAGATCGACCAGATGGCGACCGGGACGAGTCTGGGGCTTAAAAGCGCCGATGCCAATGTTCGTGGTAGTGTTGTTATTAATAGTAGTCATAGTATTTTCCTCCTTAGTAAAGATTCCTTTCTTTGTTCTCTACAGATTAATCTGCTTGATCGCTGAAGTGATTGCCTGATATACATATCCCCGACCACGGCCCAGCTGCTCGGCAATGGCCTCCACGGTCATCCCGTCCAGCTTACCCTGCAGGGCTGCCCGTTCCAGGGGGGTCATGTTGGGGCTGGCGGATCTAATGCTTTCCTCCACCCGGACCATCTGATCAGAGGTAAGCATAGCCACGGCATCCGTGGTAGATGCCCGATTGCTCTGCATGATGTACAGATCGAGCAGGGCCTTCTTTTCGTTGATGTTCATGTTAAACGCTCCTTTCGTTGAGAATTTCCCAAATTTTTTCACATTGTTGATTTTTGTCGATAAACACAAAATCAGTATGCGGGTACATCCGTCGATAAGCGGCCACATGCCGGTGCATAGCCTGGCCGTCCACTGAGCCGACGCCAGGAATAGTGCCGTGCCAGGTTGCCAGATCATCGATACACTGCACCCGATCCTCGGGCGTTGTCCCGACTACATAGATCAGGCGTTTACTCATTGCTCCTGCAATTGCCGCCGCTGTATGGTAGGAGGCCATGTTGGCGGAGGCCGCAAAGTTGTTATATAATTCGTTGATGTCCTGCTTCCGATCGACGATACTGCTGCTTGATGGGATGGTATAGTCACCGGCTGGAAAAGACACCGGTAAGACAGCGATATTATGCTCGGCACACCAATCAACCATAGGAGACCGGCGCTCCTGCTTGTCCGCTAACAGCACTGGTAGGCCAGAACGGTACGCAATCATGGCAGCCCGGATCACATCGGCAGATCCAGATGACCATCGCTCGGTTCCCACTCGGGTATTATCGGGATGGATCTGGTCGGTGGTAACTGGGTAGGTGCGGCAGATATGATAGTGATGTTTATCCGGATTGTTCGGCTGTCGATCATCATATCGCAGAGCGATGACTACCTGCTTGCCAGCTAAGTCATTGACAGATCCGGCACCAGCAGCATGGCACAGGCACTCCAGCACCTGGCCGCCACGGGCGATGTCGATGCGCTGCTGCAGTGGATGGTAGCCCGTAGTGAGATAGGTGATCGTAGCCCATCCGGCATGATCGCCAGTTGCAATGTCGTATGTGATGTAGATGCCCCTATCGTCACGATATGTTGTCATGATAGTAGCCACATAACGACCAGGGAGCGGGGCCGGCGGATTGTAAGACAGAGGGTTATTGCCCATATTGTTTGCTCCTTTCTTTCGTTGATATATGTTGATATATTATTATATGCAAAGTATAAAAAATTTATTTGAATATGTTTTGGGAAGATTGATAATTTTTCAGTTTCTTCTAATACTCACATATTATTATATGCACACCACAAAAAAACTATCACGGAATTTAAAAATTTTTTCTTCGTGTAAACAAAAGGGTAGTGTGCGTATCATTTACAGATTTACCCTTCAGATTGGGCGTTTTCTTGGGGAGGCACTGCCACCATTCAATGGAAACGATAACAACTGTTTTCTTTTACACTACTTATATATAATAAGGAAGGAGAGTGCCGCACACGGTACTCTCCTTCTTCTTACTTTACCTTGTCGTAATACATTGCTCCTTCAAAACCGGCAAACAGAAACGCAATATCAACTTTGGAATGTAGCTTTTTGTGCTGGCTTCAAAACAAATGCACTGACATCACGCACAGATTCACATTGCAGGACCTTCCATATCTCGGTATAATGTTCTTATGAATTTTAACAATAAGGTCCCGGAGGTTACAATCATGAGCCTGAGTGCCAACGTAAGCGAAAAAGCCGCCCTGATCTGGGCGATTGCAGATAAATTGACCGGTGTGTATAAGCCCCATGAATATGGCGAGGTGATCCTGCCTCTCACGGTGATCCGCCGCTTCGACTGTATTCTGGCTGACACCAAGGATGCAGTGCTGGCAAAGTACGAAACCGTGAAGAATCTCCCCATGCGGGATGTGCTGCTGCGCAACGCTTCCGGCAAGGCGTTTTATAACACCAGCAAGTTCACCTTTGAGCGGCTGCTGGACGACCCGGACAACATCGAAGCCAACTTCCGGGACTACTTGAACGGCTTCTCGGAGAATGTCCAGGACATTCTGGAAAAGTTCAAGTTTGACGGCCAGATCATCACTATGGCCAACAAGGGTATCCTCTACATCGTCATCAAGGAGTTCACCACCCCTAAAGCCAACCTGCACCCGGATGTGATCTCCAATCTGGAGATGGGCTACATCTTTGAAGAGATCATCCGCCGCTTCTCTGAGTCTCATAACGAGGACGCTGGACAGCACTACACCCCCAGAGAAGTGATCCAGCTGATGGTCAATATTCTGTTCTACGATGACAACGACATGCTGTCTGGCAACAATGTGGCCAAGACCATCTATGACCCGGCCTGTGGCACTGGCGGTATGCTGTCGGTGGCAGAGGAGTATCTGCATCAGCTCAACGCATCCACCGAGCTGATGGCCTTTGGACAGGAGCTGAACGACCAGACCTTTGCCATCTGTAAGGCAGACATGCTCATCAAGGGCAATAACGCCGACTTTATCAAGGACGGCAACACCCTGTCCGACGACCAGTTCGAGGGCCAGACCTTCGACTATGTTCTGTCCAATCCGCCCTTTGGCCGAGAGTGGAAGAACGAGAAAGCGGCGGTGGAAGCCGAATCCAAGCGAGGATTTGCCGGACGGTTCGGCCCCGGTCTGCCTGCGGCCAGCGATGGGCAGATGCTGTTCCTGCTTACCGCCATTTCCAAAATGAAAGAACCCAAGGACGGCGGCAGCCGCATTGCCATCATCCACAACGGTTCACCTCTCTTTACCGGTGACGCCGGAAGCGGCCCTTCCGAGATTCGCAAGTACATTCTGGAAAATGACCTGCTGGAGGCCATCATAGCCTTGCCTAACGATATTTTCTACAACACCGGCATTGCCACCTATATCTGGGTGTTATCCAACAAGAAGGCTGGAACCCGCCGGGAGGGCAAGGTGCAGCTCATCAACGCCAACGGCCTGTATGAAAAGCGTCGCAAGGCCCTGGGCAACAAGCGCAACGATATCCCGGAGAGAGCCATTGCTGAGATCACCCGGCTGTACGGCGACTTCGTGGAGAGTGAAATCAGCAAGATTTTTGACGCCACCGACTTTGGCTATACCAAGATCACGGTGGAGCGCCCGCTGAAGGACGAGAACGGCCAGCCGGTGCTCAAGAAGGGCAAGCCCCAGCCGGACACTACCCTGCGGGATACGGAGAATGTACCGCTGAAAGAGGATATTCAGACCTACTTTGAGCGGGAAGTGCTGCCTTTTGCGCCGGACGCCTGGATTGACGAGAAAAAGTCCAAGGTGGGCTACGAGATCCCCTTCACCCGGTATTTTTACAAGTATGAAGCTCCCAAGCCCTCGGTGGAGATCATGCAGGAGATCCTGTCCATTGAAGCGGAGCTGGACGGCGCTCTGGCGGAGGTGTTTGGAGCATGAGGGAGATGAAAGACAGCGGGATTGAGTGGATTAAACAAATACCTACTGGATGGACCACTACTCGTGGAAAAAATATATTGCAGTTGATGAAACGTCCACCTGAGGCAGATGACGAGGTTATTACTTGTTTTCGTAATGGTGAAGTAACATTAAGAAGAAATCGGAGAGAGGAAGGCTTTACCTTTTCTGATAAGGAAATTGGATATCAGGGAATTAAAAAAGGCGATTTGGTCATACACGGAATGGACGGATTTGCAGGAGCCATAGGGATTTCTGATTCTGATGGAAAAGGTTCTCCTGTACTTGTTGTTTGTACTACGAAAGAAAACGCTCGGTATCTTGTGTATTATCTCCGTACATTGGCAATGCAAGATGTTTTTCTTGCGCTTGCCACAGGAATTCGGGAACGTTCCTGTGATTTACGTTGGAACAAAATTGCTGACTTATTATTTCCCGTTCCAGAACTCGATGAGCAATGCCGCATTGCCGACTACCTCGACCGCAAGTGTAGCCAGATTGACGCCATCATTGCCCGGCAGCAGGAAGTGATCGAGAAGCTGAAAGCCTATAAGCTGTCTGTCATCACCGAAGCCGTCACAAAAGGTCTGAATCCCGATGTGCCCATGAAGGACAGCGGGGTTGAGTGGATTGGGGAGATACCAGATTTTTGGAATGTTGTACCGCTGAAAACCTGCTCAGACATTTTGCCGGGCTATGCATTCTCAAGCGATGATTTTGACACTAAAAATGGAACAGCACTCCTTCGTGGAATCAATGTAACTCCCAACGGAATTCGGTGGGAAGACGTTGTATATTGGAATAAGCCAATCACAGAACAGCTTCAGGTATTTGAATTAGTTGCTGGCGATATCGTTGTTGGGTTAGATAGACCGTGGGTTTCAGGGGGAACACGTGTTTGCTGGGTAACTCAAAAAGATTTGCCAGCATTACTGCTCCAACGTGTATGTAGAATCCGGGCGAAAGAAAATATCGATAGTCGCTGGATATATCATTGGATTGCAAGTAAATCTTTTCAAGAAGCTCTTTCGATTGAAACAACGGGAGTAAGCGTTCCTCATATCAGCACAAAACAAATTGAACAATTTAGTATTACATTGCCACCCATTGAAGTGCAACACCAAATTTGCGATATTCTCGAAGCAACGTGCGGCTCTATTGATAATGTGGTAAATAAGAAACAGGGAATTATAGATAAACTTACCGAATATAAAAAATCCCTCATTTATGAGGTCGTGACCGGAAAGAAAGAGGTGTAGCCATCTATGGACAAAATGCCGTGTTTGCCAGTAAAAATTACAGATAAGCGATGGGCTGATAGTTTACAGGATGGTTCTGTATTTATGCGTTCCCTGTATGATTATGGTTCGTGGAGTGTGGTTAAACGGTCTCAGGCAGGAGATCAGCAGATGAAAAGCGGGGTTCAGGGCGATGTTGGAGAAGGCATTGTATATCGAGTTGATCCAAAAGTAGGCGACGAATACTTTAACCGTTTTGATCCTGAGATACGAGCTGCTATGAAAGATTGCTTCTATATTGAAGATAATATATTTCAGTATTGTAAAGTATTTTGTATGTATGGATTGACATACATGCTTTCAGAACAGCACTATGAGAAACCGGATGAAAGATTAAAGGAGTTTGGCGACACCGCAGTTATTATTTTGAATCCAAATGAGTTTTTGAACCGTATTCTAAAGGGGCTCTCTCGTCAATACAAAGATAATTTCGATTTTCGTTTGGATGAAATTCATTATTATCCACCTGATTATTATGGACCACTGAACGAGTTTTGGAAACGTGCCAACTTTGCCTGGCAAAATGAAATGCGCATGAGAGTGGCTCTATTAAACCCTGAAAGTTATATCATTGACGAGCAAGGAAGAAAGAGAAAGCAACTCATCCAAAATACAGATAGCATCATTCTCAATATTGGGGACATTCGAGATATATCTGTTCAAATTCCTATTGAAGATTTGGTTCAGTTGAAGTTGCCAGAACAGATCCAAAATCCTCACTTTACTCTGGTCGAGGAGGAGTAACTATGTCCGACTTTGACTACAAAGAAAAACGCTTTGAGCAGGATATTGAGGAATACCTCACTACATACGGCGGCTATCAGAAGGGCAACCCCGCCGCCTTTAACCGGGAAAAGGCACTGGACATCGGCACGTTTCTTTCCTTCATCCGCACCAGCCAGCCCAAGCAGTGGGAACGGTTTGAGAAGATTTACGGCGCTGACAGTGAGCGGCAGCTCATCGACCGTTTTTGCCGGGAAGTAAAGATGGTAGGTCTGCTGAAAGTGCTACGCCAGGGCTTCACCGACCGGGGCATCAAGTTCCGGGCTGTGTTCTGGAAGCCGGAGACCTCCATCAACGAGACTAGCCAGGCCCAGTATGTCGCCAATATCCTCCACTGTACCCGGCAGCTTCACTACTCCCTGAGCAACGAAAACAGCATTGATATCGTTCTGTTCCTCAACGGCATCCCAGTGGTGTCCATGGAGCTGAAATGCCAGTTCACCGGGCAGGACACCGCCAACGCTATCCAGCAGTACAGATTCGACCGGGCGGGGAAGGACGCTATCTTTGAGTTCAAAAACCGGGTGCTGGTCCACTTTGCCGTGGATCTGACCAATGTGTATATGACTACCCGGCTGGAAGGGGCGAAAACCTATTTCCTGCCCTTTAACCAAGGCAGCAACGGGGCCGGGAATGTGGGCGGTAAGGGCAACCCCATCAACCCGGACGGCTACGATACCGCCTACCTGTGGGAGAATGTGCTGTGTAAAGACCGCCTGCTGGAGATCTTACATAAATACCTCCACTTGCAGCAGGAGAAGGACGAAAAGACCGGCGAGGTAAAGTCCGAGCGGATGATCTTCCCCCGGTATCACCAGCTGGATGTGGTGACCAAGCTGCTGGCCGATGTAAAGGCCAACGGCTCCGGCAAGAACTATCTCATTCAACACAGCGCCGGTTCCGGCAAGTCCAACTCCATCGCCTGGCTGGCCCACCGGCTCACCGGCCTGCACGATGACCACGACGAGAAGATCTTCCAGTCTGTCATTATTGTCACCGACCGCCGGGTGCTGGACAGCCAGCTGCAAAACACCGTTTATCAGTTCGACCATGTGGCGGGCGTAGTGCAGAAGATCGACAAGAACGCTCAGCAGCTCCGTGAGGCCATCGAGGCCGGGACGGGTATCATCATCACCACCCTCCAGAAGTTCCCGGTCATCTACAAAGAAGTGCGCACCGGCAACAAGCGGTTTGCGGTCATTGTAGACGAGGCCCACTCTTCCCAGACCGGCGACGCCGCCCGCAAGCTGAAACGGGCGCTGGCAGATACTGAGAAAATACTAGAGGAGTACGCCAAAGAGGAGTACGAGGAAGAATCCAAGCGCAAGGACGATGAGGACAAGCTGCTGGATGAACTGGCCGCCCAGGGGGTTCATGAAAACCTTTCCTTCTTCGCCTTTACGGCCACCCCAAAGGACAAAACGCTTCAAATGTTCGGCCAGCGGGATGAAAATGGTAAATACCATCCCTTCCACGTGTACTCCATGCGGCAGGCCATTGAGGAAGGCTTTATTCTGGATGTACTGCAAAACTACATGACCTATAACATGTACTACAAGATTGCCAAGGCCATCCCCGACGACCCGGAACTGGACACCGCTGCCGGTGTGCGTGCTATTCGCCAGTTTGAGACGCTGCACCCCCACAACATCTCTCAGAAAACGGCTATCATGCTGGAGCAGTTCCGCAATGTAACCCGGCACAAAATTGGCGGCAAGGCCAAAGCAATGATCGTAACGCCCTCTCGGCTCCATGCAGTGCGCTACCTGCTGGAGTTCAAGCGGCAGATCCAGGAGAAGGGCTACACTGACCTGGATGTGCTGGTGGCCTTCTCCGGCGAGGTGGAGGACAATGGGGAAACCTACACTGAGGAGAAGCTGAATAAAACAAAATCCGGCGAGACCATCAAGGAGAAGGCCCTGCCGGAAGCGTTCCATACAGACGAATATGGGATGCTGATCGTGGCGGAAAAATATCAGACCGGCTTCGATGAGCCACTGCTGCACACCATGTTTGTGGACAAGAAGCTGTCCGGCGTGAAGGCTGTCCAGACCCTTTCCCGGCTGAACCGCACCATGCGGGGCAAAAAGGATACCTTTGTCCTGGACTTCGTTAACTCCGCCGAGGATATCCGAAAAGCCTTTGAGCCCTACTATGAGGAGACTGTTCTGGAGGAAGAGACCGACCCCAATGTGGTGTACGACCTGAAGAACACCTTGGACGAGTACCGGGTATATCAGCAGATGGAAATTGACCGGTTTGCGGAGATTTTCTATTCCTCCAAGGAGCAGTCCGGCGGCGATTTGGGTAAACTTCAGGGAACCATCCGTCCGGCGCTGGATCGCTTTGAGGCACTGGAGGAGGAAAAACAGGATCTCTTCAAGTCCACTCTGGCCCGTTTTAACCGCATCTATGCCTTCATCACGCAGGTCTGCCGCCTGTTTGATAAGGAGATCCACAAGTTCAGCGTATACGCAAAATTCCTCTATACCATGCTGCCCAAGGGTGGGCGGGATAAGGTCTATGTGGACGACAAGGTGCTGCTGGAGTATTACCGCTTGGAAAAGGACTTCGAGGGCGGAATCCAGTTGGAGAGCGCTCCGGAAGGCTTCCGGCCTATCACCGGCGAAGCTGGACGCAGGGAAAAGAAGCGTGATCCGCTGACGGTCATCATTGAGAAGATTAACGAGAAGTACGGCACCAATTTTACCGAGATGGATAAGGTTCTGCTTCAGATGGAGAACGACTATGCCGCTCAGGACAAGTGGCACAGCTATGCCCAAAATAACGACCGCAAGACCTTCATGCTTCTTTTTGAGAAAGACTTTCCCAACATGGCCGCCGCCCGCTATGAGCAGAACGAGGACTTCTTTGTGAAGATGTTCTCTGACCCGGATATGATGCGGCAGGTTATGGAGACTGTGGGTACGGTGCTATATGAGAGGTTGAGAATAGGAACCTAAAACAGAAGGAGAGTGCCGTTTGCGGCTCTCTCCTTTGCCTTTGTAAGGGATTTTCGCCTTTTCTGGCCATTGCCGTTGCCTCCAGAGATGTCTACACCTGCAATGAGCAAAAAACTGCTCATTTTTCTAAAGGCTTGTAATGTTTTTCTCACTTTAATATTTCAAAATGGTTTTGGAAATTGAGCACAATCTGCTCAATCTATCCTTATTTAAGCCGACACAGAAAGTCATTGCCGTGGTTAATATTGATTATTATAAAACCGACATATAAAATCTTAAATGAGATCATAATGGCATAATCTTGATAAAAGGTATTTGCCGTTTAATCTTGCCTTCATAACCCACAATTCTTTGTGACGGCTTAAAAAGTTCAGTCGTGAACACAAGTCTCTCAAGAATTTTCCTGCTGCAAGTGCCAGTGTCATTAGAAAAAGGATATTAAACGATGAACCAGCCATAAAAACTCCTCTCGGTTATGAATTTATGACCGGGAAAGAAAGAGGTGTAACCTGTGTGCCGTTTTTTGTTTCGGGCCACTGAAAAAGAAAAACAATCCCTAGCCGACAATATCGTAGGGTTTATGAATGACACCTGTAATTTTTCTGAAGAAGCAAAAAACTTTATTTCAAATTGGATTTTGACTGGTCCTGATGAAAAAACAAAAGCATACTTTGATATTTGGAGTAAAGTTTTAGACCGCTACTTACCGGCTAAAAGGCCGATACTGTTTCGCTCTTGTCTAAGGGTATCTTGTAAACCTATACAATCATTTAGTGGTAGTATGTCAGCGGTGGAAAAATTTTCAGAAGGACACAAAGGGCATGTTCTTGTCTGCGACACAAAAGAATACATGAAATATTTGAATCTTGAAAAAGAACACATATACAAGCGAAATTTCTTCTCAATTTATGACCTTATATTGAAAGATATTTCCAGTTCAACACCTCACTTTCGGCAGGAGTTCTATGAAAAATATAAAGGTGAGGATGAATATATAGTCCGGGTGGATCTGGGCCATTTGTATGACTTAAGGTGGGGCACAAAATAAAAATGAGGGGTAATATTTGATTACAGAGGCCGATGCAAAAGAAAACCGTTTTAAGTAGGATAATGAAGAATATCTTACGATGATACACGGAGGCGGAGGCTGTTCAAGGGGCAGTTCTTTTAAGAACATCCGAAAAGCCTTTGCGCTGTATTGTGTGGGGATGCGTTGCTAAAGGAGACCATCTATACCTTTGGTTATGGAGAACATAATTCTGTACACTTTTATGCTTAAAGGCCTGCGAGAATATTATTACTCAAAGAAAAGAAAGGATGAACGGTTTGGCTAATTTTAATATCATCGGAAATGGTTTTGATCTATATCATGGCATGCCCACCAGTTACTATTACTTTGCCTGCTACCTTTTAGCTAAAAATGAAGATATATATGATGATTGGGCGGAGATGTATGGCTTCTCTAGAGGTATAATACATAGGCCTTTTGAAGACCTTGAAAGGAAGATTGACGATAAAGGATATTGGAGTAATTTTGAAAAGAGCTTAGGGTATATATCATCAGAGTGGGTCGAAAACTCTTTGCTAGACGACCTAGACTTAGAAAATCCTGAGGCTGTAGATTTGCCTATAGAGCGTCCCAACCATGTAGCTGAAATAAAACAAATGCTAAGTGATTGGATAAGAGAAACTGTAGATACAGACCACAATTTTGAGGTAGTCAACCAGTTAATTGGGACCAAAAAGTTGGATATTTCAGCATCTGATGCCTTTCTTTCTTTTAATTACACTCATACACTTGAAAAATTATATCATGCGCACAATGTGTTACATATTCATGGCGAAAACACATTAGATTCAGAAGATTGTGAATTGGTAATAGGGCATGGAAATGATAGTGAAATTAAAAAAATGCAAGAAACAATAGAGGATCTTGAGCAATATTACTATGAACAACCTTCGAGAAATAGAATTCAGGAGTTTCAATTCGAAATTGATATATTAGAAGATTTGAGAAAACCTGTTGAAACATGCTTAAAAAGGCTGAAGGCCTTTTTGGCTAAACTTCCAGAGCCTGAAGCTATTTATGTATATGGATTCTCACTTGGTGATGTAGATGTACCATATATCAAATTTATAAGAGCTAAATGGCCCAATTGTAGATGGAAGTTTTCATATTATTCTGATTCTGATAAAATAACTATTGATAAAACAGCGGAATTTTTGGGGCTCAAAGAATCACAGTATGAGTTATTTGAACTAAAAAATGAAACATCGAATGAAATTGAAAAAAGGATAGTAAAAGAGAATCATATTCAAACATTTCCGGTGTTATAAGTGGCCCCTGCTAAGAATTTTTTGCACTTTATTTTATGACACCTAGTAGGAATGGCGGAAACTGGATATCAAAATATCCTCAACGGCAGTCTTTGGATAAATCATATTCATGTACTTTCTGTAGCCTCTGGGCCTATACTGTAACAAGCAAAAAGGGGGTGTTCTAATGGGCCACGAAAGGATGACTCTTCGGCTATATGACACAAACCTCTTGACCTTTGCCATTATGCCAAGAACCATCGGCTTTGGAATCGAAATTGTCTCCGTCAACGAAAGGTACAAAGAGTTGTTTCCAGTTAATCTGGAGTTGACTAATGATGGCGTTCTAAACTGGCTCGGGAGCCGAAGCATTCCAAAGAATCGATCCTTTAATAAGGAAATTTTACAGTCACTCGGACTGAAGCAAAACGAACTTCTCAGCATCCTTCGAGTATGCATGGGACTGTCCCTGAATGATAGCTACTGGATCGTTCCGGAGGGTTTTGATGGAAAGTTTTCGGATTGCAACCTGTACGAAAATTCCTTCTCGGAGGCGCTGGCCCTAGTTGCCTATACAGGACGCCCATCAATGCTCCATAGCCCTTGTCTCTCTCCTGAGCTAACTACCGACGGTATGCTGCCAAAAGCATGGCGCAAGCTCCCAAATGGTATCTATCTGTACAAGGGCAATACCAGTCAGACTCTTGGAGGTGCAAACTCCGGAAATGAGCCATACAGCGAGTACTATGCAGCGCAGATTGCAAAAACCATGGGACTCAATGCAATCTCGTATGGCCTGGAGCGTTGGAAGGGTATCCTCTCTTCTACCTGCAAACTTTTTACGGATATCGATACCTCTTATGTAGCAGCCGGCAAGCTAATTAAAAATGTAAATATTACTAAATGCATTGACTATGCGGATGCCTTCAATCCAGAGTACAGTAACCAGATTAGAAGTATGATGATCTTTGATTGCCTCATCTGCAACGAAGACCGGCATTTTGGCAATTTCGGTGTTCTGAGAGACAACCACACAGGCCGGATCCTCGGTCCCGCACCGCTGTTTGACCATGGCTTGAGCCTCTTTTCACAGGCTCTCAGTACGGATCTTGAATCTGAAAAAAGTCTTACAGCGTTAGCTGAACGATACGTGCCATATTACCCGGAGGCATCTATTGATGATATCTGTCGTTTGGCAGGGAAGCAGCAGAAGAGAGAACTCCTGAGACTCATTGATTTTCACTTTAAGCGTCACCCGCTGTACAACTGGCCAGAGCATAGGCTGAAGATCACAGAACGAGTGATCCGGGAACGGGCACGATGGCTCTATGATAAGATCTAAGGGATACGGAATTAAAGGTAGCTATCAAAAATGGGGCCCACAAACCCATGGATAAGTAACTCCTAAAGTGCATAACGATAGAGGCGTCCTAGTTTGTCAGGACGCCTCTATCGTTCGTTGACTGGGCCTTTTGCGCCCCGCAGTCATTATACATTTTGAAATAATTCGAAAAGTAAAAATTTATTGGTTAATAATCGACGAAATAATGCTAAAAACGAAATTCCGGATCTTGAAAAATTGAGCCAAATCGGACTGGATGCGCCCAATAACAGGCATATCGTAACGGATCGACACTGTGTTGTCGGCTTCACGGCAAAATTTAACGCCAATATAGCGACAATTTAGCTCATTCAGATCGTAATCGGCCAAAAATTCGAGATCCTGAAAATAAAATGAGATGAAACCCGACACAGCCATAGAAATGGTATAGTTAATTGCAATGCCGCCAGGAAGTGAAAGCGTTGCTGTGATTTGATCGCCATCTTCGGTAAGCTGATAATCCTGATTACCGCTGATTGCATCCCGAAATTCCGGCCAAGGGTGATTCGTGGAAGGGATTCCGTAAATATAATCAGCCGTTTTAGCTTCAAGAAGTGTTCGCACCGCCTCCTCAAAGGAGAGCTTGTCCCGAGTCCGCCGAGCATTAATAGAGCCCATCGATAGTCCTAGTGCACCAGCTGCTTCCAGTTGAGAATCATACGAGATACCATTAATAATAACAGGGGTACGCTTGCGGTGCTGCACACCACGGGTAGCTGCTTCTTCCAGTACTGTACGGGAGGCGGATTCCATACTGTAGCCATTATCCATTAGTCGCTTACGCTTGGCATATGCGGATGACTCACGCAATCCGAGTGCTTGGCACGCCGCCGAAAACGAGGCGTATGTTTCGCCGGCAAATTCGATCTCGCCTTGGCCAGGGCGTGAGCTTTTGTGTGGAGCGCTGCCGGAGGCCGCCCGTGCATCTCTGACATTGATACACTCTTTGATTGCATCCTCTATGGACATGCCCTTTTTTAAGCGATTGCGCAGCAACTGCGGGCTGATATTATGCTCCCGTGCAATCTGTGCGGCACTCTTGGTGATATTCTCCATGCCTCTACCTCCGACAGAATAATATCCTTATTTAGTGCATATTATAACCCGCTTTGCTGGAAGATAACAGAGAATTATGGGAGAAGCATTAATTTTCTTTTGTTTGGTGCAAAACACCATAAACAATGGTATAATACCCCTTGTTGGAGGGGGATTGACATGGATAAGATTGATCGTCAGCACTGCTGTTGTTTTTCTGGTCACCGGCCGGAAAAATTACACCGTAGCGCCGAAGATGCTATTGCCGCATTGGCTGCCGCTATTGATCAAGCAATAGCTGAGGGGTACACCACATTTATCAGCGGGATGGCAAAAGGGGTAGACATTTGGGCTGCTGAGATAGTCTTGGATCGTCGTGCTCAAAATCCGGACATCAAATTAGTCTGCGCAGTGCCTTATCTAGGGTTTGAGCTTGGGAAAAAGGGAAAATGGACTGAGCAGATCCTGAGAATCATGTCCAATGCAAACTCAGTAAAATTTGTGCGTGAGAAATATAGTCGCAGCGTATTCCAAATCAGGAACATTTGGATGGTTGATCATTCTTCACTATTAATCGCTGTTTACGATGGGGAGTCGGGCGGTACGAGAAATACAATTGACTATGCCCTGCGGGAGGGGCACTGTCAAATACAGTATATATAGCGGACATACAGATGCGGGGCCGGTTTCAATCGGTCCCGCTTTTGTTTGTGCCATAGATCCAGCAGTGGGTCGGAAAGAAATAATGCCACCTCTTATTTCATTTTCAGGATTCCGAAAATAAAGTTGCAGAATTCCGGCAAAAACAAATGTTTTACAAAGTTTTATACTTCATTTCGTGCTAAATTCCATATTGCGTTTTCTGCACTTTTCTGCTATTATATTCACATGAACAACGAATTACCTTGAGTCTCCCTGAGGCCATCCCCCCGCATCTTCGCCTCATTGTCCACTCAATAATGACTCGCAAGGAGTCCAAGGTAATCGTAATGAT
>OWID01000320.1_pt1 | contig 18864 bp, 4 predicted proteins | sample 1732661 | NCBI WGS metagenome assembly OWID01 (sample SAMN05065739, study PRJEB22554) | human gut metagenome | biome: ENVO:2100002; feature: ENVO:00000062; material: ENVO:00002003 | host: Homo sapiens | place: USA
TACGAGATAGGCTCCGGTCTCGTGGGCTCGGAGATGTGTATAAGAGACAGAACCAATAGAATCAACCAACAAGATGCCATACGACAAAATAGACCAGCTCTATGACGCATTGAAAGCTGACGGAGCAGTAAGCAAAGATAGAAAGAATTTCCGCAATGTGATGTTGGCCCCCGGCAGAGACGGGTACCAGAACCGCAAACGGCTGTTTGATGCCCTGAAAGCCGACGGAGCTGTGGATAGTAACAGCTACGAGGAGTTTGCACAGCGGCTCGGACTCCACGCAGTGAAGCCTGCGGGACAGAAAGCACCGCACGCCGGCACGCCGATGACCGGTGCAGGCGAGATACAGCCTCGTCCATCCGGTTTTGGGCAGCTTGACATAACAGGCATGAAGCCGATGGTTTATCAGAACATGAAGTCCGCAGAAGAGTTGCGTGGCGATATGTCAAAATTCAATTCCAACCAAGCTAATCCACATGTGAGAAAAGCTGTGGAAAGAGGGGGTGCGGCTAAGATGCAACGCCTTTCGGCCAAATCTATAGAACGTGCAAAGAAATATGGTCTTGGTTATAAAGACATGGAGACGCGCGACGCTGCTATCCATGGTGATGCCGATGCACAACGAGTATTGGGCGTTCCAGAAACGATGAGCCAACAAAAGGACGAATTAGATTACTACAATGTAACGGGGAAACCGTTGGAAAATGTCGTTGAGGTAGGCATGGGAAAAGACAAATATGGTGATATTACAGGAAAGCCTTTGTTTGCTCCCACTGTTGCACGCGACTCAGAAGGGAATGTCATATACGGGGAAAATGGAGAGCCGCTGATAGGAGTATCTACCGATGGGAATCGGACTGGAACTTACCGTCAGTCATCCCAACAGCGTATTAACAGCGAAAAGGCATACGAGATAAATAACTCCGCCAGCCATAAGTCTCTTGAGATGGAAGCGCGCAGACTATTTGATGACTTGCATTCGGAAGATGAAAATATCAGGGAAAACGCCATCCATAGAATTAGGGAAATCAGGACTTTGGGCAATGAAGATGCCAATGCGTCTCTCTTGGAAGCGTTTGTGGAAATTCAGCGCGAGCAAAATGATGCTGTATGGAAGCAAGCGTCAGATAAAGCTATTTCAGATGATGCTGCGAACGCCGGAACCTTTGCGTATGCGGCGAGCCATGCCAATCCAATGATGGTGGGTGCCGCCATAAACATCAAGAATCCTGACCTAACTACCTATGAGGCTATAGACAACACTTTGGCAGAAGCGGAGAGTCATCTGAAAGAGTTCCGGAAAGAGCAAGATGAGCAGAATGCAAATTGGCTTATGCGTAATACGAGCCAAACAATACGTGGTATCGGAAGCGAGTTGTTTGATTTAGGAAATTGGGATTTCGGACGCAGGAATTTGGGAGAGTCGACAGAAATGTTGAAAGCCGTTGAAGCAGTCCAAAACGGTACTGCTACCGAAGCACAGCAGAGAATGTTGAAAGTAGCGGCTTTAAAAAATCAAATCGAGAGTGATTTTGAATTGAGTGCCGCTTATGATACAATAGGCCGAACAACTGGTAAAATGGCTTCATTTGCGGCAGATATTGCATTGGGAGGAATGCCAGCTGCAGGTAAAAAAGTGGGAACCGCTCTAGTTAAGACCCTTACAAGGAATCTCCCGAAGATTGCGATGAAGAAAATGGGCGAGAGAAGTTTTGCCATAACGGGACGGCTTGCCGGTGATCTGATTGATGCTGGAATGACAACATTTGTAGTCCAAAACGCACGTGTACAAGCTGATGCAATTAACAGGCATTTAGGGCAGGCTGATGGTGGTCTTGATGAAAATGGCACACTCGCTTATATAGGACATCAAGGCGGCAAGGAATGGAGGGAGGCGATCGTCGATGCCTCCACAGCCGCATTTATAGAAAATGCGTCAGAGGGATGGGGAGACTACCTCTCTCCTATGGGAAAGACCATTGGACATTTGACAGGAAAAGCTCTTGGCAAGGTACATCTTGGGGCTGTGAATCGCTTTTTTGCAGGAGTGGGTAAAAGTGAGGGCTTTCAGATGTACAGTAATCTTCGTAAGCGGATGAAATTGAACGGGCCTATAGAAGAGTTCGCTGAGGAAATGATGGGAAACACTGCTAATGCACTAACCGTTGGCGACCAATCATTAGATGAGGTGTGGAACTGGAAGAATGTGGGAAGAACAGCTATGGCCCTTTCATTAGGTTGTGGTTTTTTCTCAACAGTTGGCGGTGGTCTCTACATAAAAGACATTGCGAACGGTAAACGAAAAATGACAAAGGCTGCCTCAGCAGCAGGTGCTGTGTTCGGAAATAAGTGGACTGATGTAAAAACGAATGTTGACAAGGAGTTGGACAACGCAATCAGTGCAGGAGGTGACCATGATATAGCCGAACATATCATGGATAACGGTTATACACTTGAACAAAAACAGGCTCTATTAGATTACGCTAACAGGCGGATGTATTATCGCGGTATGTTATACGGAGCAAACGCCAATCTCAATGATAAGAACACTAGTGACGCGGAAAGGCAAGCTGTGGCTTCTTATACGAGAGGTCTGGATTTGGACGATACACAAGCCCTCACCGATGCCAAGACCGCCTACGAATTGCAGCAGCAGAAAATAGCGGAGAAATACGGAGAAGATGCCATCGCATACGCGGACGACAACCCCGTGGGCTATCTGCATCAGTTGCAGCAGCAGGGAGCTGATGAGGAAGTGCAGGGCGATTTCCTTGCCTATATCAACGCCAAGTCGGCCTTTGACGGTGTTATCCAACGGGCCCAAGATGACTTGGACGACCGGATAACGGAGAGCGATGCCATGATAGACAGCCGCATGCACAGACAGGACGGGGCCATCCATCCTGCAACGATGAAGTACAAGGACAGAAAGGTGTATGTCGTGAGTGGCAATGTGGTGATGTCGGATGACGGGACTATGGTAGACAACACCCAGTCGGACGACACGCTCATCATCCGCGACGCAGAAACGGGAGAATTGGAGTTTTCCGACCCGGCTTCGATTCTGTCGGTGGATGAGACGATAGACCCGGAAGAAGAGAAAGCTGCGGCAGCAGAGGCCATCACGCAGACTTTCGGAAAGGAACGGGCCGACCAGATAGACGGTGTGTTGCCGATGCTGCAGGGAGACACCTACAACATTGTAGACGATGAGGGCAAGCCTCACACGGTGCAGGTGGTGCAGAACAACGGTGACGGAAGTCTGGCGGTGATGCTAGACGGTGCAAGGGAAGCCGTGCCCATGACCGCCGAGCAGTTGCAAGCGTGGGCTGACAATGCCAATGTGCAGCGTGTGCGGCAACAGGAGGAAGAAGCCGTGGCAGCGTTGCAGCCTGCCACCACCGAAACAGAAACGGGGAACGGGCGGCCTACATACAGCATCAACGACGAAATCACGCTGCGTGGCGAGGACGGTTTGCCCGTGCGCGGCTCTGTGGGCGCAGAAGAAAATGCGGACGGGCTCATCGAGGTTTACACCGAAAGCCCCATCAAAGGCAAGAAAGTGAACATGTTCACCCGTGATGAGCTTGATGGTATGCTGATGCAGCATAACGGGGAAGATGTAAATGCCGGTATGGGTGTTGCAGGTGATGCCGGTGCCGTAGAGAGACCGCAGGAAGATGCACAAGAGAGTGCACCGGCGAATGCAGGCAAGAGTGCTTTGCAGGACGGGACTACGGCGGAGTCCATGCCGATGATCGGCGAGGGGGAAGATGCGGAGCCCGATTTCTCCCGTGTGGATCCTACGCGCGCCCACACCTATATATATAATGAGGCAGGGCTGGACCGCGAGGAGGGCAACGAATTTGTAGCCGCCAACCTCAAGGAAGCGCAAAAGGCTTTGGACAAAGCCAAGAAAGGCGAACCCAAGATGGGTACAAGCATTGCCAAATACCGTAAGGAGCAAGCGGCATACGGGCAGATTGTCGGTGAAGCCCAAAAGATGGTGGACTATTGGAACGGTGTTAAGGCCGAGCAAGACAAGATAGTCGCAGAGGAAAGCAGAGTGCGTGCAGAGCAGCAGGCGGAAGATACAAGAAAGGCCGTCGAAGCCGAACGGCAACGGAAAGAAGCCGAGGCACAGAAAGCCGCAGAGCAGGCCGAAGTTGGTACACATAACGTTGCACCTGCCATCAAAGAGAAATGGGATGCGGCCCGGAAGATTGAGGGTGCGGCCAATGAAATCGTACTGCCCAACGGGGAAAAGGTTGCAGGCCGCTATGTGCTTGTGGAAAGCGGTGCAGCCAGTCCGTCACATAATGCAACGAACGAGTTCACCAAGACGGAGGGATTCCCCATTGACGAAAACGGTCAGAGCGTGAACGACCGCGACTATGAGCGTGATAAGGACGCACAGCGCATCACCCGTAACATTGCAAGTGACTATGACAGCAGGGCCATGCAAAGCCCAGTTGTGGTGAGCAGGGACGGTGTCGTGCTATCCGGCAACGGGCGTACCATGGCCGGTGAACTTGCAGCTACAAACAACACCGATGGGGCTTATATTGAGCATTTGCAGAAATATCCGCAGCAGTATGGCTTCACTCCCGAGCAGGTGCAAGGTATGGAGCATCCTCGTGTGCTGTTCGTGCCTGATGCAGATATGCCATATACGGCTGAAACTTTTGCCAAGTACAATCAGCAGGAGATGAAAGGCCAGAGCAAGACCGAACATGCGGTGAAGCTCGGAAAGGTGGTCGATGACGCAACGTTCAACCGCATTATCCGGCTCATGAACCAATATGACACTCTCGGGGATTTCTATGCGGACAGCAAGGCCACGCATGACGCTATCGGAGAGTTGCAGACTGCGGGCGTGGTTGCACCGGCACAGGTGGCGGAGATGTTCGATGGTGACGGTATTTCCGCACAAGGCAGGGAAATGCTCGAAAACATGCTCATCGGCAAGGCCTTTGAGAGCAATCCCGATGCCGTGAGACAAATTACGGCATTCAAGTCCATGCGCCAGTCTGTCATCACCGCACTTGCGGAAATCAGCAATAACAAGGCTCTCGGAGACGGCTACAGCCTTGAAAAGGAGCTTGCAGATGCCATCGCGCTCGTGTACAACGCCCGTAATGACAAATACAAGGCTGGCGAGCGTGTGAGCGAGTATGCACGGCAGGGCAACCTCTTCCAACTCGATGACGGGGCCACGGTGGCGGACTTCACCAATGCCACCACGATGATGCTTGCGGATGTGTTGAATGACAACCGCAGCACACAACTGAAGAAAATTCTTGCCGTTTACAATCACAATGCGGCAGACAGCGCAGCCGGGCAGATGGACATGTTCAGCGGCGGCGTGCTGACCAAACGGGACATATTAAACGAAGTAAAACAACTGATCAATTATGGAACAGAACAACAACAAACAGAAGCCATCGGCCAAGCCGTGGAGCGAAGAAAAGCGGAAAGCATTCAACAAGATGGCGATACTCGCGGAAGCGGTAAGAAAGAACCAGCCTATCGGCTCTCCGACGAAGTAGATGAAAATGGAAGACAATTCGTTTTAACCTCCGAGGGAAAGCTTGAATTTGGCGAACTCGGTGCAGAAACGGGATTGCCGCCCGCACCGATAATGCTAAGTGAAGGCATAATAACCAATCCTAAAACCAATGATGGCTATGGACTTGTACATATAGAAGCACGGCATGGCGAACAGATACGTAATGCCGGATATTCCTCTGTCCTTGATTTCATAGAGGAAGTGGCCAAACACTACGAAGTGATAAAAGAAGGGAAGAACCGGAATGGTAATCAAACTTATATGCTTCAACTAACCGACAAGCACAACAATACGTTAATGGTTGAGATGTCGGCTGATGGAAATTATTGGAATATAAATACCGCAGGAATCTTCAAGACTTCCTACGGTAAAAATAGAAAAGAAGTGTATAACCGCCATACTACGGCTAAACAGCCTGCCGGAACTGTTGGAGTATCGCAGGATTCTGAACAGGACGGCACACAGAAATCCTCCAGCATGAACACTCCTAGCACTTCTTCTGCAAGCAAAGATAGCAAATCTTCTGAAATAAAGCAAAAATATGAGGATATTTTTGCCAAGGCAGAACGAATTGCAAGGGAATCGGAGGTAAAGCGCAAGATAACCGAGGCCGAGAAAGAGACCGATGTAAACCCGACGGAGGCCCAAAAGGAAGCCGGCAACTACAAGAAAGGCCATGTCACGGTTGACGGGCTTGATGTTACCATAGAGCAGCCCAAGGGCAGTGTGCGCCGTGGAAAGGATGCCGACGGTAAGGAATGGGAAAGCGAGATGCACAACACCTACGGCTACATCAAGGGAGCCGAGGGTGTGGATGGTGATCATATAGATATTTTCCTTTCCGACAACCCGGCAAGTGGTCATGTGTTTGTCGTTGACCAAGTGAATCCAAAGACCGGTGAGTTTGACGAGCATAAGGTGATGTATGGCTTTGACTCTGCCGAGGAAGCCAAGCAGGCCTATCTGTCCAATTATGAAAAGGGTTGGAAAGGGCTTGGCGACATCACCGAAGTGACCAAGGAGAAGTTCAAGAAGTGGGTGGACAGCTCAAAGCGAAAGACGAAGCCGTTTGCAGAGTATAAAAATGTAAAAGGAACTTCGGATGTTAATGAGGCTGCGACAGCGTCGCAGCGTACAGAACGCACGGGCGGAAAGCAGGTCGGTGCGGATGTTCCTGCCATGACTGAAGAGAAATACCTTGCATCGAAAGGTTTGGGGTCTCCGATGAGCGACTATATGCTCGACAAGATGCGCATCCCTCATGGTGAGACCGCACGGCAGATGGCCAAACGGAAACAGGAGGCTGAAAGGGCAATGGAAGAACATGCCGCACAAAAGGAGGCCGCCCGTAAGGAGTATCGCGAGAAAATAGCCAATGGCGAGTTGCGCGAGCCGACCAAGGAGGAGGCAGAGCAAAAGCGTATTGATGCACTCGTAAAGACTGCGAATGGCCACGATGACAATCCGAGCGTGCAGGCTGCAAGACGGGTGCTCGATAAGCGTGGTATTGAGTGGAAGAAAAACGAGGACATATTTACACGCGCAGAACGTATCGCGCAAGATGTCGCCAACAAGAAAAAGCTGGAGAAACGAGAACCCACAAAAGCAGGCAAGATACCACAAGAAGAAAAAGAGGACCTTTTGTCTCAAAAAGAATATGTGGATAATGGCATGTCATCCGCGTTGGAGCAGACGCAATATAAGACACTGGAGGAATGGGAAGATAAAGATACGGAAGACTATGCCCGAAAATATGATGATTTCTTGGCAGATTATACAAACTATATAAATGATTTTGCCAAGGGTGAAACGCTGCAAGCCCTTTATGACAAATCTTCGGTGAAAGTTCAAAAGGAAATAAGACGGCATATAGAAGATGCCGGCTTGGATTATCACGATATACTCGACACTTCACCCGGGCGCATAAGGATACAAGACAGATTGACAAAGAAAATGAAATATGCAAAAGGTGAGTTTTCCGATGGAACGATTGTTGCCGGGGAAGTTGTCTCCCAGACTCCCACAAGTTTGGTCATAAACTCTCGTGGAAGAAAATACACGATAAAGGCCGGGAGTGTGTTGGAGCAAAGCGATGAGCCGATAGCCTCCAGCGGCATACTTTTCCGCGATGGCGAGCAAGAATATACGAAAGAGGAGCGGGAGGTCATTGCCAACGCAAAGGCCGACGGCTCTTATATGAAAGCCCCGAACGGGAAGTCTACCAAGCTGACGGAACATCAGTGGGTGCAGGTGAGAACCAAGGCTTTCAAGGAGTGGTTTGGCGATTGGGAAAAAGCGGCCCGTATTGAGAAGCTGCGCAAGAGTAAGGCAGTGAAGATTACCGGTGAGGAGATTGTGCCGAGTGATGACTTGAAGCAGTACAAGAAGAATGCGTTAGAATATGGGAAGAAGTTGCGTGGTGAATATACTAATGAAGACACAGGAGAATCTATTGCTTTGACCGGCGGAAATAGTCGTGGTGGTATTCGAGAGATATTACAGCATGATTATAAGGACACAGAACACTTGCAAAGCATCGCTGCAATCCCACAGATTATAGAAAAATCCATATTCATAGATGACATTCCAAACGAAGATGTAGAGAAATATTCTGGAGTTAAGTCGTTCAGATATTATGTTTGTGGGTTGAAAATTGGGAACAACGATTATACGGTGAAAGCTGTTGTCGCTGTGCAAAACAATGGTGATCGGTATTATGACCACAAATTATCAAGGATAGAGAAAGGCAAACTGCTTTCGATAATCCCAACAATACAAAAAGCTGGTATCGAGAACAATCTGCCCCCATCTATCGGCAAAGATAAGCGTTTGTTTTCAATTCTCCAAACAAATTCATCAAAAGTTTTGGATGAGAACGGCGAACCGATGGTTGTGTATCACGGAACAAATACGGAGTTCACGGCCTTTGACCGCAAGAAAGCCGGTGCAAGTAATGATGCAGGAATGCGCGGCAAAGGCTTTTACCTCTCTCCAAACAAACGTACCTCTGAGAATTATGGGCAAAGGATCATTTCTGCATTCGTTTCGCTCAAAAATCCGTTTATTCCGTTCAGCTTTTCATCAAGTAAAGAGATCGCGGAATATCTGGGGGTGGAGGAGGACACATTCCGTTTTGAGCCGAATTCGGAATTTAAGGTATATCCGGCTTTTAGCGGTCTTATCACATCCGCCTTAAAGGATAAAGGTTATGACGGGGTGCTGTATCTGCATAGGCAAGAGATAGTCGCTTTCCGTCCCGACCAAATCAAGAGTGCGACGGACAACAACGGAGAGTTCGATGCAGGCAATGATGATATTCGTTTTAGAAAAACAGAGCAAGCCGGCTACACCGCCAAACAGCGTGAGGAGTACGATCTGCGACAGCGTCGCAGAATACAGGACGCAGCCCGGGAGACTGCCAGCAAGTTGGGGATTGGCGACAGGGTCACCATGATGGAAACAGCCGATGGGCTGACCGGCAGGAGAGCCAAGGCCAAGGGATGGTTTGACACGGAAACCGGGAAGATTGTTGTTGTATTGGGCAACCACCGCAACCGGGAAGATGTCATGCAAACCATCCTGCATGAGGGTGTGGCCCACTATGGTCTGCGTCAGCTGTTCGGCCCTCATTTTGACACGTTCCTTGACAATGTGCGTCGGAATGCCGATGAGGATGTACGCAGGGCGATTGTGGAAATGGCAGCCAAGCACGGTTGGGATTTCCGCACCGCTACGGAGGAGTACCTTGCAGGGTTGGCCGAAGATACCGACTTTGAACGCGCCATGAACAGAGGATGGTTTAACCGCATTAAAGATCTGTTCTTGAAGATGCTGCACAAGATAGGCTTTGAGGGCTTTACCGGTGTGGAATTGTCAGACAACGAGCTGCGTTATATCCTTTGGCGCAGCTATGAGAATCTGACAGAACCGGGCCGCTATCGCAGCATACTGGGCGAAGCAGCCGATGTGGACATGCAAAGCAGGCTGAAAGTGGGTAACTATCAGGTGCAACAAACCGGAGATGGAGATCTTGCAGCCGAACCGGCTCCGATCGGCAATGGAGCTTTCGGGCCCATATACGATCAGTTCAGAGGCAAAGCCAAAGAAGCCATTAGTTTTCTGACGAGAAAGAAAGCGGGTGAGGCTGTCGGGGCTTTGCACCACAAGGATATCGGCGATATAGACTTGGTGTGGGGCAATGGAAAAGCAGGCCTTGCACATATATTGTCCAAACATCCGAATGTGTTGGACGGCATACAAGATTTCATCAACGAGATGGAAGTAGTTCAATCGTCAGAAAACCGTATCGTGATTGAAAGTGATTCGCACCGGGCGGTAATAAGCAAAATGCTGGGCCAAGAAAAAACGCCGCAGTGGTTACTGACGGCGTATGCGAAGAAGAACGCCACGGGCGGTAGTAGTGACATCGATCCCGAACCCAACCAAGGCAAGCAGAATGGCACGGCTCCTCTGCAAGGCAATTCTTCTTCTGCAAATATAGGCAATGTTTTGGAAAGTTCCAAGGAACCGGACGAAAAAGTTTTGTTCAGGGATGGAGGTGAGCCCCAACGGACTGCAAGGGAAATCTACGAAGATGCCGTAAAAGACAGTGGCGAGGCGACGATGTTGGGAGCCTTAAGCCGTACATTGACACAAGATGGCAGGGAGCGCTTCAAGCACAAGCTGTCGGAATCGCACTTTGACTATACACGCAGCATCAAGCAAATGCAGGATGCCATCAGTAAGGCTCTGGGCATAAAGATAGAAAGCTTTGAGGATGTGTGGCGCAACCTCAATGCCAAGGGGAGCATTGATGCACAGGAAATCAACATGACCATGCTTCGCTATATCGCACCGCTTGCAGAGCATATAGGTGGTATGCTTAAAGGCAAGAAACTGAACGGAGCCGAGCTTACGCAGGACGATGTGGAGGTTTACATGAACGCTGTGCACGGAATTGAGCGCAATGCGGCGATGGCCAAACGCGAGTTGGAGCGTATCGTAGACAACAAACTTGAAGTATGGATGGAAGCACGTACACAAGAATTGTTGGCCCAAGGGTACAATCATGATGAAGCGGAATCCATTGTCGAGGCAGAGCGCGAAAGCCAATATAAGGAAGAAGCCAAAAAGGTTGCAAATAAGGTGCGGAAGGACTATGCAGGTTTGACGGCTCTGTTTGGTGATGAGGTGGAAGCCTCTGGCGGAAAACGTACGGACATCGGGAAACTGGAGGAAGCGGCCCGAAAATATGCCCAAGAGTTTGAAAGCGTCATCGGAAAAGAACAGACAGATGAAATGTGGAATCTCGTCAAGGCTTTGAATGATTTCTCGCTTCGCAAAGCATACATGAGCGGACTTATCGGAAAGAAGCAGTATGATGAGACACGGACAATGTACACGCATTATGTGCCGTTGCGCGGTTGGCATGATGATTTTGCAGGAGACATTTATCAGTACATCTCTCGAGGAGAATCGAAAGAAGTTCTACAAAATGTACTTAAAAAGGCCTACGGACGACAGAGCCGTGCCGGCAACATCATGGGCACGATGGCCGCCATGGCTAACACAGCCATCGTACAGGGAAACAAAAATCTTGTAGCACAGAAATTCCTGAATCTTGCGCTGAATTTCGGCGACAAGAGCGGATTGCTTGCAGTGAGCAGGCAATGGTATGAAAAGAATGCCAATGGAGAACTTATCCCCCTGCATCCTGAATTGCGCGACAATATGACCGCAGATGAAATGCAACGGGCCATAGAAGAATTTGACGCACGGATGGAAGCTGAGAAAAAGAACGGTAATACCAGACTTGTAAAACGCACTTTCGGGCAGGACATGCCTATGCACATTGCGAAGTGGCAGGAGCAGCAACATTCTGTCAGGGTATTGCGCAACGGTGTGGAATATCAGGTGTATGTACTCGGAAACCCGAAAGCAGCACAGGCTTTCAACGGGGCGTTGCTTAAAAATTCGGATTATGGCAAAGTGCAAGAGGTGTGGATGAACTGGATGCGCCTGAAAGCCACGATGCAGACGAGCCTGAGTCCGGAATTCCTGTTCAGCAACTTTCAAAGGGATATTCTGACGGCCGGAACTGGCACATATATAAAGTTCGGTTGGAAAGCGGGCACGGCTTTTGCAGACAACTTGACGAAAGTGATGCCTGTAAGCGGACTGCGCAAGGGCCATGCCGGAGGCATATTCGAACTGTTGAGAAAGTATAATAATGGCACGCTCGACAAGACCAACGAGATGGAACGCATGTTTGACGAGTTCGTAAGAGGCGGCGGCATGACGGGTATCAGCAGCATCACCAAGAACGAAGAGTATGAGCGACAAATGGCCAAAATGATGAAACGTGTCAATCGTGGCTCCCTTGACATGCCTCGTAAGGCATGGCAGGGACTTGCCGACGGTGTGGAGTTTCTGAACAGCGGCATTGAGAACGCGACGCGCTTCGCTGCCTACATGACCAGTCGCAAAACGTTGGGTAAGAGCGTGGCAGAGAGTGTTTTCGACGCCAAGGAGGCGAGCGTGAACTTCAATATGAAAGGCAGTGGCGCATGGGGCAACCTATGGATACGCAGGAATATCCTGTATGCCAATCCTGCTTTGCAGGCCCTACGTATGCTCGGCACATGGTATGAAGCCAGTCCCGCCCGTTTCATGAAAGCATTCGCAACCATACTCGCAGCCAGTGTTGGCACGGCGGCCCTTTGGGCTTACATCGGTGGTGACGGAGATGACGACGACTGGTGGAAGCTGAATGAATGGAACCGCTACAACTATATCAACATACGGACGAAAGGAGGTTATGCGCACTGGAGTATTCCGCAGGAATTCAGACCGATATGGGCGTTAGGGCAGATTGTATTCGACTGGCAGCAGGGGAAGATCACCCCGTCAATAGCCATTAACTCAATGATAACACAATTGAACAACATCAGCCCGATGGCCTTTTTTGCCGGCGGATTGGACAGCAAGGACAGTTTTTGGAAAACAGCTATCAAGGCATGGACTCCGACCATAGCCGAAGATTTCGCTGATGTCTACCACTGGAACGAAAATTTCCTCGGCCAGAAGATTACCGGTCAAAGCGATTGGAACAAGGATGCGCCGGAATGGAAGCGCGCCGGGAAGAATACTCCCGAATGGGCGGTGGGTATCAGTCGCAAATGGAACGAGGCTACCGGTGGCCGGCGGAATCTCAAGAGCTGGTGGGACAGCGAATACCTTAACCCGAGTGCAGTGTACTATATATTGCAACAGCAGACAGGCGGCATGGGCACGATGGTTACAAAACTCAGCAAAGCATACGAGCAATGGCAAGACCCGGATGAAGAAGTGGAGCCCAAAAACATCCCGTTTGTTTCCAAATTCTGGGTGACAACCGGTGATGACGATTCAAAGAACCGTGTGGTGAATGACAAGTTCTGGATGTTCTACAATGATTGGAAACTGACAGATTATGAAATCAAGCACAATCAGAGCGACGTGCGAAAAGGGGACATGACTCTTGGTGAACTTGCAGAAGACATGTCGGAAATAAAAGCTGACGGCAGTTTCGACAGATGGCGCAAGCTTCAGGAAGCAATGAAATATTACCACAGGTTGCAGCAAGCCAAAAAGGATGGAGTGCCCGGTATCGATGAAAAGATTCAAGAACTGAAGAATAGGGTCGTTGCAGAAATGGAGGCCTATAACCACCCCACCGAGCAGTAAACGGATAAAATAGGATAGTTGGCACAAGGTGGTATCTTTGTGCCAAACTATCCTGTTTTGTTATTATAATATGGCAGAAAGACTTATACCCCTTAGCCGTGTCACCCCCCAAGAGGGGATGGACAGCGTGAAAGAGCGGAGGCAGACCGGTGGCCGCTATGCTTTTGATGTGCTCATGGAAGCGCAGGCGGCGTGGGACAACATGAGGCGTTTCCGCAAGGAGCGGGAGCGGAACAAACGTTACACCTACGGCGACCAGTGGGACGACACGATAACCGTTGACGGACAGACGATGAGTGAGGAAGATTATATCAAGAGCCAGGGGAACGTGCCCTTGAAGAACAACATCATCCGCAGGCTCGTGCGTGCCGTGCTGGGCGTGTACCGGAGCCAGAGCAAGGAGCCGACCTGTACGGCCCGCGACCGCGACGAACAGAAGCTCGGCGAGACGATGAGCACCATCCTGCAATGCAACATGCAGCTTAACCGCATGAATGATGTCTACGCACGCACGATGGAAGAGTTTCTCATCAGCGGGCTTGTGGTGCACCGCAAATGGTTCGGCTGGCGGAACGACAAGTGCGACTGTTGGACGGACTACGTGCAGCCGAACAACTTCTTCATCGACAACAACATGCGCGACTTCCGCGGTTGGGATGTGAGCCTGCTCGGAGAGGTACACGATGTGAGTTTCGAGAGCCTCTGCCGGCAGTTTGCCGAGACACCCGAGGACTTCAACCGTTTGAGGCAGATCTACACCCTTGCCAAGAACAGGCACAACCTTGCCGAAAACTACTACAGCTTCGGCTATTCAAAACCGCAGACCTACGATTTTCTCTTTACAAGCGACTCGACGCGATGCCGTGTGATAGAGGTGTGGAGAAAGGAAAGCAAGCCCCGCTACCGCTGCCATGACTACAACAACGGTGACATCTACAAGGTGGACATTGAAGACTACGAGGAACTTGTCGCTTCGGAAAACCGCAGGCGCATAGAACAGGGGCGCGCATTGGGCATGGAAGAATCCGACATCCCGCTCATCAAGGCCAAGTGGTTCATGGATGATTACTGGTATTACTACTACCTCTCCCCGTTTGGCGATGTCCTGCGGGAGGGCGAGACACCCTACGCGCACCACAGCCACCCGTATGTGTTCAAGGCCTACCCGTTCATTGACGGCGAGATACACTCCTTTGTGGCCGATGTGATAGACCAGCAGCGGTACATCAACCGGCTGATCACCCTCAACGACTGGATTATGCGGGCCAGTGCCAAAGGCCTGCTGCTGTTTCCCGAAGACTGTCTGCCCAAGGGAATGGACATCAGCGAGATTGCTGACGAGTGGAGCCGCTTCAACGGTGTCATCGTCATACGCAAGGGAGCCAAGCAACTGCCGCAGCAGGTGGCCAACAATGCGACTAACATTGGTATCAGCGAGCTGCTCAACCTGCAACTGAAACTCGTTGAGGACATCAGCGGCGTTAACGGGGCCCTGCAGGGCAAACCCGGATATTCGGGCGTGAGCGGCAACCTGTATGCCCAGCAGACACAGAATGCGACAACCTCCCTACTCGACCTGCTTGACAGTTTCAGCGTGTTCGTGATAGACGGAGCCTATAAGGACGTGAAGAACATGCAGCAGTATTATGACGGCAAGCGCGTGTTCAACATCGCCGGCAAGAGCGGTGCCATCGTAGAATATGACCCACAGAAAATCAGCGATGTGGAGTTTGATTTGAGTGTGGTGGAAAGCACGACCACACCGGCATACAGGCAGATGGCCAACGAGTTCCTGATGGAGATATGGCGTGCTGGTCAGATTACCCTGCAACAGCTGTTGGAACATGGGGATTTCCCGTTTGCGGACGACCTTATACAGAGCATACAGAGCCAACAGGAGCAAATGCAGCAGGGACAGACACCGCAAGGGCTGTCACCGCAGTTGCAGGAGCAGGTGCAGCAGGGAGCCGACATGGATGCCGTGAACAAGGCATACGGAATGCTGACGGGGAACGGACGGGGGCAGGCTGCATGAACATGAATGGACGGCAACGGGCGTTGCCACTTACGAGACCAAGACGAGAGAGAAAGCGGGGACGGCAGATGATGGCTGCCGTCCCCGCTTTTTGTATGATGACTATATGGTGGCTTCGGTGACGGTGCGGCGTTTTCTTTTATGCCCCGTGCGCTTGCGCCGGACGATGGTGGGAATGTCCATCTCGTTGAAACAGATGTGCACGCCGATGGCGCGCGTCATGAGCAGGTCGTCGTGCTTGCCGATGATGGCCCCGTAGGCCCCGTTCTGCTTGCGCTCGTAGGTGATGTATTCATCCAGACAGCGTGCATCGCGCTCCACATAGCTTTGCTCGCGGACAGCCTTGATGAGCATGGAAATGATCATAGGCTTGGTGGACACGTTGGTATGAAACCCGTATTTGCGCGGATAGCCCTCGGCAATATCCTCCTCGGACTGCTTGCGGGCATAGAGGTTGGGGTAGACATCCTTTATCTGGTTGAGGATGAATTGCGACTGGTCGCCATCGACCTGCCTTTCCTTGTCGTGTGTCTCCAACGTGTTGCTCTCAATGACGAGCAGGGAATCGTCGTAGTAGGCGGCTATCTGCGCGGCTTTCCACGCCAAGAGGTCAATGTCGATATGGCCGTACCACTGGGCCACGACCACGGGTTTGTCACCCTCCATCATCCAATACCTGTCAAATACCACAATCACGGACCAGTCGGCCTTGCGGGAGCGGCCACCCACATCGACAACGGTCAGATAGCGGTCGGTAACAATCTCCTCATCGTCCACTTCCGGCTTGGCCCAGATCCACAGCTGCCCCTGTTTGTCCTCCTTGAACCGCAAACCAGTGAGAGCCTCCTCCCCCTCATCAGCGTCGGCATACACATCACCGATATAACGCGGCGGTTTGCAAGCCTTGCGCAGTTTCTCCACATGCTCCTTGTCGAACACCCTGGCCCCGGAATGCACGAACGCCTCCATGTCGTCGGAGGGGTATTCGCTGGCCATGTCTCCGTGGTCGGTGTATTTCTTGCGCTCCTCCACATACCAATGGATGGCTTCAAGGGAAGCGCCACGCTCCCACAGCCACCACAGATACTTGCCCGTCTCCGAGCGTGAGGAGTTGACATTATCATTGTTGCGGTTTTCCCACAGCCATACGGCGAAGTCGGCCCGTGCATCCTCGCTCTCAAACGGCAGGGAGTACTGTTCGATATCAAACCATGCAATGAAGATGGCCTTGAATTGTGATTTCCCGTTCTTGGCGGCGTCGTATTCACGCTGGAAGAAGTTGCCCGTGCCGTTGGCCGTCGATTCATAGACAATCATGGTATAAGGTTTCAGCAGAATGCCCGAACAGGCAGAACGCACCATGTCCTCCGGAGACTTGCCGTCGGTCTTCTTCCACAGGCCGACCTCGGAACAATGCACGAGGTTGTAGTCACCGCCACGGACGGAATCAGGTCGCTCAGCCGAACCGATCTTTATCTTGCAGTTGCGCTGCGGCACCTTGTGGATGCTGCCGCTCTTTCCGACACCGACAAACTTAGGCGCATTCTCCTTGTACGCCTCCCCCAATCCATAGAGCATGTCGAGCGGATAGGCCTTGATCATGCGGTCGAACATGTCCTGTATCTCATCGGCCACAGAGTTTTGCAAGGCCACGATGAGCGAGTTGAGGCCCACCTTGTGGCAGAGTTGCAGCCACGCCATATAAAGCTGTGTTGCAGTAGAGCCACCCCACTGCCGGGCTTTCAGCAGTATAAAACGGATGGGCTTGCCAGCCAACCGTTCCTCCTCGTAGCACGTGATGAGCTTGCGCTGCGGCTTGTTGAGGACAAACCGCACATCATCACCGCCACCCTTGTTCTTGATGTACACAAAGACCGCCGCCCAAAAGCAGAAGTCGTACCGGCAACGGACACGGACGAACTCCTCCACCACCGTGTGGGCGGCCTCTCCGGTGTATTCGACACTGTTGCCCTCATCATCTTTCAGATAATCGGTGATATACTTTTTAATTGAGCCCGCCTCTACAATCTGTTTTACCAAGGGAACACGCAGCATCCTGTCCGGAAGATACTGCACAGGGATGGGAAAATCGGAAATCCCGACTTTCGTGCGCTTCAGGATAGAACCCTGCCCGGTCACGGGGTTGAAGTAGGCGTTCATCTCCTCATTACGCTTGGTGTCCTCCGCAAGCAGGTTGACGATAATGAGTGACGGGAGCGCATTCAGTACATGAACCGGAACTTTCTTTTTCGCTCTTTGAACCATTCCCTTTTGATTTTATAGATTGTTACCCTGATGGAAAGCGGTGTCATGTAGAATTTCGGGGCCGGCGAGTTAACCACTATAGTGCAGCATTTAAGGATGGACCATGCAGGGTTTTCCCTGCGCAGCATCATCACCCGCTTGTGAATCTCAAAAAACATTTCCCGCTTGAGCGGCCCCATCGTCTGTAACTTATCTCCACTGACTATTTTTCCAACAACAATGGCCGCCCTTTCCTCGCTTACCCAGAACCGGCATGAAGGCATGTCGGCCACCCGCCTCCACACTTCATCCAAACGGATCGTGTCGCATGAATCCAAGTCTTCACGATAGGCCCTCATGAGGTCTTCGTTTCTCTCTTTCTCATATTCGAATGTGCTTCCGAAATTCTTCAAAATGCCTATGTTTACAGGTGGTTAGCGTGATTCAAAATTAATCAATTCAAGTGTAAATGGATAAAACAAGCCCCATACTTTTTTATCATAATTTTGCCCTATCAATAACAATTCAACCCCACAGCGTATGGAAAAAGATGATATTAGCCAAGTTAGGAGCAAGCGAGACCTGTTGAAAGATCGCCTGCGCGGAAAGTACCCGGATAAGGATTTCGACGATGACGAGGTCTTTTACGGGCAGATTTCCGATGATTTCGACGAACACGACAAAGAACTTGGCGGGTACAAGGATAGGGAAAAATCCTTTTCGGACATGTTCACCGCCGACCCGAGAAGCGCCAGTTTCCTCACCGACTGGCGCAAGGGAGAAGACCCCGCCATCGGCCTTATCCGCCGTTTCGGCTCCGATATCAAGGACGCTATCGACGACCCCGAGATGCAGGAGCAGATTGCCGCCGCCAACAAGGAGTATGTGGAGCGCGTGCAGCAGTCGCAGAAACTCGATGAGGAATATCAGGCGAACATCGCCGAGACCCTCGCCTATCTTGAAAAACTGCAACAGGAAAACAAGCTTGAAGACAGCGAGATAGACGATGTGATGGCACTGCTCGTCGGCATCGTGCATGACGGCATCATCGGCAAGTTCACCCCCGAGACCATCGAAATGGCCCGCAAGGCCTTGAAGCACGACACGGATGTGGAAGATGCAGACCGCGCCGGTGAGGTGCGCGGACGCAATGCCAAGATCAATGAAAAGCTGCGCAAGAGCGAGAAAGGCGACGGTACGGCAGTGCTTGACGGCAAGAACGGCGGCAGCGGTCAACGGCCTGTCTCTTATACACATCTCCGAGCCCACGAGACCGGCGCCTATCTCGTAT
>OWID01000322.1_pt1 | contig 18856 bp, 17 predicted proteins | sample 1732661 | NCBI WGS metagenome assembly OWID01 (sample SAMN05065739, study PRJEB22554) | human gut metagenome | biome: ENVO:2100002; feature: ENVO:00000062; material: ENVO:00002003 | host: Homo sapiens | place: USA
TCTCCACACTGCCGCACCGCCGGCCCGGCGGGTGTTCCTCCTTTTTGACCGCTCCCCCGCCCTATGAAAATGGAGTAGGGTCGGAAGGCTTGAATTTTGGGGCGCACGTTTACCGGCTGACCAGCTCGCCGCGGAAGAAGACGTCCTTGACGTCTAGATTTTGATCCAGAACCACCACATTGGCCCGCTTGCCGGGCTCCAGACTGCCCACCCGGCTGAAGATGCCGATGGCCATAGCCGGGTTGACGGCGGCGGCCCGCACGGCATCCGCCAGGGGGATGCCGAAGGATACAGCGGTCTTCATGCACTTCATCAGATCGGTGACGGAGCCTGCCAAGGTGCCGTCGCTCAGGGTAGCCCGGTTGCCCTTGACCTGAACGGCCTGACCGCCCAGGGTATAGTCGCCGTCAGGCATGCCGGCGGCCCGCATAGTATCGGAAATCAGGATGACCCGCTTGGAGCCGAACATCTTGAACACGGCCCGCACCACCGAGGGGTGGATGTGCACGCCGTCACAGATGAGCTCCACATTGCACAGGGGGGTGTCCAGGGCGGCTCCCACCACGCCGGGGGCCCGGTGGCTGAAGGCCGGCATGGCGTTGAACAGATGGGTCACCTGCCGGGCCCCCAGACGGAAAGCCTCCATAGAGGTGTCATAGTCCGCCGTGGTATGGGCGATGGACACGGTGACTTCTCCCTCCACCGCCTCAATAAACTCCATGGCACCCGGCTCCTCCGGGGCAATGGAAACGAGCTTGACCAGTCCCTGGGAGGCGGCCATCAGGCGGCGGAACATAGCCACGTCGGGGGCGTGGAGCCACGCGCCGTTCTGTGCGCCCTTTTTGGCCATGGAGAGGAAGGGTCCCTCCAGATTGATGCCGCAGAGGGCGGCGCCGGGCTTATCAGCGGCCCGATGGGCGGCGGCCACCTGACAGATCTTGGTGAGCTGCTCCTCCGTCAGGGTCATACCGGCAGGGCAGATCTGGGTGACCCCCCGGGAGAGCTCATATTGTGCCATAATCTCCAGGCCCTCTGGTTCGGCGTCGGAGAAGTCCCGGCCCATGCAGCCGTGGAAGTGGACGTCGGTGAGACCGGGGATCACATAGCAGCCGGAGGCGTCATAGGTCTTTCCGTCCGCGCTGGAGCCGGAGAGCAGGCGGCCGTCAAAGCAGATGTCCCGCTGGACAAAGCCCTCCTGCAGGTCGAACACTTGAGCGCCGGTTATCCGCATACGGTCACACCTGCTTCCACCAGCTTGTGAAGGGCGGCCTTGTCGCCCACCAGAGTTACGTCAGGATGGAGCTGGAGCACAGAGGCGGGAACCTCCTTGGTCACGGGGCCCGTAAACGCCTTGCAGACAATGTCCGCCTTTTCCTCGCCGCTGACCACCATCAGGATGCGGCGGGCGTTCATGATGTTCTTGATACCCATGCTCAGGGCGTGGCGGGGCACCTCATCACGGCTCTCAAAGAAACGCTTGTTGGCCTCAATGGTACTCTCGGTCAGATCCACCACGTGGGTCTCCAGGCCGAAGTCGTCGCCGGGCTCGTTGAAGGCGATGTGGCCGTTATGGCCCATCCCCAGCAACTGGAGGTCAATGCCGCCCAGCTCCGCAATGAGTTTATTATAGGCCGCACACTCGGCATTGGGGTCCTTGGCCAGGCCGTTGAGCACGTGGGTGTTCTCCGGATGGATGTCAATATGGTCGAAGAGATTGTCCTGCATGAAATAGCGGTAGCTCTGCTCATGGTGGGGGGACAGCCCGAGGTACTCGTCCAGGTTGACGGAGCGGGTCTCCGCGAAGGACAAGTCGCCCTTCTTATACCACTCCACAAGCTGCTGATAGAGCCCTACGGGGGTACCGCCGGTGGCCAGACCCAGCACGCAGTTGGGCTTGTAGATCACCTGCGCAGAGATAATGTTGGCCGCCCGGCGGCTCATGGCCTTGTAGTTTTCGGCTTGATAAATGCGCATTGCAACCATCTCCTATCTTTACAGAGTGGGACGGGCGCAGCCTACGCCCGCCCCTGGGCGTTCCAATGGATCAGCAGAACTTAGCCACGGCGGCGGCGATCATAGCGTGGGCCTCGTCCACTACAGCCGCATCGCTGTCGATCAGGGCGGGCATGGGCTTGCGGACCGAGCCGCAGGGCACACCGTCCTTGGCCAAAATTGCTTTCTGTACGGCGTACAGGTTGCCGTGGGCGGAGCACATCTTGTAGATGATGTGGTCAATCTCATTCTGGATCTGGCGGGCCGCCTCCATCTCACCCTTCTGGAAGTGCTCATACACCTTCAGGAAGAGCTCGGGCATAACGGCATAGGTACCTCCGATGCCGGCGCAGGCGCCCATGGCCAGACCGGAGATGAACTGCTCATCGGGCCCGTTAAAAACGAGCAGATCCTCGTCATGCCACATCTGGATATCCTGGGTTGGCATGGAGGAGTTCTTCACGCCGATCACACGGGGGTTTTTCTTCATCTCCCGCAGCAGAGAGGTGGTCAGGGCCACCCCCGCCAGTTGGGGGATGTTGTAGATGACAAAGTCGGTGTTGGGGGCGGCGGCGGAGATATCATTCCAGTACTGGGCGATGCCGTACTCGGGCAGGTGAAAGTAGATGGGAGGAATGGAGGCGATGGCGTCCACCCCCAGGCCCTCCGCGTGGGCGGCCAGCACCTGGCTGTCGGCGGTGTTGTTGCATGCCACGTGGGCGATGACAACCACCTTGCCCTTGGCCTCGGCCATCACGTTCTCCAGCACCACCTTGCGCTCCTCCACGCCCTGATAGATACACTCGCCGGAGGAACCGCCCACATACAGGCCGTTTACGCCCTTGCCAATCAGGTGGCGGGTCAGGCCCCGCACCCGCTCCGGTGAGATATTCCCTTCCTCGTCATAGCAGGCGTAAAACGCGGGGATAACACCGTGGTATTTCTTCAAATCGCTCATGATAGTATCCTTCTCTCTTCTCAATCAGAATCTCATTTTATAGAGGCTCCGTTCTTTTGGCGGCACATTTGTAGCGCAGGCTCCGCTGGCTGTGCCAGCGGAGGGGCAGCACGAGCGGCGCGTCAGCCCTTGACTGCTCCCATGGCTATTCCCTGGGTAAAGTACTTCTGGAACGCGATGAACACCACAATAATGGGGATGGATGCCAAGGCCGCCCCGGCCATGATGAGGCCGAAGTCGGAGGACATCTCGCCCTGCATGTTAGCGATAGCCAGGGGCAGGGTCCACTTCTCCTCACTGGTCAGCATAACCAACTGAAGAAAATAGTCATTCCAGGTATTTACAAAGGTAAAAATGGCCAGAGCGCCGATGCCGGGCTTGATCATGGGGAACACCACGCTGAAGAAGGTCTTCAGCTCCCCGGCGCCGTCCACCCGGGCAGCCTCCAGAATTTCATTAGGGATCGTCTCAGAGAACTGCTTCATCAGGAAGACACCGAAGGGCCAGCCCACCGTGGGCAGGATGACCGCCCACAAGGTGTCACTCATGTGCAGCAGCTTCATCTCCTGAGCCAGAGGGATAACAATGACCTGTTTGGGCAGAGCCATGGCGCAGATGATGATGGTAAACAGGATGGTCCGGCCGTAGAACCGCTTTTTGCCCAGCGCATAACCAGCCAGGGCGGCGGTGATGCAGGTCAGGATCATTGCCATAGCAGAAATAAACACGATATTGAACAGCCACAGGAAGGCCGGCTTTGCAAACAGCTTATCATAGTTTCCCATCGTGGGATTCATCGGAAACCAGACGGGCACCTTGGCGTTAATATCGATAGCACTCTTGAAGGAGCCGGTGACAATCCAGTACAGCGGGAACAGGAAGAAGATGGCCAACATGATCAGAATCACTACGGCAAACACCTTATAGGCTGTGGAGGTGCCACTCAGGTCGGTCTTTTTCACTTTGACCGGGGTCGTATTTGCACTCATTTTCTCACTCCCTCCTCAGTCTGTCTTCGCCACTTTGAACTGGATGGCGGAGAAAATGGCGATGATGACGGCCAAGACGACACCGATCGCGCAGGCGTAGCCCAAGTCGTACAGCCGGTAGGCGGTGTCATAGACCTGGTACATAATGGTCATGGTGGAGTTCAGCGGCCCACCCTTGGTCAGCAACTGGATCAGCGCAAAGCACTGGAAGGAGTTGATAGTCGTGATAACCAGCACGTAGAGGGTAGTGGGCATGATCTGAGGCCACTTGATCTTCCAGAAAACCTGGAGCTTGGTGGCGCCGTCCACCTGGGCGGCTTCAATGAGGGACTGATCCACGTTGCCCAGAGCCGCCACGTACAACACGATGGGCTGGCCGATAGAGGTGGTAAACAGAATCAGGATTATAAACCAGATAGCGGTTTTAGGGTTGCCCAGCCAGTCAAAGCCAGTCGTGCCCGCCACCTGGTTAAGGATGCCATTGTAGGGGTTCAGAATCCACTTCCACACCACCGTGATGGCCACCGATCCGGTGACCACCGGCAGGTAAAACACACAGCGGAAGAAGGAGCGGGAAATAGAGTGCATCTTATAGATGGCGGAACTCACCCACAGGGAGAAAGCGGTGACACAAGGCACCGCCACCACCACGATGAGCAGAGTATTCAGGAACCCCCGGTGGAACACGGGATCCTGGAAGAGCTTGATATAGTTCTCTAGCCCTGCGAACCCCTTGACGCCGCCCAACCCATACTCGGTAAAACTGTAAAACAGGCAGATGAACATGGGTACGACCACGAAGGTAACGAAGAAGATCAGGCTGGGCAGCAGGAACAGATAGGCGGAGATGGTCTCTCTCCGTACCAGGGCGCGGCTCATGCCGGAGAATTGGGACTTTTTTTGGGGCTTCCGTCCGGCCTGGGCCGCCACGGTATTTTGCGTCATGAATGTCTCCCCTCTTTCAAGTGGTATTTGCCTTTTCCTTCACCACTCCGGTGAAAGGAAGCTGTGCCCGCCCCCTCTCAGCAGGGAGCGGGCACAGATATGCGCATTCAGGTTCCTTCGGTCAGGTTCAGCCGATATTGGCATTAGCCTGCGCCGCATACTTATCGGCCGCGGTCTGCACATCGGCACCGGTGGTCATGATCTCGGTCAACATGGGCCACCAGTAACCGCGCTGCTCGGTCCAGCCGCCAGTCAGGTTGTAATAGCGGCCCAGGTAGTCGCTCATCAGGGCGAAGGGGGCACGGGTCTCGGCGTCAGCGTCGCCGGTGTAGACATCGCCCCAGTCGGAGTGGACAGGGAAGAAACCGGTAGCCTTTACCGCCTCGACTCCGACAGTCTGGTCGTCGCAGACAAACTGCACAAACTTCTTGGCAGCCTCAATCTTGGCCTCGTCCTTGTTGTTGAACACGCCGAAGCCATAGGGGCCGGCCATCTCCAGCTCGGGCTTGCCGTCGTCAGAGGGGAATGCCATGGCGAAGGGGGTGAACTGGGTCTGAGCGGCATACTGGGTGTAGTTGGCGTAGTTCCAGCAGAAGGACACGGCGCAGGTCTGGTTGGCAAAGGCCTGCAGCTCGTCGGCCGCGGCGAAGCTGGCATTGGCGGACATGGAACCGTTGTTCACCATATCCTGCAACAGCTTGAGAGCCTTGACGTTGTTCTCGCTGTTGGCGGTGTAGGCGGTCCCGTCCTCATTGACAAAGTAGTCGGAATACAGGTTGTTGACGAGGGCGCGGGTACCTTGGTCACCGCCCTGGGCGCCACAGTAGATAATGCCCGGAGTATTGATGTTGATGGTACCCGCCGCAGCGGCGTCACGCACCGCTTCCATAGCCTTCACGAAGTTGTCGGTGGTCCAGGTACGGGTCTCCTCGTCGATATACTGGAGGGCACCGGCCGCCTTAAAGGCCTCGTAGTTGATGGCCATACAGTGAGCGGCCACGCTCAGGGGATACATGTAGTAGGTGCCGTCCAACTGAGACACGGAGGAGATGCCCTCGGCAATGTCGGAGCCGCCAGTCTCCCACAGGTCGGACAGATCCACCATCAGGCCCTCACGGGCGTAGTTGCCCACGATACGCTCGGGGCCCTCGAAAATGATGTCGGGGCCGGTGCCAGCGGTGATGGCGGAGGTCAGCTTCTGATCACCGTCTTGATAGTTGATGGGAGTGACGGTGATCTTGATATCGGGATTCTGCTCATTGAAAGCAGCAATGATAGGCTCCCAATTGGATGCCTCGGCAAACCCACCGACATTGAAGGACCAGAGGTTGAGTTCAACGGCGCCGCTGGAGCTGCCGCCGGTCTCGCCGCCGGGCGCGGGGGATTCACTGTTACCCTGGGAGCCGTTGCCGCAGGCGGCCAGCCCCAGAGTCATACCGGCGGCGAGCAGGAGCGCAAGAGGTTTCTTCATGTTCATTGTTCTTCCTCCTCATTTTCGATAAATTTTTCTTTCCAGGACATCTCGTCCGTTGTGTAGATTGTATAATTCTGAGGGTGTTTTGTCAATATGCTTTTCGAAGAAAATTTTATTTCTCCAAAAATTCTGCAAATTTCTTTCACGTTTTGCAATACGCGGTCAAATGTGCTTGTCTGAAAGCACCTCCGCCACGGCCTCCCTTGTCTCCGCACTGCCCTGCACATCCCTGCGGCACACCTCATGGAACAGCACGTCCATCAGGTAGAGCTGCGCTACACGGGCCGCCACCGAGCCGCCCTGGAGGGGCCCCTCCAGAGAGCCGCACTGAAGCACTACGTCGGCATAGGCCGCACCGGGGGATTTGGGGAACCGGGTGACCAGGATGGCCACCGCTCTCCGGTCCCGGATGATTTTCAGGTTTTTCAGCAGCTCCTCCGTGGAGCCGGAGTAGGAAAAATACAGTACCACGTCCCGGGCCGTCAGGTGGGAGGCGGCGATGGCCTGCATGTGGGAATCCAGCACCGCGTAGAAGTTGGGCCGGGCGGTGCTGAACAGATGGGCGCACTCCTGGGCCAGGATCATGGACCCCCCCTGCCCCATGCACAGCACCTTTTCCGCGGAAAAGAGCAGGTCCGCCGCCTTCCGGACGCTGTCCGGGCGGATCAGTTCCACCGTCTGGGCCATGGCATCCCGGTCAGCGGCGTAGAGCTTCTGACACAGCTCCTCAATGCTGTCTTCCGGCCGGATCTCCTCCGGTACGGTAGGGGCTTCCACCCGCCGTGCCGTGGAGTTGGCTACGGCAAGCTTGAACGCGCTGTACCCCTTGTAACCCAGCCGCTTGCAGAAGCGGGAGATAGTGGCCTCCGCCACGCCGGCCTCCTCCGCCAGCTCGGAGATGGACATGAACTGGGTCTTCTGCTGGTGAATCACCGCATAGTCGGCCACCTTCTTTTCCGCGCTGGTCAGCTGGTAGTATTCACTGTTGATCTTTTCAAATACATTTCCAAAGGGCATAACTGCCCCCTCACTGTCCGGCCAGGAGCTGTCCCAGCATCTGGTCACACATCACCAGCATCCGCGGCAGGTGGAAGGGCCCCTTGAACGTACTGCCCTTACAGGCGGGCATGGTGGGCTTGCCGTCCCGGCGCAGGTAGCCGTACCAGTCGCCGTATTCGGGATCGGAGAAGTGCTCCTTGCAGTAGTCCAGGGTGCGCTCAAACCAGGTCAGGTACTTCTCGTCGCCGGTGTCGCGGTAGATCATCAGGCTGGCGATGAGGATCTCGTCGTGGGGCCACCAGAGCTTCATGTCGTGCTCATAGGCCTCAGGGGGACGCCCCAGGCAGTCGATGAAGTAGAGCAGGCCGCCGTACTCGTAGTCCCAGCCGGCCTCGATGGCCTGGTCAAAGATTTTGACCGCCACCTCGTGCTGCTTCTTGTCGCCCTTCCGGTTGGCGTCTTCCATCAGGAACCAGGAGCACTCGATGTCGTGGCCGGGGTTGACCACCCGGCCCTCGGTCACGTCGCCCCGGAACTCGCCGTTGGGACCGACGCTCTCCAAGGTGCAGCCCAGCTCCGGCTTGTAGTGGTAGCGGAAAATCTCATCCACGCACTGGGCGGCCCGCTCGCTGTAAAGCGCGTCCTGCTCGGGGTCCACCCGGCGCAGGACCGAGGTGATGTTCAGATAGATCATAGGGTTGGCCAGGGCGCGGCCGGAGCGGGTCTCTGGGATGGTCTTGGGGCCCATCCCCGTGGGGTCGGCGATCAGCCCCTGGTTCAGGTTCCAGATCAGGTCGTAGGCCGCGCGGGCCCGCTCCAGGCAGGCCTTGTCGCCGGTAACCCCGTAATACTCGGCGTTGGCGATGGCATAGAAGCCCTCGGAGAAGCAATAGCGGCGCTGACGCAGCGGCTTGCCGTCGCCGGTGACGGTGAAGTACATCCGGTTGCCCGCCGCCCGGTTGATGCAGTACCGCTCCATGAAGTCCAGGCAGCTCTTGCTGGCGGCCAGCCACTCCTCCTTCACTCCGTACACGTGGCACAGATAAGCGAAGATCCAAGCGCAGCGGCCCTGCATCCACACACTCTTGTCCGTGGAGAACACCTTTCCCTCCCGATCCAGACAGGTATAGACGCCGCCGTGCACCGGGTCCATGCCGTTTTTCATCCAAAACCGGATGCTGCGCTCCAGTTCCTCCTGAATCCACTTCTGGTGACTCTGTAAACGAGCCTTATGATCCATAATGTCAGATCCCACCTTTCGCTGATTGGGAGAGGTCCCCCATTTGCCTCCATCATAACCGCCCTCCCCCCTCCCGTCAAGAGAATTTCGAAAATTATTTTCAAAACCCCGAAAATATGCTTGACAGATTCAAAAAAACTGATAGCCTATAGGGGAAGGAACCTGTCTGTTTCCCACAAAAAAGGAGGGCTTATGCAATGAAGCATCTTGGAATTGAAGTCCCAGTAAAAAACGTGCCGGAACTGGACCCCGGTTTTCTCCCCCTGGGAAAGTTCTGCACCGCCTTTCTGAAGGACGCCAAAAAGCCGCTGGACATCGCGGTGGAGCGGGCCGGAGGTGAGGTAGCGGTATACAAAACCTTTATCCACGGCACTCCGGACATGGCCGAGGCCGACATCTACTATGTGGACCGCATCATCAAGATGCTGCTCTGGATGAAGGGCGGCTTCAAGGTGTACCTCAGCGGCGATCAGGCCGTATATGAGGCCATGAAGGCCACCTACCGCGTGGGCGGCGCCCGCGCCTTTGACGCCGACTTCATGTCCAACGTCTATGAGAAGCCCTTTGAGGTGGTGTACTGCGACCAGGTGCCTGCCGAGAAGAGCAATCCCCAGGCTGTGGGCCGCCACTTGGGCGGCTGCCGCATCGGCTTCGATGCCGGCGGCTCCGACCGCAAGGTGTCCGCCGTCATCGACGGCGAGCCGGTATTTTCCGAGGAGGTGGTCTGGTTCCCCAAGACCACCTCCGACCCCGACTACCACTATGAGGGCATCGTCTCCGCCCTCAAGGCCGCCGCCGAGCACATGCCCCGGGTGGACGCGGTGGGCGTCTCCTCCGCCGGCATCTATATCGAGAACCGCACCATGAATGCCTCCCTGTTCCTCAAGGTGTCCAAGGAGGACTTTGACGCCAAGGTGAAGGACATCTATATCCGCGCCATCCGCGACACCTTCGGCGACGTGCCCTATGTGGTGGCCAACGACGGCGATGTGTCCGCCCTGGCCGGCGCCATGAACCTGGGCAAAAACAGCATTCTCGGCATTGCCATGGGCACCAGTGAAGCGGTTGGCTATGTGGATTCGGACGGCTGTATCACCGGTTGGCTCAACGAGCTGGCCTTCGCCCCGGTGGACGTGTCCCCCAACGCCATGGAGGACGAGTGGTCCGGCGACATCGGCTGCGGCGTCAAATACTTCTCCCAGGACTCCGTCATCAAGCTGGCACCCGCCGCCGGCATCAGCCTGTCCGCCGACCTCTCCCCTGCTGAGAAGCTCAAGGAGGTCCAGAAGCTGATGGACCAGGGCGGTTCCCCCGCCGAGGCCATCTACCGCTCCATCGGCGTGTACCTGGGCCACTCCCTGGCCCTGTACCACCACTTCTACGGCTTCAAGCACGTGCTGCTGCTGGGTCGCGTCATGTCCGGCCGGGGCGGCGACATCATCCTGGACACCTGTAAGAAGGTGCTGGCCGACGAGTACCCGGAGGTGGCCGGCCTCATGAACCCCACCCTGCCCGACGAGAAGGCCCGCCGTGTAGGCCAGTCCGTGGCCGCCGCCTCCCTGCCCGAGTTGAGGTAAGCGGTGAAGCGCCACATCGTCTGCCTGGGAGACTCCAACACCCATGGATACTGCGCCGATCCCGCCGACTGCGCCGACGGCTCCCTCCGCCGCTTTAATGAATCAGAGCGGTGGACCTGCCGCCTCCAGGCTGCCCTGGGAGAGGACTTTCTGGTTCTTGAGGAGGGGCTACCCGGACGCACCACCGTCTTTGACGACCCGGTGGAGGAGAGTTTGAGCGCCCTGCCCTACCTCTATCCATGCCTCATGAGCCACGCGCCGGTGTCCCTGCTGGTGGTCATGCTGGGCACCAACGATACCAAGGAGCGGCTGGGCGCCAACGCCTGCGCCATCGGCAAGGGCCTGCGCCGCCTGGTGCGGAAGGCACAGTCCATCGACTGCTGGGCGGGCGGGCAGCCCAACCTTCTGATTGTCGCCCCGCCCGCCATCGGAAAGGGAGTGGAGCGATCTCCCGTGGCCCAGGAGATGGGACTGGGCTGCGTGGAAAAATCCCTGCGCCTGCCCGGCCAGTTCCGGGCGGTCGCCGCGGAAACCCGCTGCCACTTTCTGGACGCCAATGCCCTTGGCTTGGCGCACAACCCCATTGACTTCATGCACCTCACACGGGAGAGCCACGCCCGGCTGGCCGCCGCGCTGGCCGAGCGGATTCCCACACTGTTCTGAACCCACAGGCCCGGCGAACTGTCGCCGGGCCTGTGACAAAAAGGAGGCCCCTTCATGGCCGCAGGCATTTTTAATCCGGAAAACGACTTCTGGCGTCTGATCGAAAAGCTGGTGGATCTCTTTCTCCTCAGTGTGTTCTGGCTGGTCTGCTCTCTGCCCGTGTTCACCCTGGGGCCCGCCACCGCCGCCCTCTACCGCACAGTGGCGCGCTGTATCCGCGGCAGCGAGCGCAAGAGCTGGAGCCTGTTTTTTCGTACCTTCCGGGAAAATTTCAAGGTTGGCGCCTTGACCACCCTCGTGGTGGTGGCTGTCGGTGCGGTTTTGTTCGTTCTCTATACCCTGCTCTATCAGACTGCATCGCTCAACCGCGCCGGCTACATCCTGTTTATGGCCTACTATGTGTTTCTTTTGTTGCCGCTGGGCCTGCTGTGCTACCTCTTTCCCGTCCTCTCCCAGTTTGAATTCGGTGTGGGCGGCCTCCTCTCCAACTGCGCCAAGCTGGCCATCGCCCACCTGCCCTCTACGATCGCCCTGGCGCTGCTGCTGTATGCCGCCCTGACGGTGTGTCTCAACTTCTTCCTGGCCATCGCAGTCACCCCCGCCCTTCTGGCCCTGCTCCACTCCCTCCTTCTGGAGCGCATCTTCGCCCCCTACATCCGCCAGCAGTTGGGAGAAGATGACAATGACACTTAAAAAAACAGCCTGTCGAATACATGCTTCGACAGGCTGTTTTTTGTTTCTATTTCTCCGCCAGCAGCTTATTGAGTTCCGTCATAAAGGTGCCGATGTCCTTAAACTGCCGGTACACCGACGCGAAGCGGACATAGGCCACCTCGTCCACCTCTCTCAGCCGGTCCATCACCAACTCCCCAATCTTCGCCGAGGGGATCTCCCGGTCCATGTCGTTCTGGAGAACCTGCTCAATTTCGTTGGCAATCTCCTCCAGCTTTCCAAAGGGCACCGGGCGCTTCTCACAAGCCCGGATCATGCCGTTGAGCAGCTTGCTTTTGTCAAATGTCTGGCGGCTGCCATCCTTCTTGATGACCACCAGAGGCAGACTCTCCATGGTCTCATAGGTTGTAAACCGCTTATGGCACGCCAGGCACTCCCTGCGGCGGCGGATGCTGGCCCCCTCATCGGAGGGCCGGGAATCCACCACCTTGCTCTCCGGATGGGCGCAGTACGGACATTTCATGGTGTCTTGCCCCCTTTGCTTCATTTTAAGCTATGATGGTTCATTATAGCATAAAAGTGCAGCCCGTGGTATCCCCATTTGAGAAAAAATTTCCGTATGATTTTGTTTTTTCCGGGTACACTACAATCAGCGAAAGCGAGGTGAGCTTGATGCAGAATCAGAATCCGGACCAGATGAAGGCCCGCAGCCAGAATGGTCAGAACAAGACCAATGGCCAGAATGCTCAGAACAAGAAGAAGGAGCAGGCTCAGAACAAGAACAACCAGCCCAACCAGTTCTGACTTTGAGCCATGGGCCGGGGCTCCGCCCCGGCCCAATTTTTCTTTCCAAATTTTTTTCATTTTTCTATTGACATTCTGCGCCATTTTGGTATAATAACATGCGTGCTCACGAGAGAGCAGTAAAAATAGCGGGTTTGTGTAAGGGTAGCACAGCAGACTCTGACTCTGTATGTGAGGGTTCGAATCCTTCACCCGCTGCCAAAGCTCCGTAACCTTTCGGTTACGGAGCTTTTCCTTGGTAAAAAACGGCGGCGCATCCGAATGGATGCGCCGCCGTTTTATCCACGTCCGAGGGCGCGGTTTTGAATATGGATAGCCTCCTCCCGCGCCCCCCGGTCAGGTGCGGAGAGTTCATGTACCAAATAGTCCGGACCGATGCGCTCCACTACCTCACGGATGGCATGGGAAGTCCAGGGCTGATGCGTATCGATGCGCAGGATATGGCGGTAGCCGAAGCCGTACCGCTTTAAATAGTCCAGAGGCAACCTCGGAGGAAGAAAACCCGTATGGGCCCGGACATATTCCCCGCTGAGGGAGCAGTGAAGATGAATCCCCCTGATGTACCGGCAAAGGCCTCCATGCCGGTACAGCATGCGGTGTACATAGTCCGCCCCTTCCTCCAGGGTACGCAGGCTGGTGTCGCAGTTCATCAGATGCCCGATATCCAGCATGATCCCCTTGCGCTCAGCCCGGATTCCGTCCAGCAGACGGCGGGTCAGCTCCGGCTCGGTGAAGGTGAAGCCCGGCCACCACTGGTTCTCTACCAGGAAGTCGAAGGGCCACGCCCGGTCTCCCAGCAGGAGATTGATAACCTCCGCCGCCGCATCGATGACCTCCTCATGGGTGTGCCGCCAGTGGTAAGTGAAGCCCTCCTCCACCGACACGTCGGACACGTGGAACACCACATAGCGCGCCCCCCACGTCACAGCTCGGTCCAGATCCTCCCGGTAGAGGCGCAGCAGGGTCTCCCGTCCCTCCGGGCCGCCGTAAAAGGACCGCCACACTTCCTCCGAGCCAAATTTCTCGGTCAGTGCGGCCCGGTCTCCCCGCCAGAAATCCAGCCAATCTGGATAAAAGGTCAGGTGGTAGCCCACGTGCAGCGCCTGCGGCACCGTGCAAGGCAGTTCCTCACCGCCCCATACCACCTCCAGGCCGTCACAGCCGCAGGAACGGCAAGCCTCCTCCAAGTCCCCATACTCCGTCAGGACAGAGGCGGTCATGGGCAGGCTCATCAGGGTATCCATTTATTTGCTTCCAGTGTTGAAGAATGGGGCCAGCGCCGCCGCCACCCCGCTGACCGGCATGGTCTGGAGCAGAATCTTGCCCGGCCCGCTTACCACGGTGTTGAACAGGCCCTCGCCGCCAAAGAGGACATTCCTGACGCCCTTCACCATTTGAATGTCAATGGTGCAGGTGGCATCCATCATGGCTAGGTTGCCGCTGTCCACCACCATGCTCTGCCCCGCCTGGAGCTCATACTCCACCGCATAGCCGTCGACCTCCAGAAAGGCCGTGCCGCGGCCGGAGAGCTTCTGCATAATAAATCCCTCGCCGCCGAAAAAGCCAGCGCCCGCTTTCTTTTGAAAGAAGATGGACAGCTCCACCCCCTGTTCAGAGGCCAGAAAGCCGCTTTTCTGCACCACTACGGGGTGGGCCGGGTCAATCTCCACCGCCTTAATGGACCCAGGGAAGCTGGAGGCAAAGGCGATCATCCCAGCTCCGCCCTGGGCGGTATAAGTATTTTGAAACATCGACTCACCGGAGAACATGCGGCCGAAGGCTTTGCCAATACCGCCGGCGCCGGTTTCCATCTTCATATTGGGGCTCATCCACACCATGGAGCCCCGCTCGGTGATCATGGCCTCGTTGGCCTCCAGATCACACACCACAACGGGCATGGGCTCACCAATGATCTCATACTTCATAATGGGTCCCTCCTTATGTTTGGATGCTCCTAGTATATTACGGTTTCCGAAGGATGGCAAGTCCCGCCCCATGCACTTTACAAATTCTTTCCTTTCGTGGTATGATGGTACTATTCTTTCAAGGAGGCGTCGGACCATGGAGCTGACAAGGGAGCAGGCGCTGGCCCTGCTCAGGCAGTATAACGAGGAGCCCTTTCACCTGCGCCATGCCCTGACGGTGGAGGCCGTCATGAACTGGTTCGCCCGGGAGCTGGGTTACGGGGAGGAGGCGGCGTTCTGGGCCCAAGCGGGGCTGCTGCACGACTTGGACTTCGAGCGCTACCCGGAGGAGCACTGCGTCAAGGTGCGTGAGATCATGGAGGCCCGCGGGCTGGACCCGGCCCTCATCCACGCGGTAGTCAGCCACGGCTGGGGCATGACGGAGGGCGACGCCCAGCCGGAGCACGAAATGGAGCGGGTGCTCTTCGCCGTGGACGAACTCACCGGACTGATCGGCGCAGCCGCCCTCATGCGCCCCTCCAAGAGCGTGCAGGACATGGAGCTGTCCAGTCTGCGCAAGAAATTCAAGGACAAAAAGTTTGCCGCCGGCTGCTCCCGGGAGACCATCACCCAGGGAGCCCAACTCCTGGGTTGGGAGCTCAACGACCTGCTGGAGCGCACCCTCCAGGCCATGAAGGCCTGCGAGACGGACATCGAAGCCCAGTGCGCCGCCCTCTGAGATCCACAAAAAAAGACCGTGTCCCCCGGCGGGGACACGGTCTTTTTGTCAGGCGTCGGTGGCCTCGGTGGCGATGCCCGCCCGCTCCTGGGCGATGTTCAGTGCGTGGTCGCCGATGCGCTCAAAGTCGGTAAGCAGCTCGGAGAAAATGATGCACGCCTCGTCTGAGCAGGAGCCCTGCTTCATCCGCTTCATCTGGTTGCGGCGATACTCCTCAGTCATGTCGTCCATCCGCTGCTCCAGCGCGGAAACCTTGGTGAGCCAGTCGGTGGGCTCGATGCTCTCCTGCTCCAGCAGGTCCAGCACCTCCAGGCATACGGCCTCCATGGTCCTCAGTTCCTCCTGAGCCTCCTCTGAGAATTGAATCTTCTTCTTGTCCAGCATCTGGGTGTACTCGCAGATATTCATGGCATGGTCGCCGATGCGCTCGATGTTGCCGGTGATCTTGAAGTAGGCGCTGATGGCGGTGGAGTCCTTCTCGTTGGTCTCGTGCACGATGATGTTGGAGATGTACTGGGAGATCTCCTTGTTGAGATAGTCGATATACTCCTCGGTGGCCTCCGCGCTCTCCACGCGCTTTACATCCCGCTCCAGCACTGCCTGGAAGCTGGTGGCGATGTTCTCCTTCGCCATGCCCATCATGCGGTTGAGCTCCTGGCGGATCTGGGTGACATACATCGCGGAAAAGCCGATGGGGTGCTCCTGCTTGGAGGCAGGCATAGGCACCAGAAAAGCCAGGTGCATCCCCTCCTCCTTGTCCTCCTTGCGGTCGGGCAGGATGCGCATGGCGATCTTCACCAGATATCCGCCGAAGGGCAGCAGCAGCAGGGTGGTCACAATATTAAAGAGGGTGTGCATGTTAGCAATCTGCGCCGCCGGGTTGTCGGGGGTCATGGACTGCATAAACCCGGTCAACGGCGTGGCCATGCAGATGACGGTGAACAGAACGGTGCCGAACACGTTGAACATCAGGTGGATGATGGTGGTGCGCTTGGCGTTGCGGCTGGTGCCGATGGAGGCCAAAACGGCGGTGATACAGGTGCCGATGTTCTGTCCGAAGAGGACGTATACCGCGCTGTCCAGGCCGATTACCCCACTGAGGGCCAGCGCCTGCAGGATACCCACCGAGGCGGAGGAGGACTGGATCAGAGCTGTGAAGGCCGCTCCCGCCAGAATGCCGACAACGGGGTTGGAGAAGGTGCTCACCAGATTGACAAAGGCGGGCCATTCCCGCAGGGGCTCCATGGCCGAGCCCATCATCTCCATACCGATAAAGAGCACGCCCAGGCCGGCCAGAATATTTCCGTAGTGGTGAATCTGGGGCTTCTTCAAAAAGACCACCATGGCCACGCCCACAAAGGCGAACAGGGGAGCCACGGCGCCCACGTCCAGGGCGATGAGCTGGCCGGTGATAGTGGTGCCGATATTGGCGCCCATGATGATCCACACCGCCTGTTTCAGCGTCATCATGCCGGAGTTGACGAAGCCCACCACCATGACAGTGGTGGCGGAGGAGGACTGGATGACCGCGGTAATGCCCGCGCCCACCAGGATGCCCAGGAAGCGGTTGGAGGTCAGCCGCTCCAGAATGCCCTTCATGCGGTTGCCCGCCGCGGCCTCCAGGCCGGCGCTCATCATCTGCATGCCGTAAAGGAACAGGGCCAGGCCGCCCAGCAGCCCCAGGAGAATGCTTATGTCTAGGTTCACGTTCATTCCCTCATTTTTTACATTCTTTTTTCTGATCTCTTACCAAATGCCAGCAGTAGTATACCGAATGTAAAGTGGCGCGTCAACGGTATTTACAAGAACTTTACAAAAAGATTCGACCGGATCTTTACTCTTTTTTAATCTTCCAATTTCCGGCCAGCCGTTGCCTTTCAGCCGATTTTAGGCTATACTACCCTTATCCCGTTCGTTTGGCCTCCGGGCCCGCGGAACAAAAGGAGAATGTTTTTATGGAACAGCAACCGGCCAAGAAGCGCCGAGGCCCTGCAAGCAAGCTGGGGAAGATCCTGATCAATCTGATCGTCACCGCTGTGGTGGGCTTCCTCTACTTCTATGTGGCCCTGCCCCCCATCAACCTGCAGTCCAGCGATTTTTACACCTTCATCGGCATCCTGTGTGTGGTGTATGTCGTCAGCGCCCTGATCACCTCCGGCATGAATGTGGTCAGCAGCGGTGGAGGCCCCAAGGAGTACCTCCGCTTCATCAAGACCCAGTGCCTGCCTGTGGGCATCCTGTTTCTGGCCCTGATCGCGGTGGCCATCGTGGGCTCCATCCTCTCGATGCCCCTTTTCCGCGCCGCGGCCTACCGGGATCTGCTCACCGTGGAGGATGGCAATTTCGCCGAGGACATCGCCGAGATTTCCTTTAGTGAGATCCCCACCCTGGACAAGGACTCCGCCAACTTCCTGGGCGACCGCCAGATGGGCACCCTCAGCGACATGGTCAGCCAGTTTGAATACTCCAACGACTCCACCCAGATCAACTACCAGGGCCGCCCCGTCCGGGTCGCCCCCATCGCCTATGCCGACCTCATCAAGTGGTTCACCAACCGCTCCCAGGGCCTGCCCGCCTATGTCATCGTGGACATGGTCACCCAGGAGGCCACTGTGGTGCGCCTGGAGGAAGGGATGAAATACTCCTTCTCTGAGCCCCTCAACCGCAACATCGTGCGCCACCTGCGCTTCCAATACCCCACCTACATGTTCGGCACGCCCCAGTTCGAGATCGACGAGGACGGCCGCCCCTGGTGGATCGCCCCCCGGGTGGTCAAGACCATCGGCCTCTTCGGCGGCACCGACATCAAGGGGGCCGTCCTGGTGGACGCCATCACCGGCGAGAGCGCCTACTACGAGGAGGTGCCCACATGGGTGGACAACGTCTACACCCCCGAACTCATCATGGAGCAGTATGACTACCACGGCACCCTGGTCAACGGCTTCATCAACTCCATCTTTGGCCAGCGGGACGTGACCGTCACCACCCAGGGCTCCAACTATATCGCTCTCAACGACGACGTTTATATGTATACCGGCGTCACCTCCGCCAACGCCGACCAGTCCAACCTGGGTTTCCTGCTGTCCAACCAGCGCACCAAGGAGACCAAGTTCTATACGGCGCCCGGCGCCACAGAGAAGGCCGCTCAGGCTTCTGCCATGGGCGTGGTGCAGGATCTTGGGTATATAGCCACCTTCCCCCTGCTGCTCAATATCGCTGGCGAGCCCACTTACTTCATCCCCCTGAAGGACAATACCAACCTGGTCAAGAGCTACGCCATGGTCAATGTGGCCCAATACCAGATCGTGGCCACCGGCTCCACCGTCTCCGAGTGTGAGCAGAAGTATGTCCAGCTGCTGGGCAGCAAGGGCATCACCACGCCGGAGGAGCGGCCGCAGACCGAGGCCAGCGGCGTCATCGCCGAGCTCCGCTCCGCCGTGCTGGACGGCAACACCTACTACTTCATCCGCCTGGAGGGCGAGGAGGTGTTCTACTCCGTCTCCGCCTCCCAGAATGAGGTGGCCGTGATCCTCAATGTGGGCGACTCCGTCACTATTGAGCACGAGGTCCCGCAGGAGGGCAGCGAGTCACTCATCCTGGACGGCTACACCATCACCAGCCACACCAGAGGCAGTTCTGCCGTTCCGGCGGAGCCCTCCGCCTCCCCCGCGCCGCAGACCGGCGCAGCCGCATGACACAGCGGGCGGACAGCAGTGCTGCCCGCCCGCTTTTTGCGAGGTGATTCCCCGTGATTCTCTCCGTCTCCCGCCGTACCGACATCCCCCGCTGGTACTCCGAGTGGCTCCTCCGCCGCCTGCGCGCCGGCGAGGTGCTGGTGCGCAATCCCTACCGCCCCGGCCAGCTCCGCCGGGTCCCCCTCTCCCCCGCAGTCGTGGACGC
>OWID01000327.1_pt1 | contig 18546 bp, 18 predicted proteins | sample 1732661 | NCBI WGS metagenome assembly OWID01 (sample SAMN05065739, study PRJEB22554) | human gut metagenome | biome: ENVO:2100002; feature: ENVO:00000062; material: ENVO:00002003 | host: Homo sapiens | place: USA
GCAGCGTCAGATGTGTATAAGAGACAGCCCTTGGAGTAGAAGCACAGCTCCTCGGGGCTGTGGTCACGCAGCCGCAGGTGCTCCTCGCTCATGTTCAATCCCAGCAGCCACTCCTTGCAGAAGGAGCGCCAGTACTGGAACCACTCCAGGTCGGTGCCGGGCTTGCAGAAGAACTCCAGCTCCATCTGCTCGAACTCACGGGTGCGGAAGGTGAAGTTGCCCGGCGTGATCTCGTTGCGGAAGGACTTGCCGATCTGGCACACGCCGAAGGGCAGCTTGCGGCGGGTGGTGCGCTGGACGTTCTGGAAGTTGACGAAAATGCCCTGGGCGGTCTCAGGACGCAGGTACACGGTGTTCTTGGCGTCCTCGGTGACACCCTGGAAGGTCTTGAACATCAGGTTGAACTGACGGATGTCGGTGAAGTTGTGCTTGCCGCAGGAGGGGCAGGGGATGTTGTTGGACTCGATGAAGTCCTTCATCTCCTCCTGGGAGAAGGCGTCGATGGGCTTGGAGAGCTCCACGCCGTTTTCCGCGGCCCAGTCCTCGATGAGCTTATCGGCACGGAAGCGCTCCTTGCACTCCTTGCAGTCCATGAGGGGGTCGGAGAAGCCGCCCAGATGGCCGGAGGCCACCCAAGTCTGGGGGTTCATGAGGATGGCGGCGTCCAGGCCCACGTTATAGGGGTTCTCCTGGACGAACTTCTTCCACCAGGCCTTCTTGACGTTGTTCTTCAGCTCCACGCCCAAGGGGCCGTAGTCCCAGGTGTTGGCCAGGCCGCCGTAGATCTCGCTGCCGGCAAAGATAAAGCCGCGGCCCTTGCAAAGCGCCACCACTTTTTCCATGGTCTTTTCGCTGTTTTTCATGGTGTTTTCTCCTTCTATCCAAAATTTTGATGACAAAATAAAAACGCCCCGAGCCTTACGGCTCAGGGCGAACATAAACCGTCCGCGGTCCCACCTGATTTTCTCCCCAAACGGGAGACACTCTGCCCGGTAACGGCGGGGACCGGCGGCGCATTTCCGCGCCGCGGCTCCAGGGCGCCTTTTCGCCTGGTCCCGGAAGGGCTTGCACCATCCGCCCTCTCTCTTTGCCGGGGTCCAGGGGATACTCCTCCCTGTCGCAGCCTTTTGCATATCGCTTGCACTCTATCACGTTTTCCCCGGCCTGTCAAGAACATGGCCGGTTTTTTTGGAAAACTTGGCCCCTTTGGCCCGTTTTTCCCGGTTTTTCGCCGAAAATCCAGCTGTTTTTCCACAAAGTTTTCAAAATTGTGCAAAACGAGAGCCGCCGTAGGTACGGCGGCTCTCCATTTTACTGCTTTTCCCGGTCGTAAGCCACGATCACGCGGCGGTTGGGCTCCGTACCGGTGGAATAGGTGGTGACGCCCGGCACATCCTGCAGCGCCGTGTGGATCACATGGCGCTCATAGGCGTTCATGGGCTCCAGGGTCACGCTGCGGCGGTACTTGGTCACCTTGCCGGCCACCTTGCGGGCCAGGTGCTGGAGACTCTGCTCCCGCTTTTCCCGGTAGCCCTCGGCGTCCAGCTGCACACGCACCCGGCCGCTGGCGCTGCGGTTGACCGCATAGCTGGTCAGCTGCTGGATGGCGTCCAGGGTCTCGCCCCGGCGGCCGATGAGGGCGCCAAGGTTCTCACCTTCCAGAATGACCTTATAGCGGCCCTTTTCCGGCAGGTACACCCGCACCTGGGCGGGGCTTTCCATCTGCTCCAGCAGGCCGGTCAGGAACGTGCGGATGGCAACGGCCTTCTCGTCGTTCACTTCCTCGCCCAGATCCTGGGTGGCCTGGGGCGCCGGCGTTTCCTTCACGGCCGGCTGCTTGGGCTCCTTTTTCTTCTCCGGGCGGCGCTCGGCGCTCTTTTCCTGCTTTTTCTCCTGCTTGGGGGCGGGCGCTGCCGTCTGGGGCGCCTGAGGCTCCTCCTGGGAAACCGGCGCGTCGTCCGTCTCCTCGCCGTAGCTCACCCGCACCTTGGCCGGGCAGCTGCCAAGGCCCAAAAAGCCGGACTTTGCCCGCTCCAGGATCTCCACAGACACGTCGTCCCGGTCCAGGCCCAGCTGGGCCAGAGCCTTGGCGACGGCCTCCTCCTCCGTCTTGCCCGTTACCTCGATAAACTCTCTCATAACGGCTCCTTACTGTTCACTGTCATAGCGATCAGCCTTGTAGGAACGGCCCCGGGCATAAGGGCGGTCGCCGATCCGTCCGGCCTCGCTGGTGGTGATCTTCTTCTTGGTGGCCTTGGCCTCCTGGGCCGCCCGCTGCTTTTCCTTCAGCGTCATCTTGGGGGCGGGCTCCTGGCGCAGCTTCTCCTGCTGGCGGCGGCCCTCCTCGATGCGGCGCTGCCGGTCGGCCTGACGGGCCTCATACCGGGCGGTCTCTTCTTCTTCCAGCTTCTTGTTGTAGAACTTGCCCATGATGAGCTCCTGGACCATGGAGATCAGGCTCTGGGCGATCCAGTACACACCCAGGGCGGCAGGCATGATGAACGCGAAGTACACGCTCATCAGCGGCATCATGTACATCATGGTCTTGGTGCTGCCGGCGCCGGGGCCGTCCATGCCGGGCTGCTGCTTCATGGTGAAGTGAGAGAACAGCAGCTGGCTGCCGCCGGCCAGCAGGGGGATGAGCAGCATACCGATGAACACGCCGCTGATGGCGAACGTGGACACGGTGTCCCAGGGGGTGGAAGAAAGATCCAGACCCAGGAAGCTGTAATTCATGTTGATCCAGCCGTCGATGCCGCTGGTGAGCTCCGGCATGGAGCTGGCCACCTTGGCAAGGCCGATCTGGCCGTAGGGGGAGAGCTGGGTCACGCCGTCTACCACCACGGCGGCGCCGTCCTTCATCTGCACGATGGCGGACATGTCCACGCCGGCGGCGGTGGCCGCGGTGACCAGCTTCTGCACCACGTCCTCACCCAGCATCATGAAGTGGGTGATGGGCTGGCGGATGATGGAGTACAGAGCCAGCAAAATGGGCAGAGGCAGGAAGCTCCACAAGCAGCCGCTCATGGGGTTGACGCCCTCTTCGGCGTAGAACTTCTGCATTTCCTCGTTCATTTTCGCCTGGTTGTTGGCGTACTTTTTCTGGATCTCCTTCATCTTGCCGCTCATGCGGCTCATGCGCACCATGCTCTTTTTGGACTTCATCTGGAAGGGCAGCAAAATGAGCTTGATGGCCAGGGTGAAGAGGATGATGGCGAAGCCGTAAGAGCCTGTCAGATTATAGAACAGGCGCAGCAGCGCCGCGAACGGGATACAAATGAAGTATCCGATGGTACCGAAAAATCCCATATGGATTTTTTCCTCCGTCCTTCTTTGGTTTTGAGTCTGCGCTCAGGGTACCGGGTCATACCCGCCCTTGTGAAACGGGTTGCAGCGCAGGATCCTGCGAAAAGACAGCCAGCCGCCCTTGAGGGCGCCGTATTTTTCGATGGCTTCCAGAGCGTATTGGGAGCAGGTGGGGATATAATTGCAGCACGGCGGCCGCAGCGGAGAGATCTCACGCCGGTAAAACCGGATCATGGCCAGCAGAACACGCTTCATGCCCGTTCCTCCAGCACGTCCAGCTTGCGGCAAAGCCGCAGGAAGGAGTCGTTGAGGTCCTTCCAGGGCGCACTCACTGCGCGGCTCCTCGCCACCAGGACAAAATCATAGCCCTGGCGCAACGCGCCGCCGTTGAGCCGGTAAACCTCCCGCAGCCGGCGGCGGGCGCGGTTGCGCACCACCGCGTGGCCCAGCTTCACGGAGACCGTGACGCCCAGGCGGTTATGCCCCAGCTTGTTTTTCCGGCAATAGAGCACCATGCTGCCGCACACCGCCGACGCGCCGCGCCGGTAGAGATTGCGGAACTGATGGTTCTCCTTCAGTGTGACCGCTCGCTTCATTGCTCTCCCCTGTTCCTTCTGCCCGGAAACTCTTCTAGGGACGGAGGAATCCACATGAAATTCCCGCCGTCCCTAAGACGTCTTTTATCAAGTGTCTCCCGCGCGCGTCCTTACGCTCAGTGGGTCAGGCGGGCGCGGCCCTTGGCGCGGCGACGGGCCAGGACCTTGCGGCCGTCGGCGGTAGCCATTCTCTTGCGGAAGCCGTGGACCTTGGAGCGATGCAGCTTCTTGGGCTGATAGGTACGTTTCGTTGCCATGTTGAGACACCTCCTGTCAGTATTCCGGCCGTCCTTGCGGGCGGCACTTACTCGACACCTCCCCTTTCGGGCAGGCGCAGTAAACATTCTTCGCGCGTCACTGCGACGCACACGATAGTATACAGACATTTTCACATTCTGTCAATAAAAACTTCCATTTCTCCGAAAAAAACCGTGCTTTTTTGTGATTTGCGCGCCGGTTTCAAAATGTTGTGCCGCCATCAAAGTTTTAATCTATATGTAGTTTTGCGCGTCCGGGCCCGCCGGGATATTTTTTTAGAGTTTCCGCTTTTATATTTAGAATAAGTATTGCCAGCCATTCGTTTTTTTGCTATAATATCTTCGATTTGTTTTGTCCATTTTTAACTAGAGAGAGGTGTTTGTTTTTGAATTCCGTCGCTGACGTGTGGGACAATGTCCTTGCCCAGCTGAAAGGAGAGCTGTCGGAAACCACCATCAACACCTGGTTCGACGAGCTGGAGGCTGTGGACATCCAGGGCAACACGTTCATCCTGCACTGTACCAACGATTTTAAAAAACGATACATCGAGACGCTGTTCCTCAAAAGCATCAAAGCGGCCTTGAAGGACATCTTCTCCGTGGAGTTCGAAGTGCGTATCTGGGACGACGAGGAGTTCCATGAGCGCAGCGCCGCCGCGCCCAAAAAGCAGAGCGACCGCTTCACCTCCGACGAGTTCACCTTTGAGACGTTCGTGGTGGGCCCCTCCAACAAGCTGGCCTACGCCGCCTCCGTGGCGGTGGCGGAGCATCCCGCCCAGAACTACAACCCCCTTTTGATCTACGGCGACTCCGGCCTTGGCAAGACCCATCTCATCTACGCCATCGCCAATGTCATCAAGCGCAACGACCGCTCCGCCAAGATCGCCTACGTCAAGGGCGACGACCTGACCAACGAACTGGTGGCCGCCATCCAGGCCGGTCCCAACAAGACCGCCGAAATGCGGGAGAAGTATCGCCAGGCGGATCTGCTGCTGGTGGACGACGTGCAGTTCATCGCCGGCAAGAAGCAGACCCAGGAGGAGTTCTTCCATACGTTCAACAACCTCTATGAGTCCGGCCGCCAGATCGTACTGACAAGCGACCGTCCCCCCTCTGAGATGACCCAGCTGGAGGACCGGCTGCGCACCCGGTTCGAGTGGGGCCTTTTGGTGGACGTGGCGCCCCCGGACTTTGAGACCCGCCTTGCCATCGTCAAAACCAAGGCCGCCATGCTGGGACTGGACCTGCCCGACAAGATCTCCGTATACATCGCGGAAAACGTCACCGCCAACGTGCGGCAGCTTGAGGGCACCATCAACAAGATCATGGCCTTCAAGGATCTTTTGGGCAATGACACCGACGAGGAGACCGTCACCCGTGCCATCCAGGACATGCTCAAGCGGTCCAACGAGTATATCCCCTCCCCCGAGGCCATTCTGGACTACATCAGCAAGTACTACAACCTGGAGGAGTCCGTCATCCGGGGCCAGCAGCGGGTGCGGGACGCGGTGGCTGCCCGTCAGATCGCCATGTACCTGATCCGCTCCATGACCAATCTGTCCCTGGACGATATCGGCAAGCAGTTTGATAACCGGGACCACTCCACCGTCCTCTATTCCATCAAGCAGGTGGAAAAACAGATGAAAAAAGATGCCGCCTTCGCCGAGACGGTCAAGGCCATCAAGACCAACATCAACGCCCGGAAATGAGGCGTTTTTTCTCCACTTGTTCTGTGGAAAAATAAAAACTTTGCTGTGGAAAACCGGCGGTGAAAAATGGCCGTTGAAAATCGACCGGATTTTTCAACATCCCCTGTGAATCTCCGATCCCTTGCAATTTTTAGGGTTCACCGACTTTTCCACACATTTTCCTTCTACGGCTGCTTTTTCTAACAAAGAATTTATCTTTTCTTTTTTAAAAGACAGCCGGTGACCAACTCCTCCGACTCGAAAGGAAGTGCAACCATGAAATTCTCCTGTGAGAAAGCCCTTTTGCAAAGCGCCATTGCCGTCACCAGCCGGGCCGTGGCGCAAAAGAGCTCCATCCCTGCCCTGGAAGGCCTTTTGCTGCGGGCCGACCACCAGCTGACCATCTCCGGCTACAACATGCAGACCGGCATCCGCACCAAGTTATCCGCAGACGTTGTGGAAACCGGTGAGATCGTGCTCAACGCCCGGCTCTTTGGCGACATCATCCGCCGGATGCCCGACGATGTGGTGGTATTCACCGCCGATAGTAAGCAGGTTGTCCACCTCCACTGTGGAGACGCGGACTTCGACATCCTGGGCCTGAGTGCTGCAGACTACCCGGAGCTGCCCGTTGTGGAAGATGAGTACGCGGTGACCATCCAGCAAAAGTCCCTGCGGGCGATGATCGAGGAGACTGCCTTTGCTGTTTCTACCAACGAAAGCCGCCCGGTGCATACCGGCGCGCTGTTTGAGATCAGCGAAAAGGGACTCACCATGGTGGCAGTAGACGGCTTCCGCCTGGCGATCCGCAGGGAAAAACTGGAAAAAATTGAGGGCGGCGCCTTCTCTTTCGTGGCTCCCGGCAGCGCGCTGAGCGAAGTGAAGGGCATCTGTGCCGACACGGAGGACACCGCCTGCGTCACCCTGGGCAAGCGGCACATCCTCTTTGAAGTGGGCGACACAGAGCTGATCTGCCGGCGTCTGGAAGGTGAGTTCCTGGACTACAAAAACGCCATTCCCCGGAAAAACCCCATCGCCGTGGTGGCGGACACCAAGCGCCTCATCGAGAGCATCGACCGCGTGAGCGTGGTGATCTCCGACAAGCTGAAAAGCCCCGTTCGGTGCATTTTTGACCAGGATAAGGTATTTTTGTCCGCCAAAACCGGCAACGGCGAGGCCAAGGACGTGTGTCCCATCAGCGGCGACGGCACGGGCCTGGAGATCGGCTTCAACAATCGCTATCTGATGGAGGCCCTGCGCTATGCCCCGGCGGACACCGTGCGCATCGAGCTGAACACCGGCGTCTCCCCCGCCATCATCGTGCCGGTGGACGGCGAGGAGAATTTCCTCTACATGGTGCTGCCTGTCCGGCTCAAGAGTGCCGACTAAAAGCGAGGAGCGTTATGAAAACCATCATCATTCATACGGAGTTTATCAAGCTCCAGGATCTTCTCAAATTTGCAAATCTTGTGGAAAGCGGCGGCGAGGCCAAAGAGCGCATCCAGGCCGGCGAGGTCACCGTGGGCGGCGAGGTTTGCACCCAGCGGGGCAAGAAGATCCGTCCCGGCGACGACGTGTGCTTCCAGGATCAGCACTATACCGTAGCGTATGCGGATTGAATCCCTGTCTTTGACCGGATTTCGCAACTATTCCGCCGTGGACGTTCCCTTTGACCAGCGCTGCAACGTGATCTTCGGGGACAACGCCCAGGGCAAGACCAATCTGCTGGAGGCCATTGTCTACCTCTCCTGTGGAAAATCTCCCCGGGCCCGGTCCGACCGGGAGCTGATCGGATTTGACGCCCAGGGTGCACGGCTTTGTGCACGGGTCCATGCCCGGGAGCGGGAGTTTGAAATGGAAGCGGCGCTGTACCGGGGCAAGCGGCGGCGCCTGACGGTAAACAAGGTGCCCGTCAAGTCCGGCGCGGAGCTGAGCCAGGTATATAACACCGTGTTCTTCTGCCCCGATGATCTGTACCTGATCCGCCAGGGGGCGGCCGCCCGGCGCAAGTTCCTGGACACCGCTTTATGTCAACTTCGCCCCCGGTACGCCGCGGCCCTGGCCGCCTACGGCCGGGCCTATGAGCAAAAGACCCGCATCCTCCGGGACGCGGAGGAGCGGCCGGATCTTTTAGCGGCGCTGCCGGAGTTCAACGCCCAGCTGGTCCGCTTCGGCGCCGTGCTCATCCACTACCGCCACCAGTTCACCCTGCGGCTTGCGGAACATGCGGCGGCGGTGCACCGGGCCTGCTCCGGCGGGCGGGAGGAGCTGGAGGTGCGCTATGCCACCGTCTCCTCCGTCACCGACCCCGGCGCACCGGTGGAGGAGATCGCCCGTCAGCTGCAAAGCCATATGGACGCCCACGCCCAGGCAGAGCGGGCCGTCCGGCTGTGCCTCTCCGGCCCCCACAAGGATGATCTCCTGGTGAACATCGACGGCCGGGAGGCAAAGCAATACGCCTCCCAGGGCCAGACCCGCACGGCGGCCCTCTCTTTGAAGCTGGCGGAGCGGGAGATCTACCACAGCGTCGCCGGGGAATATCCTGTGCTGCTGCTGGACGACGTGCTCTCCGAGCTGGACCCCAGACGGCAGGAGTTCGTCCTCAACCGCATCGCCGGCGGCCAGGTGTTCATCACCTGCTGCGAGGACGACCGTTTGGCGGAGCTCTTGGGCGGCAAGGTATTGCACGTCCATGCCGGCGCGCTGGTGTGAGCAGGGGATGAACACGCGACCGAGCAGAGCGACGGGAGCTGCGCGCAAGCGCGTTTTGAATCCCATCACCTGCTGCGAAGGAAAGCGGCGAAGCGCCGCCGGTGGCGGATGAAGCGAGCCGCTTTCGAGGCAGCGGCACGATTGGCGGCCCGGACAGGGCCGGGAATCGTCTGCCGCAACGGTGACTGACCGTCTGGCAGAACTGCTGGGGGGCAAGGTATTGCATGTCCACGCCGGCGCGCTGATGTGAGAAGGCGGGACGGAAGAAGTAAATAGATTATGTAAACTTTTTCGACGGGGGTTCCCGTCCGGAAAGGAGGCGCGGACATGTTCCATGTTCTCTTGGCGCTGCCGGTGCTGACCGTGTTCGGTGCCGCGGCGGCCATGGTGCTGGCGGCCATGCTGGCCCTCTGGGGCGCGGCATTCGGCGCGGAGCTGCTGTTGGGCCTGTTTTGCCGGAAACGGCGGTGGCTTTTGTGGCTGCCGGTGCTCTTTGGCGTCCTTGGCTTTTTCCTGATGCTGCTGGCCAGGGTCTATCCCCTGGAGCTGCCGTTTTTGCTGGTTTTGTGGGGCGGATACGGCGTGTGCCTGCTGGCAGGCTGGGGCATGAGTCTGCTGGTGCGGCGGCTGTACCGGTGGATCAGGAGGTAAGAGATGTATCTGCATATCGGACAAAACGAGATCATCCCGGACAAACGGATCATCGGCATCTTCGATCTGGATAAGTGCAGCTATGAAAAGCGTACCCGTGACTATCTGGCCGCCGCGGAACAAGAGGGCGTGGTGCTGGACGTGTCCGGCGCGCTGCCCAAGTCCTTCGTGGTGTGCGACCACCCCTATCACCGGCAGATCGTGTATCTGAGTCAACTGAATTCCGTCACCTTGAAAAACCGCGCGGAGAGCAAAAAGCCGGAGTTTTGAGAGGAGGCCGCCCATGAATCAGTTTCTGACCCTGTACTTTTTTGAGTCGATCCGGACCTTTTACGCCTGGGCGTTCCCCATGAACGTGATGGTAAGCGTCAGTATGTTGGCGGGCCTTGCCGTGGGGCTTTTCTCCCGGCGGGGCGGTTGGCTGCGGCGGGTCTTTGCGGCAGTGTGCCTGATGATCCTGGCGGCTGCGGAACTGATTGGACAGCTTTATCCCTCGGAAGATATGATTTTCTTTTATGTCTGCGGCTGGTGCGGCGAGGCGGCGCTTCTTTGCTGCTGCATCGGCATGGCGGTCCGCTTTCTCTGGACCAAGATCCGCGGACGATAAAATTTCATGATATTGTAGTATGGCGCAAGGCAGGGAGAAACGGGCCGGAAGTGTCCGGCCCGGCTCTTTCTGCCCTGCTATGGAAGGAGTTATTCTATGGAAGAAAATGAGATCCTGACCACATCCCAGACCCAGCACGAGTACGACGCCTCGGAGATCCAGGTGCTGGAGGGACTGGAGGCCGTGCGCAAGCGCCCCGGTATGTACATCGGCTCCACCTCTACCTCGGGATTGCACCATCTGGTCTATGAGATCGTGGACAACGCCATCGACGAGGCTCTGGCCGGCTACTGCACGGACATTCTGGTGCAGATCAACCCGGACAACACCATCACCGTGGTGGACAACGGCCGCGGCATCCCGGTGGACATCCAGGCCCAGACCGGCAAGCCCGCGCTGGAGGTGGTGTACACCGTGCTCCACGCCGGCGGCAAGTTCGGCGGCGGCGGATACAAAGTCTCCGGCGGCCTCCACGGCGTGGGCGCCAGCGTGGTCAACGCCCTTTCCGAGTGGCTCACCGTTCAGGTCCACCGGGATGGCAAGATTCACGAGATGAAGTTCTCCCGGGGCCATGTGACGGAAGAGATGACCATCATCGGTACCACGGACCACACGGGTACCACCGTCACCTTCAAGCCCGACCCCGAGATGTTCGAGGACACCGTCTATAATTACGACACCCTCCACACCCGTATGCGGGAGGAGGCGTTCCTCAATGCGGGCCTTCGCATCCGCACCGTGGATAAGCGTCCCGGCCAGGAGCAGGAGGACAACATGTGCTACGAGGGCGGCATCCGGGAGTTTGTCACCTGGCTCAATAAGTCCAAGGACTCTTTGCACAAGGACGTCATCTACATGGCCGGTGCCAAGGAGGACTCCATGGCCGAAGTGGCATTGCAGTATAACGACGGCTACAACGAGACCATCCTCTCCTTTGCCAACAACGTCCACACCCCCGAGGGCGGCATGCACGAAGAGGGCTTCAAGCGGGCGCTGACCAGCGTTTTGAACGCCTACGGCCGCAAGATCAAAATGCTCAAGGACGACGAGAAGGTCTCCGGCGAGGACTGCCGGGAGGGCCTCACCTGCGTCATCTCCGTCAAGCTCACCGAGGCCCAGTTCGAGGGCCAGACCAAGGCGAAGCTGGGCAACAGCGAGATCCGCACCCTGGTGAACAACATCGTCTCCGACAAGCTGGAGATCTTCCTGGAGGAAAATCCCCAGGTGGGCCGTATGATCCTGGACAAGGCCCTCACCGCCAACCGTGCCCGGGAGGCCGCCAAGCGGGCCCGGGAATCCATCCGGAGAAAGACGGCGCTGGGCGGTGCCGCCATGCCCGACAAGCTCCGGGACTGCAACGAAAATAACCCCGAGCTCACCGAGCTCTACATCGTCGAGGGTGACTCCGCAGGCGGCTCTGCCACCCAGGGCCGGGACTCCCGCTTCCAGGCTATCCTTCCCCTGTGGGGCAAGATGCTCAACGTGGAAAAGGCCCGGGCCGACAAGGTCTACGGCAACGACAAGCTCCAGCCGGTCATCACCGCCCTGGGTGCCGGCATCGGCGAGGAGTTCGACCTTGACAAGCTCCGCTATCACAAGGTGGTCATCATGGCCGATGCCGATGTGGACGGCAGCCACATCCGCACCCTGCTTCTGACCTTCTTCTTCCGCTTCATGCGGCCCCTCATCGAGCACGGCTATGTCTACTCCGCCGTGCCTCCCCTCTATAAGCTCACCCGCGGCAAGACCACCCGCGTGGCCTTCGACGACGCCGAGCGGGAGAAGATCGCCGCCGAGATGCGGGGCGACAACCCCAACGCCAAGATCGACATCTCCCGGTTCAAAGGCCTGGGCGAGATGAACCCCCACGAGCTGTGGGAGACCACCATGGACCCGGAAAAGCGCACATTGCGCCGCATCACCCTGGACGACGCCGTGGCTGCCGACGAGACCTTCACCATCCTGATGGGTGAGAAGGTGGAGCCCCGCAAGGAGTTCATCGAGCGCAACGCCAAGTACGCTGTAAACCTGGACTACTGAGAAAGGATACCGAACCATGTCTAAAAAACCCCAATATGATCCCGAGGAGATCCGGTATCCCAATCAAAAGATCGTGGAATCTCCCCTGGTCCCCGAAATGGAGAAATCCTACATTGAGTACGCCATGAGCGTCATCGTGGGCCGTGCTCTGCCCGACGTGCGGGACGGCCTCAAGCCCGTCCACCGCCGTATCCTCTACGCCATGTACGAGGATAACCTCACCTACGACCACGCCTTCCGCAAGTGCGCCACCGCCGTGGGCGACGTGCTGGGCCGGTATCATCCCCATGGCGACGCCTCGGTGTATGACGCCCTGGTGCGTCTTGCACAGGACTTCTCCATGCGCTACATGCTCATCGACGGACACGGCAACTTCGGCTCCGTGGACGGCGACCCCCCGGCTGCCTACCGTTACACGGAGGCACGCCTTGCCCGCATGTCCGACGAGATGCTGCGGGACATCGAAAAGGACACCGTGGACTGGGACCCCAACTTCGACGAGACCCGCAAGGAGCCCCGTGTCCTCCCCTCCCGGTTCCCCAACCTCCTGGTGAACGGCTCCTCCGGCATCGCCGTGGGCATGGCCACCAACATCCCGCCTCACAACCTGAGGGAGGTCATCGGCGCGTGCATTTGCGTGCTGGATAACCCGGAGGCCCAGCTTTCTGACCTGATGCAGTACATCAAGGGACCGGACTTCCCCACGAAGGGCATCATCATGGGCCGCAGCGGCATCCGCGCCGCCTACGCCACCGGCCGGGGCCGCATCGTCATCCGGGCCCGCCACGAGTTCGAGGAGTTCAACAAGGACCGCACCCGCATCATCATCACGGAGATCCCCTATCAGGTCAACAAGCGCATGCTTATCAAGAACATGGCCGAGCAGGTGGAGGATAAGCGCCTGGAGGGCATTTCCGACATCCGGGACGAGTCCGACCGCAACGGCATGCGCATCGTCATCGAGCTCAAGCGGGACGCCAATCCCCAGGTGGTGCTCAACCGCCTGTTTGCCCAGACCCAGCTGCAGACCTCCTTTGCCATCAACATGCTGGCCCTGGTGCAGAACCAGTCCCAGCCCAAGATCCTCTCCCTGCGCCACATCATCGACGAGTACCTCACCTTCCAGGAAGAGATCATCGTCCGGCGCACCCGGTACGATCTGAAGAAGGCCCAGGAGCGTGCCCACCTGCTGGAAGGTCTGCTGGTGGCCCAGGACAACATCGACGAGGTCATCAAGATCATCCGCTCCAGCTACGATAACGCCAAGGAAAACCTCATGAGCCGCTTCGGTCTGGACGACGTCCAGGCCCAGGCCATTCTGGATATGCGCCTCAAGGCCCTCCAGGGTCTGGACCGGGAGAAGCTGGAGGCGGAGTATCGGGAGCTGGAGGAGAAGATCGCCTGGTATCAGAAGATCCTCTCCGACGACGCCCTGGTGCGCCAGATCCTCAAGGAAGAGCTGCAGGCGATTTCCGACAAGTTCGGCGACGACCGCCTGACGGAGATCCAGGACGTGGAGGACGAGATCGATATCGAGGATCTCATCGAGGAGGAGCAGTGCGTCTTTACCCTCACCCAGGCAGGCTACATCAAGCGCACCCCGGTCAGCGAGTACGCCGCCCAGGGCAAGGGCGGCCAGGGCCGCAAGGGCATCACCACCCGGGAAGAGGACGTGGTGACCGACGTGTTCACCGCCTCCACCCATGACTATATCCTCTTCTTCACGGATACCGGCAAGGTCTACCGGAAGAAGGGCTATCAGATCCCCGAGTCCGGCAAGACCGCCCGGGGCACCAACATCGTCAACATCCTCCAGGTGGAGCAGGGCGAGCGGGTGCAGGCCATGATCCACACCCGGGACATCGAAAATGAGGACAGCCGCTTCCTGGTGATGGTCACTCGCAACGGCACGGTGAAGCGCCTGCCCGTGGGCACGCTGCGGAACCTCCGCAACAACGGCATCCGGGCCATCACCCTGGACGAGGGCGACCAGCTCATCTCCGTTCGGGAGACTGACGGCACTCGGAACATCCTCATTGCCACCCACGACGGCCAGGCCATCTGCTTCGATGAAAACGACGTGCGTCCCATGGGCCGGGAGGCCATGGGCGTGCGGGGCATCCGCCTGCGCCAGGGCGACTACGTGGTGGGCGCCGCCCGTGCCCAGGAGGGCAAGTGCGTGCTTGCCATCACGGAAAAGGGCTACGGCAAGCGTACTCCCGTGGAGGAATACCGCATCACGGGCCGCGGCGGCCTGGGTATCCGCAACTATGCCGTCACGGAAAAGACCGGCGGCGTGGTCGGCATCAAGGTGGTGGACGGCAGCGAGGATCTGCTGCTGGTCACCCAGGCGGGCATCCTGATCCGCACCGCCGTGGACAACATCCGTGTGGCGGGCCGTGCTACCCAGGGCGTCATCGTCATGCGCTTCAAGGAAGAGGGCGACCAGGTGATCTCCATGGCCCTGACGGACCACGAGGAGGAGACCGCCGACGCCGTGGCGGAGAGCGAGCCCCAGGCATAACCCCCCTTCCCCAGTCCATGTGCGGAAAGGAGCGAGAAGATGTACGGTGTTTTTCCGAGCCCGGCCTCTGCCGGTGCTGAACAGGCTGGAGCCCTTCTTGTATTCGGTCTGGTAGCGTTTGGACTGCTGCTTCTCTTCAACGATTACCGGATGAAAAGGGTCCAAAAGGGCCGCGGCCGCACCAGACGGCCCAAAACGCCCCGGGAGAAAGCTGTCCTTGTCATGGAAAGCGTCCTGGCGGGGCTGCTGCTCATCATGGTGCTGGGGATGTATCTCGAGAGAATCTGAGAATGAAAAAGTGAGGGCGCGGAAGATCGCGCTCTCACTTTTTGCGTTGTATTTTCGGGCGATCCAGTGTATCCTATCTTTACTCTGCGGGGAATTTTGTCCCCGGCAGAAGTATAAAAGGAAAAATCAAAACCGTAACCATCTATACCGACGGCGGCACGGTACGCCGGAATCTTGATGTCCGGCCGCCGCGCCCCTTTTTGGGTGACCGGCGTCCATGGACAGCAGGCGCCGTCGGAGGGAGGACTTACATGAAAACCGTAACCATTTACACCGACGGCGCCTGCTCCGGGAATCCTGGCCCTGGCGGCTGGGGAGCCATACTGATGTACGGCGCCCATCAAAAGGAGATTTCCGGCGGTGCGCCGGACACCACCAACAACCGCATGGAGCTCACCGCCGTCATCTCCGCCCTGTCCCTTTTGAAAGAGCCCTGCATCGTGGAGCTGTGGTCGGACTCCAAATATGTGATCGACGCGCTGGAAAAGGGCTGGGCCAAGGGATGGCAGAAGCGGGGCTGGGTGAAAAGCGACAAAAAGCCCGCGCTGAACCCGGACCTCTGGGAAAAGCTACTGGCTCTGGCGGACATCCATACCATCCATTACCACTGGGTCAAGGGCCACGCGGAAAATGAGTACAATAACCGGTGCGACGAGCTGGCGGTAATGGAGAGCCGAAAGTACAAATAAGCGTTCCAAAAAACGAAACCATCCTGTAGAAAAACCGTTGTTTTTGGTAAGAACATACGGGAGGTGGTCTTGTGAGCAAAAAGAGGAAGCGGAATGTAGCACTGGCAGTCTGTGCCACGGCAGCGGTGGCCATGTTGTTTGTCTGGAGCTTCACATCGCTGGGCGCCCGGCTTTGCTTCACCGCCCGGATCCTGGCGGCACTGCCGGATGCCAGCCAGGAGGCGGAGGATGGGCTCAGTGAGGACGGGGCCCAGCTGATGTTCCGAAACCAGCAGACGCTGGCGCTTTTGGCGGAACTGGCCCTCACGGGGAAATACGAGGATCTGACCGGCTGTCAAATGACCACTTGGGAATCCCCTATGTATTTGATCGATGATTTTGAGGTGGGCGGCGAAAGGGTGCTGTTCCATACGCACATGGGCCGGTTTTACCTGGTGGAGCCCGGAGATTCCACCATGAAGCGCCGGTTTGGGGAAATTTTAGAGCGTGCCGGGGCATGAAGCATACCAAACCGCAAAAAAGCGCCGTTCTTTTCCACATTTTTTGAAAAATTGTGGAAAAAAGCGGCGCTTTGGAACAGAACCAAAAAGTAATCGATTTCTTGCCAAATCATTCACAAACTGTTCATAAGAAGAACATAATTCGGTAAAAATTATAGGGTATCTTAATAATCAAGCAAAGGGTCCTCCCAAACCCGATGCGTTTTCTCCCTCCTAAAACACACACACAGCAAAAGGAGCCGCCAATGGCGGCTCCTTTTGTGCGTTTCGGCGTCTTACATGAGCTCCAGGCCCTTGCTGAGGTTGACGATGAAGTCCTGGGCGTTGGTGACGATGCCCCGGGCGGAGAGGCTGCCCCGGTCCGAGAGCTTGTTGACCGTAAATTCGGAGATGTCCACGCAGTAGAAGTACACCTGCCGCACGGTGCCGTCCGGCAGCACCCGGTAAGAGGGGGTCATGTTGCCGGTGGCGATGGTGTGGAGGGTGGTGGCCATGCAGATGACGGTGGTGGCGGAGCGCACCTGGTCGCGCATGGCGTCCTGGGCGTCGTACACATTGCCGATCACCGGGGGCAGCGGGCCGTCGTCCCGGATGGAGCCGGCCAGCACGTAGGGAACGCCCATTTTCTCGCAGGCCCACAGGATACCCCCGTGGATGCCCTCCCCTTTCAAAAAGGCGGGGATGGAGCCGTAGCGCCGCACGGCATTGATGGTGTCCAGGTGGTTATAATGGCCTAAGGGGCGGCTTTCCTGGGTGTAGATGTCCTGGCCCAGGGCCGTGCCCAGGTACGCCGCCTCCAGATCGTGGGTGGCCAGGGCGTTGCCTGCCAGCACCGCGTGGACATAGCCCCCCTCCACCAGCCGGGAAAAGGCGGTGCGGGCGTCGTGGTCGAAGGCAAAGGCCGGGCCCATGACCCAGACGATCTTTCCGTGCTCTCGTTCATGGCGCAAAAGCTCGTAAAGCTCGTCGTAGTCCCGGGAAAACGCCGTCTCCCGGGAGCGGCCCTGGCGGAAGGCAAAGGACTCCCGCATGGCGGTGGGCTCGTGGAACCCGTCCGGGTGTACCAGGATGCCCTCCTCCCCGTGCTCCGTCCGGCCCACGGCCACCAGGTCGCCCCGGCGCAGGTGGCGGAACTCCCGCACGGCGATGCGGCCCTCCTCCCACACGGCCACGCAGTCCATGCGGCTCTCTTCGGCCAGGTGCCACTGATCGCCGATGTGGAAGTACTCTGGGAAGATGCTCATGGCGTGATAGCCCTCCGGGGCCACGCCGTCGGCCGGTGCGGGCTGGAACACGGCCTCCGGCGCATCGGTGAGGCCGGAAAAGTCCGGCGCCGTGTAGGGACGCAGGGAAAAGGACATAAAAACGCCTCCTTGTAGAAAATGAAAAAACCGGCGGCGGCACAGGCCGTCTCCGGACACATCCGTCCGCGAATGGGGCGGGGGATTCTTTTCTCCAGCATAGCAGAAGCGGGCGTCGGAATCAACCCCGCGCCTTGTAAAAGGCGGCGGGGCGGTGTAAAATAACAAAAAACGGTGATCGCTCTTTTTGAAGGAGGTTTTGCATATGAAAGACGGATTTGTCACTGTGGCAGCAGCCACTCCCAAGATCCGCGTGGCGGACTGCCGCTACAACGCTGAGCAGATCTTCACCCTCATGCGCCAGGCGGACCAGCAGGGCGTGAAGGTGATCGTGTTCCCGGAGCTGTGCCTCACCGGCTACACCTGCGGCGATCTCTTCTTGCAGGATTCGCTGCTCCGGGGCGCCGAGGAGGGCCTCAAGACCATCCTGGAGGCCACACGGAACCTGGACATGGTGGCGGCCATCGGCCTGCCCGTGCGGGACCAGTGGCATAACAAACTGTATAACTGCGCCGCGGTAATACACAAAGGAGAGATCCTGGGCCTGGTGCCCAAGACGTATGTCCCCAATTACGGGGAATTTTACGAGCAGCGGTGGTTCAGCCCCTCCGGCGGCGTGGACGGCGTAGATGACGACTTCCAGCTGTGCGGACAGGCGGTGTGCATGAACAGCAACGGGCTGTTCGCCTGCGACAGCATGCCCAACCTGGTGATCGGCGTGGAGATCTGCGAGGATCTGTGGGCGCCGGAGCCCCCCTCCATCTCCCTGGCCCGCCGGGGCGCAACCGTGCTTTTGAACCTGTCCGCCTCCAATGAGACTGTGGGCAAGGCCGACTACCGCCGCTCGCTGGTGACGGGCCAGTCTGCCCGGCTGGTGTGCGGCTACGTGTACGCCAACGCCGGCGAGGGCGAGTCCACCACGGATCTGGTGTTCGCCGGCCACAATCTCATTGCGGAAAACGGCACGCTGCTGGCCGAGCGGCGGTTTGCCACCGGGCTCACCGTCAGCGAGATCGACGTAGACCGCCTGTGTGCCGAGCGGCAGCGGCTGGGTACCTTCCAGCCCCTGGAGGAGCAGGAGAGCCTGTGGCGGATCGGCTTTGACCTGGACCTGGGCGACACCCACCTGACCCGGCCTATCTCCCCCACCCCCTTCGTCCCTGAGGACAAGGCCGACCGGGCGGAGCGGTGCAACGAGATTTTGTACGTGGCCGCCCTGGGCCTCAAGAAGCGGCTGGAGCACACCAGCGCCAAGACGGCGGTGGTGGGTCTCTCCGGCCTGTCTCTTATACACATCTCCGAGCCCACGAGACCGGAGCCTATCTCG
>OWID01000328.1_pt1 | contig 18541 bp, 16 predicted proteins | sample 1732661 | NCBI WGS metagenome assembly OWID01 (sample SAMN05065739, study PRJEB22554) | human gut metagenome | biome: ENVO:2100002; feature: ENVO:00000062; material: ENVO:00002003 | host: Homo sapiens | place: USA
TCTGAAAACAAGGCCCGGCGGGTTAACCCGCCGGGCCTTGTTTTTTTATTATCTCAGCAAACGGACCCGATAGGCCGCCTGCCAGCACCCACCGCTCTTCAGCGTCACGCAGTGGCGCTTGTGGGCAAACTGCCCGCTCTCCTGCTCAAAAGCGCCGCAGCCCTGCCAGGGCTCGATGCAGATATAGGGCGCATTGGCACCGGGCATGGTCCAGAATGCCACCATGGGAAAGGCGCCAAAGTCCATTTCCACCCCATGGCCATCCGTATGTACCAGCCGCACGGTCCTGGAGCGCAGTCCCTCGAAAATCAGAGTGTCCACCCGGTCAAACACCTGGTGGCGCAAGGGGATGGTGTCCGTGTCCGGCAGAAAATACTCCCGCCGTTCAGAAGAAAGGCAGCCCCCCTCCCCCGGCAGCAGTGCCCACGCGTCCTCCCGCTTTTCAAATACCAGGCGGTAATCCTCAAACGATTCTCCGGGCCGGATGGGACAGCGGAACGCCGTATGTCCGCCGATGCAAAACGGCATGTCCTCCCCACCCGGGTTCTCTACGCCAAAGCGCGTTTCAAAGCCATCTTCCGTCAGAGTATGGCGTACGGTAAGTACGAACGGGAACGGGTATTGTTCCAGGGTCTCCGGGTCCTCCCGAAGGCGAAACTCCACGAAATCCTCCCCTTGGGCAGCTACGGAGAATTCCTTCCGCCGGGCAAAGCCATGACGGGCCATATGGCAGACTTTTTCTCCAACCCGGACCGTCCCGTCCCGCAGGGCACCCACAATGGGAAAGAGTACCGGATTCCGGCCAGACCAATAGGCCGGGTCCCCGTTCCAGATATATTCGTCCGCTCCGTCCCACAGCGACACCAGCTCGCCGCCCATGGGATCCGCCCGGGCCTCCAGGCCGCCTTTTCGCAACGTGATCTCCATACGCCGCCTCCCTCTCCCGGGCACGCCCGGGCAGTTTTTTTCATTATAGTCCGGGAGGAGGAAAAGCGCAATACGCCTCCCGGCGTCCTCAGCGCCCGTCGGCACACTGCCAGACCACCACGATCTCATCGTCTCCGGGTTCCTCCGTTCCCATGGAGTCCATCGTCAGAAGATACGGCACATCATCCCGGTAGATCCCCGCCCGGGTATAGCTGTACTCCGTGGGCTCGGCGCCGTCCACCGTTGCGAACACCGCATAGTCCGGCCGCTGCTCCACCACCTCGGCCTCCAGATAATAAAGCCCGTCCTGCGGCGCAGAAGCCCGGACCTCCCCGGTGATGCTCCCTGCCGCCGCAGCCGCAAAGAGGAGCAGCACCCGGGCCAGCATTTTCTTCATGGCGTTTCCTCCCATATCCTGCTTCATTCAGTGATACGGGCAGTATACCAGACCCCGGCCACGAAACTTGTTCTTTTGGCGACTGAGGCCTCAGCGCCGCTCCCGGCGCAGCAGCACCACCGCCACGTCGTTCACATTGGTGCCGGTCGGGCCGGTGCGGATGAGCCCGCCCACCGCGTCCAGCGCATGGTAGGCGTCGTTGTCCGCCAGAACCCGGTGCACGGAAAGCCCTGCCTCACGCAGGTGCGCCATGGTCTGGCCGTCCACCATGCCGCCGGCGGCATCGGTGGGACCGTCGGTCCCATCAGAGCCCACGGAGAAGATCACCGTGTCTGCCATGCCGTCGATCCCCGGCGCAGCAGCCAAAGCCAGCTCCTGATTCCGTCCGCCCAGGCCGGAGCCCGTCAGATGGACCACCGTCTCCCCACCTGCCAAAAAGGCCAGCGACTCCTCATCGCCGTCGTGGGTGCGGGCAATAGAGGAGAGGAACGAGCCTGCCTCCCGTGCCTCGCAGCACAGCCGGTCCGTCAGCAGCACAGGACGATACCCAAGCGCTCGGCAGGCACCGGCCGCCGCCGTGCACAGCTCCCGGACGCTGCCGGTGATGACCGTTTCCACGTTGTCCAGCTGCTTGGGCGTCTCCTCTGCGAGCAGCTGCCGGGCCTGCGGAGACAAGGGCAGATGGTACTTCTCCGCTACGGCAAAGGCATCGGCGCAGGTGGAAGAATCCGGGCAGGCGGGCCCCGAGGCGATCATATCCAGCGGGTCGCCCAGAATGTCCGACAAAACCACCGCATACACCTGTGCCGGCGCGCACAGCTGGGCAAAGCGGCCGCCCTTAACGGCAGACAGCCGCTTGCGCACCGTATTCATCTCCACGATATCCGCTCCGCTGGCCAGCATGGCCGCTGTCAGCTCCGCCAGCTCTTCTCCCGGGATCAGTGGACTTTCAAACAGCGCCGATCCTCCGCCGGAGAGCAGGAACACCACGGTGTCCTCCCGGGAGAGGTCTGCCACCAGTTCCATGGCGGCTTTCGTCCCGCGGAACGAATTTTCGTCCGGGACCGGGTGGCCTCCCTCATAAACCCGGCAGCGGGCAATGGCCCCCATGTCATGGCCGTACTTGGTCACTACCACGCCTTCCGAAATCCGCTCCCCCAGTACCTGGGATGCGCAGTGGGCCATCTGCCAGGCAGCCTTTCCGGCGGCCACCAAAAAAACGCGCCCGCCTGCAAACTCCCGGCCCTCCAGCGCCCGGCGCACTGCCTCATCCGGTCTGCAGGCACGCAGGGCCGTTTCCAGAATGGTCTTTGCATCTTCATGAATGGACATATGGTCGCTCCTCCTTATGATTGCTCCTCCTGCCGGGCAAACAGCTCACAAAGGCACAGGAGGACACCCTCCCTGGGCACCCGGATGCTGTACCCCGTTTTTTCCTTGAGCTTCTGCAGACGGTAGTGTACGGTATTTTTATGGAGATACAGCGCGGCAGCCATCCGCTCCGTCTGACCGTCATACTGAAAATACAGGCGGATGGTCTCCAGCAGCTCCCGTCGCTCATGTTCGGAACAGGCACCCAATACCCGCTCATAAATATCCCGCCGGATGGCAGGCGGAATGCTTCGGGCCAAAAACTCCAGCGACGCCTGGTCGTAAAAGAGGATCCCGCCGCCGGAGCGGGCCGCAAGGCACGCGGTACGCGCCTCCTGATAGCAAAGGCGCACCTCCAGCCCCTGCCGCCCGCCTGCGCTGACGCCTCCGCAGACCCTGACGGCGCAGGCGGATTCCATCTCACTGCGGATCCGATCCACTCGCAGCAAGGCGGCGTGCCTGCCCCGGCTCTCAAACAGCATCAAGATCCGCTGGTTCACCACAGCGCACAGCGCATCTTCCTGCCGGAGGATGGGACGGATCTTCGTCAAGGCTCTGGCGTTGCAAAGCTCCCTGCCTGCACCGCTCTCCCCCTGGCCTCGTACTTCCAAAAGTGCCGCTGTCCACGGCCGGGTAATGTCGATGCCCAGCAGCTGTCCCCGCAGCTCCAGCTCTGACAGATCGCTCTCCTGGGAAAAAAGCCAGCTTTCGATAAAGCACTGCCGGGCATCCTCCAGCAGCATCTCCTGCTCCTGACGCCGCGCATCCCGCAGTAAAATTTCCGTCATGTGCTGGATCACGCCGCCCAGGGCTTCCACCTGCTCCGGCGCACCGGTAATGCCGATGACGCCCACCGCTCTGCCGTCCATGCGGATGGGCAGATTGATCCCCCGCCGGGTTCCCTGCTGGGGCGCGTCCTCGTGGACCACCAGGCGGTCCAGCCCCTGCTCCAAAAGCGCCTTGGCCCCCGCATGGACCTGCCCCATACGGGCCGGGTCCGTACTGGCCAGGATGCACCCCGTGTCGTCCATCAGGTTGATGTCACACCCGGCTGCCGCCTTCATTTCCTGCACGATCGACAGCGCTGTCTCCTTCGCTATCAACATACCGCTTCCTCCATTGTATTTTGGAACAATCATTTGCATTTAAATTTGTATATAATACAATCTTCTCCTATTATACTGGAATCTCAGGAAAAGACAACCGCCCAATAAGCGAAACTCATGCAAAAAACGACACGGCCACAGGCCGTGTCGTTTTCTTATGAAATGGAGGCTGCCAGGCTTTCCGCCTTTACCGACGGTTCTTCCTGCGCCTGCACCGGCGGTGCGACCGTTTTGGGTCGATAGGTGCCATTGAGCTTTTTCTCTACCCGTCCCGCTCCGGCGCTGCCCGGCTCATAAAGGCAGGGGCGATAGTCGTTGCGGCTGCTGGTACTGGTGACAGAGCAGGCCAGGGCATCCACCTGTTCCAAGGTCACCGTGCCGTCCTCCTGCCGCTCCACGGTCACCTGCAAAATGGCCGTATCCTTGTCGGAAGGGTTGCGGTTGCCGCCGAAGCAGAAATTCCCCAGGCTATAGAAAATGACGCTCTCGCCCCAGTACTCCATAGGCTGCAGCACATGGGGATGGCTGTTATAGACGATGTGTGCGCCGCACTCCGCCGCATAGCGGAACATCTGACGCTGGAAGTCCGTAGGCTGATAGGACCCCTCGGTACCGGCATGGAACGCCGCCACGATCACCTCGGCTCCCTGCTCCTGCAATGAGGAAATGGCCTGCCGGATGCCCTGCTTGCCGATATGGTAGGCAGTATACACGCCGACCCGCAGTCCTCGGTCCGTGGTATAGAGGAACGTCTCTCCGTCGCCGCCGGCAGAGATCCCCAAGGACTCCAGAACCTGACGGGTCTCCTTCAGTCCGGCGGCACCGTAGTCCTGGCTGTGGTTGTTGGCCAGGGTGACCGCCTCCACGCTGCCCTCGGTCAGGATTGCTCCATACTCCGGCAGCCCCCGGAAACGGTAGGTCTTTTCAGCCGGGACATTGTAGTCTGTCAGGGCGCACTCCAGGTTGACAAACGTGAAATCATCCTGCGCCAGTACCTCCTGCACGCCGGAAAAGGGATACGCATAGTCGCTGCCTACCACATCCGGAAAGTTGCCGGCTTTGTTCCAGGCAGTATGTTCTGCGCCCAGGGTGCAGTCCCCCGCAAAGCTGAGAACGAAGCGGTCGTTCGTCAGTGTGCTCTCGGGTACAGTTTCCTCCGGCTCGGAGGGCGTCTCCTCCGGTGCTGTGATCTCCGTCATGTCCGTCGTTTCTTCCGGCCAAAGCCCGCCGGGGAGCTTCCCCTCTGTCATCAGCCAGGCGGACAAGGTCACGCCGCCGGCCGCCAGCAGCGCCACAGGGGCCAGGAAGGCCGTCTTGTGCCGGGAGGGGGCCACTCGTTTGCCGCCTTTGCGGGTGGGAGCCGCAGAGCGCTTTTCCGGCAGACGCTTTCCGCCGCCGCTGTATAAACGCATACGCCTCCTCCTTTCACCGCAGTGCGGCCGAATTCCATATGTACCATAATATCCCATTTCCTCTGCAGGTCAACAACAGAATCATTACAATTTCGACATTTCTCCCCCCAGCCAGCAAAAAAGAGGCACGGCTGAGCACCGTACCTCTTTTTTGATCACATCAGTCCCAGCAGATGCTGCATCAGCAGGCTCACTGCCGTAATGCTGACCCAGCAGCAGCCGCCCAGCGCAATGGGCTTACCGCCGCTGCGCACCAGCTTGACGATATTGGTATTCAGGCCGATGGCCGCCATGGCCAGGACGATCAGGAACTTGCTCAGTTCTTTGATGGGGTCAAAAACCGACGCGGACACGCCGAAGTGTACCGCCACCGTAGTCACGATGGACGCGGCAATGAAGAACAGAATGAAGAACGGGAATATCTTCTTGAAGTCCACCCGGTTCCCGCCGTCCTGCTTTTCCCGACGGGTACGCAGGAACGCCAGCACCAGCGTGATGGGGATGATGGCCAGCGTCCGGGTGAGCTTCACCGTCACAGCCTTATCCAGCGTGGCGGAGCCCAGGTTCCACATGCTGTCCCAGGTGGCGGCAGTGGCGGTAACGGAGGAAGTATCGTTCACCGCCGTACCGGCAAAGATGCCGAACGCCTCGCCGGAGGTGGTGTCAAAGCCGATGGCCTGTCCCAAAGCCGGAAACAGCAGTGCCGCCAGCACATTGAAAAAGAAGATCACGGAAATGGCCTGGGCCACTTCCTCCTCGTCCGCATCAATGACCGGCGCCGTGGCGGCAATGGCAGAGCCGCCGCAGATGGAAGAACCAACGCCCACCAGCGTGGCTACCTTGCCGGGGATCTGCATCCATCTGTGCAGGAAAAAGGCCACCAGCAAAGATACAGAGATCGTGCACACAATGATGGGCAGGGACTGACGGCCGGTCTGCACGACCACATTCAGGTCCATGCCGAAGCCCAGCAGGATGACCGCCCACTGCAGGACCTTCTTGGATACGAAGCGGATTCCCGGCTCCATGCCGGACTTATCCCGCAGCAGCAGCGTGACCACCATACCGGCCAAAATCGCGATCACAGCCCCGCCGATAATAGGGAATGCCTTTCCCAAAAACCAGGATGGTACGGCAATCGCAAGGCAAAGAAGGATCCCCTTCCCGTGCTTTTTCAAAAATTCCAACATGATTCCGCCTTTCTTTTCTCAAACAAGTCACTGGCATTATAATCCAGAGTCGGCAAAAACTGAAATAATTTATCTTCATATATCTATAAATTTTTGTTATGGTGCTGCTGAACTTCCTCCCTGCCCGCTTCCCATCTGCAAAAAAGCCCCTGCGACTCCCGATTTTCTATTTGACAGATCCCGCCCAAGCCTCTATTATATTTGTATACAAATAATTTGTATACAAATAGTTGGAGGACGACTATGGACCAGAGCTTTCACTATCTTCTGATGGCCGCCCACAGCCTGTTTCACCGCCGGGTCATGGCGGAGCTGAGCCAGGCAGAGCTGACCTCCGGCCAGCCCAAGGTCCTGGACTACCTGGGCCTGCACGACGGAAGCGCACAAAAGGCAGTGGCCGCCGGCTGTCAGATCGACCCCGCCACGCTGACGGGCCTTCTGGCACGGATGGAGGAAAAGGGGCTGATCCGGCGGGGTATGCGGGAAGGCGACCGCCGCACGCAGTATGTGTATCTGACGGAGCTGGGCCGCCGCAAGCATCAGCAGGTCCAGGAGACTTTTTCCAGGCTGGAGGCGGAAGTACTCTCCGGGCTGGATGAACCGCAGCGTCAGGCACTGATCCGATCCCTCCGCACTGTTTGTGAAAGCATGATCGACACGGAGGTTTTACAGTGAGCAAACAGGAATTGACCCGCAGGTATTTATTTTTCATCGCAGGACTGTATGTCAACTCGCTTGGCATCAGCCTGATCACCAAGGCCGAATTGGGCACGTCCCCCATTTCCAGCATTCCATACACACTGAGCATAGGATTCCCTCTTTCTCTGGGAATGTTCACCCTTTTCTATTCCCTGCTGCTCATCGTGATCCAGCTGGTCATCCTGGGACGGCGGTTTCCCCGGCAGTTCTGGCTTCAGCTGCCCGTCTCTCTGGGATTTTCCCTGTTTATCGATCTTTCCATGGGCTCTTTGTGGTTCCTCTCTCCGGAATCCTACCCTGTAAAGCTGATTTGCTTGCTGGCCGGATGTCTGGTTCTTGGGGTCGGCGTCTTTATGGAAATGGCCGCCAGTGTGGTCATGCTGCCGGGTGAATGCACCATCAAGGCCATATCCAGCACCTGGAACAAGGATTTCGGCAAGACCAAAGTGGCCGTGGACCTGACCATGGCCCTTTCTGCCGCCGCTTTGGGCTTCTTCCTCTACGGCGCCCTGACCGGCGTCCGGGAGGGAACGCTCATCTCCGCTTTGCTGGTAGGCCTCATCGCAAGATGGATCAATCAGCACCTGGGCAGCCGGGCACAGGCCCTCCTGAGCGCCGGAGCCAGCGCATCTCCCGTTGTTTGAGATTTTCACAAATAGAACCGAAAAGGACGCGGCATATGCCGCGTCCTTTTACGCTTCCTGAATACCGGATGCCCTGTTCTCGCTTTCTGCAGGACTGAGCGGCTCCAGAATACGGCAGTAGCCCTTGAATGTGCTGAACGCCGTTGTGCGCTCCAGCAGCATCCCGGAAAAGCGCAGGCGGATCTTCCCCCGCTGCGGATGGACCCAGGCAAACTCCGTCTGGATGGTCTTTCCTGTCTCCTCCATCTCCCGCAGCGCCGCCTCTACTCTGCCGCGATCCTCTTCCACGATTCCATTGAGCAGGTATGCGCTGCACGCCTCCAGGCTGGCCGTGTCTTTGATGCACAGCTGCCTGCACATGAAGTCGTCCGCAATCATCTGCCGGCGATTTTCCTCTTTCCAGATCTGCATGGTCCAAAAGCCCACGCCCAGGGACCAGAGCAGGTCCTGATTGGCAGAGCGCAGCAGCGCCTGATAGCGATGCTCATTGCGGTCCTGCCGGATACGCGCCAGGAGGAAGCTGGCCAGCACACGCACCTGGGTATCATCCCGGATGGAATAGCGCGGATTGTCCACGCCGATGAAACCGATGGTCTCTCCCCCGTCCCGGATGGGCACGGCAATGAGCCGCTGGATCTCTTGACGCTGCAGGATCTCCCACTCCAAAGGAGCGCTTTCCTGCAGGGGTGCCAGGTTGTAGACGATCACGGACTGGTCCTTTTCAAACTGCTCCATCCACCGGTGGACCGTTTCCGCCGACACTTCCTGCAAGCTCTCCTGCTGCGGCAGGACATTGGGCGCGCACCACTCAAACGTGTTGTTCCAGCTGCCGTCCCGCTTTCCGCTGGGCTCAAACAGATAGGCCCGGTCCGCCATGTAAAACTCACCCACGGAAGAAAGCGCCTGATGTACCGCCTCCCCGTAGTCGGCGTGATGGGCAAGGGCATGCATGTATCCGGCAATCTTGTCCGCAAACGCCAGGCGCTCTTTGGCTGTAGGGCTGATATACTCCTGCTTGGTGATATCCAATGCCACTTCCAGCCGCACCTGCTTGCCCATGTAGGGCACCATCTTATCCTTGAGCAAAAAGCGCCGGCCGCAATATGTATTCTGATTCTCCCAGATATGGAACGAATCCTGCCGCAGACAAGCATTGGTGCAAAAATCGCAGGGCGCATCCGCGCCGTGGAGCACCTTATAGCATTTGCGGCCCCGGTAATCCCGGACGCCGAAGAGCTTCTGACCGGCCGGATTGAGATAGTACAGCTCGTAGTTATCCATATCGCTGAGGTAGAAAATATCGTTTTCCGCCTCCAGAATGGTCCTTGCGATCTCCTCTTCCCCCGGCAAAAGCGCGCCGCTGTGCGGCAGCACGTCCTGCGTCTTTACAGGCTCCTGCGGGGTAAAAACCGCCCCCGCACGGACAAAGCGGGCTGTAAACTCCTCCGGTGTACACGGGCCGGAAAACAAAAAGCCCTGCAGCAGCGAGGGATGGAGATCCTCCAGCACCCGAAGCTCCGTCTGGGTCTCGGCACCCTCGCAGCATACCCGGATGCCGCAGCTGTCCGCCAGCTCGATCATGTTGCTCAGCAGGCGGTAGTTATAGGCGCTTTTTTCAATGCTGCTCACAAAGCACCGGTCGATTTTGATCTCGTCAATCTCCATCTCCTGCAGACGGTGCAGACTGGAATATCCCGTTCCGAAGTCATCCACGGAGATCTCGATGCCGTGGTCCTTCCAGCTTCGGAAGATCCGGTTGAGGTGGGGATAGTCCAGAAGCTGCATACTCTCCGTGATCTCAATGGTCAGCGCGCTGCCCGGCAGTCCGCTCTGACGCAGAAGCTCCAGCACATCCTGCTCGATGGATGCATCCCGCAGCTGCCGGTACGACATGTTCACGCCTATATGAAATTCCGGCAGCACACTGCGCCAGCGGCGGCACTGCTCCAGTGCCTGCTCCATGACCCAAAGGCCCACGGGATAGACCAGTCCGGTCTGCTCCAGCACTGGAACGAATTCCGTGGGCGGAATCTCTCCCCGCAGAGGCGCCGTATACCGCAGCAGTGCCTCCGCGCCGTAAACGTGATAGGTCTCTGAACGGACCTGCACCTGATAGCATACCGTAAACCCGGAAAAGCCGTTGTCCACGCTTCTTTGCAGGTCCTCCCGCAGCTCCATGGCCTTGAGCTTTTGCTCATAGTCCTCCGGGGAGAAAAAGCTCAGCCGGTCTTTTCCGTTGGCTTTCGAATATTCCAGGGAACTCTCCGCATACTGCAGCAGCGTGTCCACATCCGGCACGTGATAATCCGTATAGGAGACGCTGCCCCCGGAAAGCGTGCAGCGTCCCTCCAACCGGCTGTGCAGCCTGGCAAAAAGCGCCTCCACCGCCGGCTCATCCGCGCCGGGCAGATTCACTGCAAACCAGTCGCCGTTGACGCGGAAGATCCGCGTGCCCTCCGGCGTTTCCTCCCGCAGGACCCGGGTCACCGTGTTCAGCAGCGCATCGCCGAAGTCCCGTCCGTTTCTCAGGTTGATGGACTTGAGATTGTCCACGCCCACCAGAAGCAAATATCCCGGGACCGCGTCTTTGAGCAGGCGGGAAATCTCCTTTTTCAGATCCCGGCTGCGGAACGCAGGCAGCGCCGGCTCCGCCCTGCCCCGGGCCAGACAGGACAGCCGTCCCAAAATAAAATCAGGACGTCCCTCTTGGTCGCGGCTGCACTTCCCCCAGGCATGGACCCAGCGGTTCTGCCGCCCGGCCTCACCGGAGCGATAGCTGAATTCAAAGGCCTCCCGCTCTCCGCAGAGCAGGGCGGCAAAGAGCTCTGAAAAACGCTCCTGGTCCCGTGGGTCCATCTTCCGGCGCCAGTCGTCCAACGTACACGCCGCATCCTCCACGCAGAAAAGCTCCCGGGCCTCCAGAACATTTTCCGAAAAGCGGACCGTTTGCTCCCGGCAGTCCACGAAGAAATAGCACTCTCCGGTGCTCTGCCCCAGCATATTCAAAAATTCACGGGAGGCCATCCCGCCACTCAGCGAAAATTCCTGCATATCCATCGCTCCGTCCTAGTTCCTGGAGGCTATTTTACAAAATTGTCTACCTTTTGACAAGCCATGAATCCAGGAAATATGCAGCTTGCATCGTATCTTTTCAAAATAAAAGGGCAAAAACGGTGCTGCGTCCGTTTTTGCCCTTTTTTGCACCCATCAGAACAGTGCGTTGAATTCATCCACGATGGTGTCGCAGTCCTCATGGACCACCATCATCACATAGTTGCCGTTGGAAACCACCCGGCTGGAGTTGGTCCAAAGCTCCGTGGGACCGGGGTACCAGGCGCCGCCTTCCACCATGTAGTCGATGCGGCTCTGGAAGATGCCCTTGACCGTGTCCACATCTGCGCTGTTGGTCACTTCCACCAGGCAGAACTCACCGTTGTTCATGCTCATCATGGTACCCATGACGAGGCACTGCTTCGTATCAATGTCGCCCATGCCGGGGTAGTAAGTCTCCAGTACGTCGCCGGTAAACTCCTGCAGCGTCTGGAAGGTGTGCGCCGCGATGGTGGCATCATAGAAGGCCTTCAAGTCCACAGACTCGTCCGCAGGCTTTTCCTCGGGTTTCTCCTCCGGCTTCTCCGCGGGCTTCTCCTGGGTCTTCCAGTTGCAGCGCACGATGCAGGTGCGGCTCTCGGTGCCGCTGGTCACGGTAATGGTGGCCGTACCGGGCGCCACGGCGACGACGGTACCGTCCTCCGCCACAGTAGCCACCTTCGGATTAGAACTCACGAATGTGCACTTGTCCGGAGCACCTGTTGCCTTGAGCTGATATTTGCTGCCGGCGGAAGAGAGCGTGAAGTCCGTACGGCTCAGCTGCATACCGGTTTCAGCCGCGGGCTGCTCCTCCTCTTCCTCCACAGGCGTCTCCGGCATGCCGGACTCCGTTTCCTGGTCACCGGACTCCGTCTCCTGACCATCCGCCTCCTGGCTGTCGGTCTCATCCTCTACCGACTCGGACGGCGTCTGCTCCGTCTCCCCGTCCTGCACCTGCTGGGGCGGATCGTTGGGCTCCTCGGTATTCGTCTCTCCGCCGCAGGCCGTCAGCGCCAGGGCCAGGGTCAGTGCCGCCAGCAGGGCCAGCAGTCTCTTTTTCATATTGTGTCCTCCTTCGCACCGCTATAGGCGGCTGTTTTGTCTTTGAGACGGAGGCAGCAGTAAAAATGTTCCCTCTGATTTCTGTTTTTTTCCTGTTTTATCCGGCCTGATCTTCCCTATAAAGCAGTACCCGGCTCTTATGAGCCGGGTACAGGTCATTTATGTCAGGAACCGCATATGCAGTGAATTCTCTTTTTCCTCTGTCTGCCACAGACGGCTGACTTCGCTGGAAAGCAGGTCCAATCCCACGTCATAGCGTCCCAAATACGAAAGCTCCTCGTTGGTATAGGCCGCCATGCAGAAGCTGTAATCATATCTTTGGAAAGCAGCTATCACCAGGCGGCGTCCGTCATAGATCAGATTGGGATTTTCCAAATTGGTCACTTCCCATACCTTCGTCAAATCCCCGGATAAGGCTACAGAAGCCTCTCCCGCTTCCGACACGGTGACCAGCACAAACCGGTTGTCCCAGCGATACGGCATGACCAGTCCCTCATCTATGAAGGCCCCCGACAGGTATGCTCCATCCGGGAAATCCGCCGGGCCGAAGGGCAGCGCCGTCTGTGAGACCACCGCGCCACTTTGGGCATCCAGCACCCACAGCGTGGTCTCCTCTCCTGTCTGTGCCGCGTAGTAGACCCACGTCCCATCCTCGCTGGTACCCAGCCAGGACCTCTCCATCCCCGGCGACGGGCACACCGTGCGGATCTGGGCACCGTCCATACTGACTACCGTCAGACCATCCACACCCTCGTAATCATTTCCTGTGTAGGGCTCCTGGTGGATGGGCAGGAAGTAAAGCCCCTGCTCCACGGCACTCTGAGAAAAGTCCAGCGGCACCGCAGGATCAGAGGATTCCAGCGTGAAATAAATGCCCTGATCCGTTACCACGGAGGCGGCATCCAAATCAAAGTCTGCACTTATATTTGTGAAAAACACATGGTCGTCCAGAGTCTTGCCCATCTGCACTTCCACCATCAGATCTTCCGGCACCGGGATGCGGAATACCTGCCGCAGCGCATCCTGGGCCATCAATTCCAGATTCTCGTTCCCGTCCAGCACATATCTGGAGCCATTCCGCAGGACATCGATGCTCCCCACAAACAAGGGAAAATACTCATAATAGTCCCGCAGGCGCACCGTTTCCGTGTACTCATCCGTTCCGTCAGGACAGCGCTCCGACACTGCCCGCAGCAGTGTGGTCAGGGTGTAGCGGTCGTCTTCTGCTTCTCCGTCGTACCAGTTGCTGTTGAAGAAGCTCACATACAGGCCGCTGCTGTCCCAGCTCCAATGCTGGGGCTGTTCATTCCAATAGTGGGTATACTTTGACTGCACCATTGGCTCTGCTCCCGGCGTGCAGCGGATGGACCAGAACAGCCGGCCAAAGAGGGAGGCATCCAGCGTCACTTCTGTCCCCTCCACGGCGGAGACGTCCCCGGCCACGGTGGTCACCTGGACGTCCACCTGATCCTTTTGTGCGTTTACTGAAGCATGAGTCCAGGCAAGACCGCCGCAGGCAGCCACCAGCAGTATCAGCAAAATGCCAAGCCGAACGCGCATACATACCCCCCCTCTCTTACTCTTCCCCGGTCAGACTGCCCAGCGCCTGGCTGACCCGGTCCGCCCGGTAGTGGTACGTCTCCTTCACATAGGTCATCAGGTCCTTTCCCTGCTCCTCCAGGGCGTCCATGGAGGTGTCCCCCACGATTTTGCCCCGGCGGATCAGCACCGCCCGGCCGATGAAGTTCTGTACTTCCTCCAGAAGATGGGTGGAGAGGATCACCGTCTCGTGGGGTTCCAAGATACCCAGCAGCACCTTGTAAAAGTCTTCCCGGTTGAAGATGTCGTTTCCGGCAAAGGGCTCATCCATCAAAATGTAATCCGCCCCCTGGCTCAGAGCCAGGATCACCTCAAACTGGTTTTTCTGGCCGGTGGAGAAATTCTGAATGAAGCGCCCGGAGGGCAGCTCGAAGAATTCCATGAGGGCCCGGAACCGCTCCGTGCGGAACGCGGGAAAGTGGGTCTCATAGAACCGTCGGTGATCCGACGCCGTGAGTCCCGGGAAAAATGAGTGCTCGCAGGTGGCAAAGGACAAGCGATGGATATTCCGGGTGGTGATCTTCTCCCCGTCCAGCGTCACAGTTCCCTTGTAGTTCAAAAGGCCCAGCAGGCACTTGAGAAGCGTGGTCTTGCCCGCGCCGTTCTCGCCGAACAATCCCACGATCTCCCCCGGGCCGAAGGTCAGCGACACGCCATCCAGCGCCTGTTTATTGAACCCGTAAGACTTGCTCAAATCGCGACATTCCATCATGGCACAGCCCTCCAAAATCCCGTCCACTGCTCCGGCGGGAGGCACCCGGCCGGCGTGAAGTGAAGATACATCCAAAAATACAGCGTCCACAGAATAACCAGCAGCACCAGCGCCGCCGCGCAGCCCAGAGCCGGCAGCGCCAGGCATCGCCGCAGATATTCCCACCGGTCCGGCAGCCGCCGCATGAGGTAATCCGTCCGGCTGCCTCCCTGCCGGTGATAGAGCACATAGTAGACAGCCAGCACCGCCATGGCGGCGAAAAACAGTCCAAAGCCCAGAAAGCTCCAGGAGATCAGTTCACGAAAAAGCGGCATGGTAAACCCCGGCCGCAGCACCTTCCGGCCGCCCTCCAGCGTGTAGAGCCAGTCCCAGGCTTCCATGCAGGCAAGCGGGCAGCGAAGGCTCATCAGTATACAGCCTAAAAGTCCCGCCGCCATCCGGCGCAGGACAGGGTCCGCATCCAGGCCGTAGGGGACCCACGCCTTAACCCGTTCTCTCACACTGGCTCACCTCCACGCTCACAAAATACAAGGAGCATCCCGTCAGCACGCAAGACCCCACTGCCAGACAGATGTCCACCATGAAATTCCGGCAGCCAAAGCCTGCAAATATCGCCGCTGCAATCACGGCAATCGGCGCGGCGTAGCCGAAGCTGTTGCGGCGCCGCCAGAAAGACCAGACCGCGCAGCTCATGCCCATGCCCAGCGCGAACAGCAGCTGCCGCACATATCCTGTCCACTGGTCCAGGGGCAGCATGGCGTGGAAAAAGTCGTCGTCCCAGGAAATGAGGAACACCGCCTGGGGCACGGCGCCGGCACGGGCAGTGTTATAGGCCGTCACAGCAGTCAGAATCCCCGCCTGAACCGCCCACAACACCACAAAGGCCGCGGCATAGCAAAGGCCCAGCAGCACCGTCACCGTCCACTCCGAGAGGCGCAGGCGGTGCATGGTATAGTAGACCCGGCTGCCGCCCAGGCCGCTCACATGGATGCAGCATGCAGCCGCCAGCAATACGAGGGCCGCCCGGTAAGCCCATACCACATGGCTCTCCGACCAGAACCACTCCGGGCTCCATCCGCCGGAAATCCCCCGGAATACAAGTCCCGCCTCTGCCGCGCTCATGAAAAGCAAAACGGCAATCAAAGGCACGACTACGCCCCGGGCACCCAGCATCAAAATGGAAGTATATCGTCTCATACGCGCTCCTCCTGATCCCACAGCCGCTCCACCAGCTCCATCGCCTGGGCGCGGGTAATGCCCATTTGCCGGAGGCCCCGCACCAGGGTGGATGCGTCATACTCCAGCAGTTCCTCTGTCAGCCTGTGACGCACCGCTTCGTCCGCCGTCACCACGCTTTTGGCGCCGGTGTGGGAGGCGATGATGCCCTCCTCTTCCAGCAGGGCACAGGCCTTTTGAATGGTATTGGGATTCACTCCCAGCAGCGACGCCAGTGCCCGCCGGGAGGGCAGCTCATCTCCTGGACGGATGGTGCCTGCCGCAATTCCCCGCTGCACGTAGCGCACCAGCTGCAAATAAAGGGGACTCCCCTCCCGGGGCACAAACTCCGCAAAGGAGATCACGGTGATCACCTCCTCCAACCGTATTAGTTCCGTAGTACACTTTCTAACTGTATTATAGCTGTAGTACACTCGTCTGTCAATAGCAGACCTTTGTCCTCTTCCTGCAGATTTCAAAATCTTACTTGGCGTCTGATGCTGAATATGCTATACTGTAAAGGAATTTTATTTCACGGCATTTTTTCAATGAGGAGGGGTGCAGATGCTCTATCTGCGGCAATTTCAGCTGCCGGTGGAGGCAGCAGAGTGGAGTTTTCTGGCCAACGCGCCCGAGTCCAAACGGACCTGCTATGGAAGCCGCTATCCTTTCGGCTTCTTTCCATCCAAGAAAATGCCCGCCCTGACCTTCGCGCCCATTACCATTTTGTGCGGCGGAAACGGCAGCGGCAAGACCACACTTTTGAATCTGATCGGAGAGTCGCTGTCCCTGCCCCGCAAGGCCGTCTATAACCGCAGCGCTTTCTTCAATGACTACCTGCGTTTGTGCGCATCGGCGCCTACCACCTCCTTTACGTTCTCTGTCCGGCAGCGGAGCAGGGTCATCACCAGTGACGATGTGTTCGACTATCTGCTGGATCTGCGGTGCATGAACGAGGGCATTGACACCCGGCGGCGGGAGCTGCTGGCAGAGTACGCGGAAAAGCGCCACGCCGGGCTGCGCTTCCGCTCTTTGGAGGATCTGGACGCCCTGCGGGACACCGTGGACGCCCAGCGCAAGAGCGGCTCCCAGTATGTGCGCAGCCGTGTCATGAACGATATCCCCGAAAAATCCAACGGGGAAAGCGCCTTTTTGTACTTCACCCGGGAGATCGGGCAGGAGGCGCTGTACCTGCTGGATGAGCCGGAAAACAGCCTCTCCGCCCAGCTTCAGCTGGAACTGAAGCAGTTTTTGGAGGACTCCGTGCGCTTCTACGGCTGCCAGCTGATCATCGCCACCCACTCCCCGTTCCTGCTCTCTTTAAAGGACGCGGAAATTTACGATCTGGACCGTATGCCTGTCTCCCGGTGCCGCTGGACGGAAGTGGACAATGTCCGCACATTCTACGAGTTCTTTCAGGCCCACCAGCGGGAATTTTCATAAAAAACAATAGGTGCCGCCGCCCAGCCGGGCAGCGGCACCTTGCTTTTTCTGTTATGCTCCGTTTTCCAGGATGAACTGATACTCCGCCTGATAGCGGGTGCCATCCTCTCCTGCAAGCGTTGCCCGGACGATATAGCGGGCCTGCTGGATCGTCACCGGCAGCACCGTATCCTGCGCAGCCATGGTCAGGGTATAGGGTTCCCCTTCGGAAAGAGGCACCACCTCCACGGTGAAGTCCTCTGCCGGAGGCCAGAAAAAGTCCAGCTCCATCCAGGTGATCTGCCCATTGGAAAGTCCTGCCAAGGTCGCCTCATCGGCATCCTCCTGTATCAACGGTGTCTCCCGGGCGGGATCGATGAGCTCCGTCAGCGCGGCGGTAAAGCTCATCGAAAACAGGTCCCCCTCCGGGGCGGACTCCATGCATCTCACCGTGAGCTCTGGCTGTCGCATCAGCAGCGTGTCCAGGTAATCCCAATCGATGCGTTGGGGCAGATACGCATATTCAAAATGCAGTTCATCCCGGGGCCATGTCTCCATCAGATTGTCCGCCAGATGGACCCAGTGCACCGCCCCCTCTTCCTGGTCAAACCGCAGCGCCCAGATGTCCCCGGAGTAGCTGTACTTCCCCATCACATCGGAGGTGGGCAGAGCCGCCAGGTACGTCCGGAACGCCGTCTCGTCCAGGCAGATGTATGGCTCCCATCGGCCATTGATCCGCCGCTCCACGTCTTTGATCTGATAGGCAGTCCCCGGCTCCGGCCAGATCTGATCGCCCACGGTGCCGCTGTCCACCGCCAGGGAGACAAAGCCGCAGTTCATGCACAAGATGAAAAACACCAATCCCACTGTCAGCGCTCCGGAGGTGCGGGGCAGGGGGTGCACGATGCCTTGGAGCCGGTAGCGCAGGGCCTTGGCTGAGGCGGACAGGCATGTAGTGAAGCCCCGCTCGTCCCCGGCGGTGTCAAGCAGCAGTGATGCATACCGGCGCCGCTCTGCCTCGTCCAGTTCCACCGTCAATGCTTCGTCGCAGCTGAGCTCCAGATCGTCAGCGCTTTTCCGCATGGCCACCCACATCAGCGGGTTGAACCAGCAGATGGCCGTGCAAAACGCCAGGAAAAACTTTCCCCAGGCGTCCATGCGGCTCAGGTGGACGATTTCATGGCGGAAGATCAGCGCCAATTCCTCCCGGGAGTAGGTCCGCTCCGGCAGCACCACCCGGGTGGTACGGGGCCACAGGCCGATGGAAAGCGGCGTAGTGGCCTGGGGAGAGACCACCAGCTTCCACTTGGGCTTTTTCACATTGGCCCGCTCCAGTTCCTCTCTCCACTGGGCCAAGAGCGCCTCGTCCGGCTCCTGTGCCTTCCGCAGCAGCCTCCGGCGGAACACCAGGTGGGAGAGTATCTTCCACCCCAGCACCGCGATGGCGCCTGTCAGCCATATAAGAAATAGCGTCCGTAGCAGTCCCGCAGAAGCATGCAGCACCAGTCGGGGCCGGATGGGCTCCATGAAGCTGTAAAAGGCGACGTACAGATAGGTCGGCACCAGCCACAGCATAGCGCAGGCCATGGCGCTGATGCGCCGCCGCAGCAGAGGCAGCGTCGGCAGCAGCACGGCATAGTACAGGCACTGTCTCTTATACACATCTCCGAGCCCACGAGACCGGAGCCTATCTCG
>OWID01000334.1_pt1 | contig 18422 bp, 15 predicted proteins | sample 1732661 | NCBI WGS metagenome assembly OWID01 (sample SAMN05065739, study PRJEB22554) | human gut metagenome | biome: ENVO:2100002; feature: ENVO:00000062; material: ENVO:00002003 | host: Homo sapiens | place: USA
TCTCGTTGGGGGCAAAGGTGGTGTCGGTCTTGCCGGCGGTGATGCCCTGTTCCACGGCCCAGGCCACGGGCTGGGCATAGTAGGCGTTCTCTGCCACGTCGGTAAAGGCGGGGGCAGCAGGCTCAGCGGGCTCCTCGGTGGAAGAACCGGGGGTGGCGGAGACAGTCACATAGTAATCCATGCCGCTGCCCATCCAGTCCATGGGATGCACGCAGTAGATGGCGCCGTCATCGGGGATGGTGAAAGAGCCGCCGTCGTTCAAGGTGATCATTTCACCGGGGAGACTCTCCTTTTCCGTGTTGTTGTTCACCATCTTGCTGAAGTTGATCTGGATGCCCCCCTCGCCCAGGCTCACCGTAGTCCCGGCGGGGAACACATACACGGTCTGCTCTACCGGATAGTTGTAGATCTTGGTGGTAAATGTGCTGGTGGGTTCGTTGGAAAATACGGCCTGGTCGGCAGCCCAGGCGGCGCACACGCCCACCGTCAGTGATACTGCGGCCAGCGCTGCTGCCAGGATGGCTTTGAGTGTCTTTTTCATTTGATCGACGTCCTCTCCATATCATGATCGGCACCAAATCATGCCGGGAATATTTTACCAATTTTCCTGCAAAAAGGCAATGATGAAATATCTTTTTACACTCCTTTTTAACCGCGGCCGCGCGCAGCGGGCTTTTTCATTGTAATTTCAGGAAAAATGCGCTATAATATCAAAGTTATCCGGCTGCACATCCAGTCAATTCCGGCCCTCTTTCATTCGGAGCGGCCGTTATAAAGGAGAAAAACCCATGGAAAAGAAAAAGTTTTACCTGACCACCCCCATCTACTATCCCTCCGACAAGCTCCACATCGGCCACACCTACTGCACCGTGGCCACCGACGCCCTGGCCCGCTACAAGCGCCTGGCCGGTTATGATGTGATGTTCCTCACCGGCACCGACGAGCACGGCCAGAAGATCGAGGACAAGGCCAAGGAGGCCGGCGTCACGCCCCAGGAATTCGTGGACCACATCGTGGATGGGGAGAACGGCATCCGGGATCTTTGGAAGCTGATGAACATCTCCAACGACCGCTTCATCCGCACCACCGACGACTATCACGTTGCCGCCGTGCAGCGCATCTTCAAGAAGATGTACGACAACGGCGATATCTATAAGGGTACCTACAAGGGCAAGTACTGCAAGCCCTGCGAGTCCTTCTGGACCGAGAGCCAGCTGGTGGACGGCAAGTGCCCCGACTGCGGCCGGGAAGTGCAGGACGCCGAGGAGGAGGCCTACTTCTTCCGTCTGAGCAAGTACGCCGACCGCATCCGGGACCTGCTGGAAAACACCGACTTCCTCCAGCCCCGCAGCCGCGTCCATGAGATGGTGAAAAACTTCATCGACCCCGGCCTGGAGGACCTGTGCGTCTCCCGCACCAGCTTCTCCTGGGGCGTGCCCGTGGACTTCGACCCGGGCCACGTGGTGTACGTTTGGGTGGACGCCCTGTTCAACTACGCCACCGCCATGGGCTATCAGAACGACCGCTACCACGACTATGAGCACTACTGGCCTGCCGACGTGCACATCGTGGGCAAGGAGATCGTCCGCTTCCACTCCATCATCTGGCCCGCCATGCTCATGAGCGTGGGTGAGCCCCTGCCCAAGCACGTGTTCGGCCACGGCTGGCTGCTGCTGGACGGCGGCAAGATGTCCAAGTCCAAGGGCAACGTGGTGGACCCCTATATCCTGGCGGACAAGTTCGGCGTGGACGCCCTGCGCTTCTTCCTCATGCGCACGTTCCCCTTCGGCTCCGACGGCAACTTCTCCAATGAGCTGCTGATCCAGACCATCAACACCGACCTTGCCAATGACCTGGGCAACCTAATCTCCCGCACCACCGCCATGGTGGGCAAGTACTTCGGCGGCAAGCTGCCTATCGGCTACCGTGTCTGGGAGAGTCCCAATTCTTTTGACAAGGAGCTCGTCTCCATGGCCAAGGCCCTGCGGGACGCCTACGAGACCCAGATGGAGGCCTACGCCCCCCACAAGGCTCTGGACGAGATCTTCAAGGTCATCCAGCGTGCCAACAAGTATATCGACGAGTCCGCCCCCTGGGTGCTGGCCAAGGACATGGAGTCAAATCGTACCCGTCTAGCCAATGTTCTCTACAACCTGCTGGAGACCGCCCGCATCTGCGGCATCCTGCTGAGCCCCTTCATGCCCGAAAGCTGCGAAAAGCTCTTCAGCCAGATCGGCGCCGATGAGGCCGTCCGCACCTGGGACTCCGCCGCCGTGTGGGGCAGCCTCAGCGAGAGCGCTACCGTCACCAAGGGTGAGAATCTGTTCCCCCGTATCGACATGGACAAGGCCCTGGAAGAGCTGGAGGCCCTGGAGGCCGCTGCCCGCAAGGCCGCTGCCGGCACCACCGTGGAGGTGGAGCCCCAGCTGACGGAGCATGTGGACTTCGACACCTTCTGCAAAAACGATTTCCGCGCCGTGAAAGTCAAGGCCTGCGAGGCGGTGAAAAAGAGCGACAAGCTGCTGAAGTTCACCCTGGACGACGGCACCGGCACCGACCGGCAGATCCTCTCCGGCGTCCACAAGTACTATGAGCCCGAGCAGCTGGTGGGCAAGACGCTGGTGGCCATCGTCAACCTGCCTCCCCGCAAGATGATGGGCCTGGAGTCCAACGGTATGCTCATCTCCGCCGTCCACAAGGAAAACGGCGAGGAGAAGCTCCACCTCATCATGGTGGATGATTCTATCCCCGCCGGTGCCAAGCTCTGCTGAGGCACTCCGCTTCGACGCTGCACCCCCCACCGTCGCGGCATTCCGATTCCCCGCCGCTTTTGCGGCGGCCAATCGGGCCGCTTCCTCGAAACAAGCGCGCTTCATCCGCCCCCGGCGGCGCCGCGCTTGTTTCCCCGCCGGTGCCAAGCTCTGCTGAGGCACTGAGCAGCCATCCGTAACCCCAACACTAAAAAGAGGACGCCCCTTGGGGGCGTCCTTTTTTCATAGCCGGACCGTATGGATGCACATATACCGGGGGCTGCCCGGGCAAGCGGGGCAGGAGGCCAGCAGCTCGATCTTCCCCACCTCCCACGTCACAGGCGGCACCGTCACCGCCGCCGTATTCCGGGGCCGGTAGTGCCGGGCCAGGGTGATGTGGGGGACAAAGGGCTTCTTTTCCAGGGAAAAGCCCTCCGCCTCCAGGGCGCGGCGGGCCGCGGCGGCCAGGTCCTCCAATTCCGGGCAGGGGGCCGTGCCCGCCCACCAGGTATCGCCGAAGCGGCCCAGGCCCTCCGCCGTCAGGGAAAAGCGTCCGCTGCCGGAGAGAGTCTCCAGGGCTGCGCGGGCCGCGTCCGCCCGCTCCGTCTCGCCCAGAAAGGTCAGCGTCAGGTGCAGGTCAGATGGGTGGGGAAACGCGCCCCGCCCCTGGCGCCGCAGCGCCCCAAGGGACTGCTCCAGCACCTCCCGGCTCAGCCCCGCCGGGCGCACCGCCGCAAAAAGCCGCATGGTTTTTTCCTCCTTTGATGGGATTTTCATTGTATTTTATCCTACCACGGTGCTACAATAGTTGCAAATGTTTGAAAAGCGAGGCAAATTCCATGAGACTGCAAAGCGCCATTTTTGACATGGACGGCACGCTGCTGGACTCCATGTTCATCTGGGACGACCTGGGACCGGGCATGCTCCGCGACATCGGCATCACGCCGGAGGAGGATCTTTCGGAAAAGCTGAAAGTGCTGACGCTGCGCCAGGGCGCCGCCTACTGCAAGGAGCGCTACGCCCTGCCCCAGAGCGTGGAGGAGATCGTCTCCCTCATCGAGGGCCGGGTGGAGAAATTCTACAAAGAGGAGGTCCAGGCCAAGCCCGGCGTGGAGAAGTTCCTCTCCCTTTTGAAGATGGAGGGCGTGTGGATGTATGTGGCCACCGCCACGGACCGCCATCTGGCCCAGGCCGCCCTGCGCCATGCCGGCATCGACGGCTACTTCCGGGGCATCATCACCTGCCAGGAGGTAGGCCACGGCAAGGACAGCCCGGAGATCTACGAGCGGGCCATGACGCGCCTGCAGTCCAATAAGCGGGACACCGTGGTCTTTGAGGACGCCCTCCACGCCATTGAGACCGCCAAGGCCGCCGGCTTCCGGGTGTGCGCCGTGTACGACCCCTACGCCGAGGCCGAGCAGGACAAGATCCGCGCCCTGAGCGACTACTACATCCGCTCCTTTGAGGACATGTTCACCACCGATACCCTGGCATAACCATTTGACGGGCCCCGGCCCGTCAAAATTTTTTCTCCCGGACTGTAACAAACCGCCCCTGGGGCGGATATAAAAGGCGAAAGGAGGGGAGAGACATGGATACCGCGCCCGATCTGCACGAAGCCTATACCCGGCATGCCCGGACCGTTTACCGCTTTCTCCTCTCCCAGTGCGGCAGCGCCGACCTGGCCGAGGAGCTGACCCAGGAGACCTTTTACCGGGCCGTCCGCTCCATCGACCGCTACAACGGAGACTGCAAGCTCTCCGTGTGGCTGTGCCAGATCGCCAAGCACCTTTGGTACCAGCACCTGCGGCGGCAGAAGCGGGAGAGCCCCCTGCCGGAGGACGGGGGAGAGGCTCTGGTGCCCCCGGCGCCCTCGGCAGAGGCGGAGGTGCTGGCCCAGACGGGCCGGGTGGACTTGCTGCGCCGGGTCCACGGACTGCCGGAGCCCTACCGGGAAGTGGTGTATCTGCGGTCGTTCGGCGGACTTTCCTTCCGGGAGATCGGCGACGTGCTGGGAAAAACGGAGACCTGGGCCCGGGTGACCTTTTACCGGGGCAAGGAACGACTGAAAATCGGAGGTGACCACGATGAAAAATGACCTCAGCTGCGCCGTGGTGCAGGACCTGCTGCCCGCCTACGCCGAGGGCCTCACGGCCCCGGAGACCGACGAGGCGGTGGAGCGGCATCTGGCCGGGTGCCCGGACTGCGCGGCGCATCTTGCCGCCATGGCCGCGCCGGAGACGGCAGAACAGGAAGAGACCGACAAAGAGGTGGACTATTTCAAAACCGTGCGCCGCCGGGGCCGCCGCCGGGTGGCGCTGGCGGTTGCCCTGACGGTGCTGGCCATCGCCGCGGCCGCCGCGGTGAAGATCTACGTGATCGGCACGCCGGGCCGGGCCGCCCATGTGAGTGACCCCAACATCCGTGAGGAGCAGGGCACGCTGTTTGTATCCGGGTACTGCCTGTACGCCTCCCACGGCTTCTACGGCTGGGAGCAGACGACGGAGGATGGCGTGGTGTCCTTCTCCGCCTGGGAGGTACGGACCTCGCCGGTGCACCCGGAGGACAATTACAGCCTGTCCGTCCCCCTGGATGGCACCCGGGAGGTGTGGGTGTGCGGCCGCCTGGTATGGCAGGACGGCATGGAGATCCGGGAGAGCACCCTGTCCCTCCACGGGAAAAAGACCCCCTATGTGGGCAATGCCAGCGCCGTGGGCGCGGCGCTCAATGAGATCGACCACTGGTTTGGCCCCATGGGCCCCTACACGTTCTCCCTGGAGACCGCCGCGCCGCCCTATGGCCTCACCGTGGACCTGGAATCCCCCATGGCACAGAGCACCGAGATCCGGTACGCCGCGCTGGTGCTGGCTCTGGTGGAGAACCTGGACACGGTCACCTGGAGCTGTCCGGACGCCCAAGGGGAATCCCAGTCCTTCTCCCTCAGCTGCGCCGATGTAGAGGCCCTGCTCTCCGATGCCGCTGCGGAGCGGGGGCTGGAGTCTTATCTGCGGTCCTCCATCAAGGGCTACGCCGCCTCACCCGCCGCCCTGGAGCAGCTGACGGCCCTGCTGGCCTGACCCATTTCCACAGCGAAAAACGCCCCCGGACTTTCGTCCGGAGGCGTTTTCTTATCCCTTGGTGAAGAACCGATAGGAGATGGTCTGATGGTACTCCTGCCCCGCCCGCAGAATGGGGGAGGGGAAGTTCTCATGATGCACTGCGTCAGGGAAGAACTGGGGCTCCAGGCAGATGGCGTGGCGCTGGCCGTAGACCGCGCCGTCCTTGCCGGGCCGCTCCGTCAAAAATCCGGCGGAGTACACCTGCATACCCGGCAGCGTGGTGGAGAGGGCCATGCCGATGCCCGTGCGGGGGCACCACAGCTCCGCCGCCTCGCCGTCGCCGGTGAGCACGAAGTTCTGGTCAAAGCCCCGGGTGGCAGCGAAGAAGGGGTCGTCCGCCGTCTCGCCCACCCAGGCACCGTGGCGCAGGTCCAGGGGCGTGCCCTCTACCGGGGCAATGACGCCGGTGGGCACATTGTCGCTGCCGGCGGGAGTATAAGCATCCGCCCGGACGGTGATGCGATGGTCATCCACCCGTCCGCCTGCCTGGCCCGCCAGGTTGAAGTAGGCGTGGTTGGTGAGATTCACCACCGTGTCCCGGTCACAGCGGGCAGTGTATTCCATGGTAAGCACGCCGCCGCAGAGGGTATAGGCTACCTCCGCGTGGAGGTTGCCGGGGAAGCCCTCCTCCCCGTCCGGGGAGTCCAGAGTGAACACGGCACGGTTTCCCTGGATGGTGTCGGTCCACCACTTTTTGTGGAAGCCCACCAGGCCGCCGTGGAGCTGGTTTTTGCCCTCGTTGGCGGTGAGGGGATAGGTGACGCCGTCGATGGAAAACTCCGCGCCGCCGATGCGGTTGGCGCAGCGGCCGATGGTGCCGCCAAAGCAGGCGTCCTGCCGGGCGTACTCCTCCGCCGTCTCATAGCCCAAGCACACATCCACGATATTCCCGTCCCGGTCGGGGACGCGGATGGCGCGGATGGTGGCGCCGTAGGGCAGCACTTCCACGGACATGGCCCCGTCGGTCAGCGTCACCAGTGAGATGGGGCGGCCATCCAGCGTACCGAAAGGCGTTCTCTCCGCCATGGCTCAGCCCTCGTAGCCGTTGGGGTGGCTGGAGTGCCAGGCCCAGGCGTCGGCAATGATCTCCTCCAGGCCACGCTGGGGCTTCCAGCCCAGCACCTCGGCGGCCTTCTTGTTGGAGGCGATCAGCACGGAGGGATCGCCGGCGCGGCGGGGCTCCACCTTGGCGGGGATCTCACGGCCGGTGATGCGGCGGGCGGTCTCGATGATCTCCTTGACAGAGTAGCCGTCGCCGCTGCCCAGGTTGAAGATGCCGCTCTCGCCGGTCTTTTCCAGGTGCTGCAGCGCCAGCAGGTGGGCCTCCGCCAGATCGCGGACGTGGATGTAGTCCCGGACGCAGGTGCCGTCGGCGGTGGGATAGTCGTCGCCATAGATGCCGATGTGGCTGCGCTGGCCCAGGGCGGTCTTCATGACCAGGGGGATGAGGTGGCTCTCAGGGCTGTGGTCCTCGCCGATGCCCACATCCTGGTTGGAACCGGCGGCGTTGAAGTAACGCAGGGCCACATAGTGGATGCCGTAGGCCTTGTCGCACCACTTGAGCATACCCTCGATGGCCAGCTTCGTGGCGCCGTAGGGGTTGGTGGGCTCGGTGCGGTCCGTCTCCTCGATGGGCTGCTTCTCCGGCTCGCCGTAGGTGGCGGCGGTGGAGGAGAAGACGATCTTGTCCACGCCGTGGTTCTTCATGGCCGTCAGCATGGACTGGGAGCCGGCCACGTTGTTGCCGTAGTACTTGAGGGGATCGGTGACGCTCTCGCCCACCAGGGAGTAGGCAGCGAAGTTGATGACGCCGTCGATCTGGTTCTCGCCGAACACGGTGTCCAGGAAAGCGCCGTCCCGCAGGTCGCCCACGTAGAACTTCTTGGCGCCCTTGACTGCCTGCCAGTGGCCGGTGCGCAGGTTATCTGCCACGATCACGTCAAAGCCCCGCTCCACCAGCAGCGCCACCATGTGGCTGCCGATATAGCCGGCACCGCCGGCAACAAGAATGGTTTTCATATGCGTATCCTCCTTATGTTCTCCGCCGCCTCCGGGCGGCCTTGTTGTTTCTTACCGGACGCTCTCCACAAACCGCCGGAAGGCCAAGCGTCCCTCCGGGGTGCACTTGTAGACACCTGCGTCCTCCAGCACCCGGGCAAACACGCGGCCCACCTCATCCCGTAGGATGGCGTCCACGTTCTCCGCCGTGAAGGTGTACTTCTTTTTCAGCTCCTCCGCCCAGTCGGCGTGCTTGGCGATGGTCTCGTCGGCGCGCAAATCGCCGCCCTCCACCAGCACCTTGGCCAGGTCGTGCAGCTCGCCCTTGAGCCGGGCAGGCAGCACCGCAAGGCCCATGACCTCGATGAGGCCGATGTTCTCCTTTTTGATGTGGTGCAGCTCCGGGTGGGGATGATAGACGCCCAGGGGGAACTCCTCGGTGGTGATGTTGTTGCGCAGCACCAGGTCCAGCTCGTACTTGCCGCCGCGCTTGCGGGCGATGGGGGTTATGGTGTTGTGGGGCTCACCGTCCGTCTCGGCAAAGATGAAGGCGTCCGGGTCGGAGTAGCCCCGCCAGGCGGCAAGGATCTTCTCCGCCAGGTCCACCAGGCGCCCATCGTCGGCGCTGCGCAGCCGCAGCACGGACATGGGCCAGCGGACGATGCCCGCCTCCACGTCGGAAAAGCCGGGGAAGGTCACGGTCTCCTCCACCTCTGCCCGCTCCATGGCGAAGGTGTAGCGGCCGCCCTGGAAGTGGTCGTGGCTGAGAATGGAGCCGCCCACGATGGGCAGGTCCGCGTTGGAGCCCACGAAGTAGTGGGGGAACTGGATGACGAAGTCCAGGAGCTTGCGGAACGCGGAGCGGTCGATCTTCATGGGCACGTGCGCGCCGTTGAAGACGATGCAGTGCTCGTTATAGTAGACATAGGGGCTGTACTGGAAGAACCAGTCACGGCCGTCGATGGTGACGGGGATGATGCGGTGGTTCTGCCGGGCGGGGTGGTTCATGCGGCCGGCGTAGCCCTCGTTCTCCCGGCACAGCAGGCACTTGGGATAGCCGCTCTGGGGCGCTGCCTTGGCGGCGGCGATGGCACGGGGGTCCTTCTCCGGCTTGGAGAGGTTGATGGTGATGTCCAGATCGCCGTAGGGAGTGGACGTGACCCACTTCACGTCCCGGGCCACCCGGTAGGTGCGGATGTAGTCCGTGTCCCGGCTGAAGCGGTAGTACCAGTCAGTGGCCGCCTCGGGAGAGACGGCGTACTTTTCCCGGAACGCGGCGATGACGGCGGAGGGCCGGGGGGTGAGCCGGCCCATGAGCTCCGTGTCAAAAAGGTCCCGGGCGGTGACGTTGTCCTCCACGATGCCCTGAGAGACAGCGTAGTCCAGCAGCTCTTTCAAGATCTCCTCCAGGGGCCGCTCGGGCACGGTCTCGGGTTCTTCCCAGCTGGAAAGATGCAGCGCATCCAGGATGCGGTTGGCGGCCCAGGTGCGGTCGCACGCTTCAATGAGGCCCCGGCTCTCGGCATAGCCGAGCAGCTGGGCAATGGCAGTATCGATCATATCCGTTTCCTCCTTACGCAAGGCGCGCGCCGCCCTCGGGGCGGATGGTCACCACATGGCACTTGCCCTCGCCCAGCACGGCCTCGGTCTCCTTTTTGAACATGTCCAGAAGATCCAGGGGCACAAACGCCTGGGCCGTGCCGCCGAAGCCGCCGCCGTGGACCCGGACGGCGCCCCGGCCACCCAGCAGGGACTCTGCCAGGGCGATGGTGAGCATCAGCTCCTGCTTCTGGGTCTGACCCGTGGGCACCACGTTCTGCAGGTACATGGCAGAGGAGGCGCCGGAAGCGCGCACCAGGGAGAGGAAGCCCGCAAAGTCGCCATTTTGCAGCGCCTTGGCCTCCGCAGCCGCCCGGTCGTTTTCCGCGTACACGTGGAACGCCCGCAGGGCTGCCCGGTCTCCCGCAGCGGCGCGGACCTCGCTCAGATGGGCGAGGAACTCCTCCCGGGGCACCTGGCGCAGATAGTCCTTGCCGAACTGGGCGCACACGGCCTTCAGCTCGCCGGTGATAGCGGCGTACTCATCGGTGAGGTCGGCGTGGTCGGCGCCGGAATCCAGGATGCACAGCGCATAGCCGTCCTTGTGGAGGTCCAGGTCCATGTACTCCACCACCGGGTGTTCCGTGTCGGCAAAGTCGATGGCCACCACGCCGCCTACGGAGGAGGCGGTCTGGTCCATGAGGCCGCAGGGCTTGCCGAAGAACACGTTCTCGGCGTACTGACCGATCTGGGCGATCTCCACGGCGGAGCACTTGCCGCCCCAGAACAGGTCGTTGAGGATGGTGCCGATGAGCACCTCAAAGGCGGCGGAGGAGGAAAGGCCGCTGCCGCCGGGCACGTTGGAGACCATGTAGGCGTCCAGGCCCACGTTCTGCAGGGGGCAGCCCATGGCGCTCATGCGGGCGGCCACGCCCCGGATCAGCGCGGCGGAGGTGCCCGCCTCCTCGGCGTGGGGGTTGAGGTCGCTCAAGTCCACCACCATCAGGGGATAGCCCTGGGACTGGACCCGGATCATGCCGCTCTGGTTGGGGGCCACAGCCGCCAGGATGTCCAGGTCCACGGCGGCGGCCAGCACCCGGCCGTGCTGATGGTCGGTGTGGTTGCCGCCCAGCTCCGTGCGGCCCGGCGCGCTGAACAGTGCCTCCGGCTCGCTTTCAAAGGTCTTTTCAAATCCCGCGACCACCTCGCAGCAGCGGGTGCGGGCCTCGGCGGCCCCCTCCGCGCCGTAAAGTCGCTCCAGTCTGGCGGCGAACGCCGCCCCTTCCATACGCAGCTTTCTATCTTCCACAGGAAGTCCCTCCTCATTTTGATAGTTCTATCATACCGGCCGCGGCCGGCGCTTTCCATGTGCCAGCGTCGCCGGTTCCATGGATTTTTGTTGCATAACCGATTGCGCAGGAGTATGCTGGAATCATCACCGCACAAGGGGAGGGGAGCGGGCATGTCCCAGGATTTCAAGCATTCCTTCAAAGCCAGCCAGCGGCCGGCGCTTTCTCTGATGGTCTATAATGTAGGATTTCAGAAGTGTCCGCCGGACTACGGGTGGGGCCCCGGCGTCCGGGACCACTTTTTGCTCCACTACATCGTCTCCGGCCACGGCACCTACGAGTCCGGCGGCAGGACTTTTGTCCTCGCCCCCGGCGATGCCTTTCTGGCCCGGCCAGACACGCCCATCTACTACCGGGCCGACCCCGCGGACCCCTGGGAGTACTACTGGGTGGGCTTTTCCGGCCCCAGCGCGGCGCTGCTGCTGGCCCAGACACCCTTTTCTCCCGGCCGGCCCGTGCTGCACAGTGCCGCAGGAGACCGGCTGCGCCGGGCCCTGCTGGACATCTACAAGGCCCGCGGGGCGGACTACCCCAGCGCCGTGCGCATGGCGGGATATCTCCAGGCAGCCCTGGGCCTTCTGATGGAGGACGCTCCCGCCCGGGGCACGGACGCCCTGGCCGACTACGCCCGCCGGGGGGCGGCTTTCATCCAGCAAAACTACTCCCGGGACATCTCCGTGGAGGCGGTGGCGGCCCATGTGGGCGTGAGCCGCAGCTACCTGCACCGGGCGTTCCATGCGGTTTTCGGCTGCGCGCCCGGGGCGTACCTGACGGACTACCGCCTGGACCGGGCCATCCAGCTGCTGCGCCACAGCACCCTCAGCGTCAGCGCCGTGGCCGCCTCCGCCGGGTTTTCCGACCCCTTTTACTTCTCCCGTCTGTTCCGCCGCCGCATGGGGATGAGCCCCTCCGACTACCGGCAGGAAAAGCCATAATGCACAACGCCCGGCGGTCTTTCCCGGGGAAAATCCGCCGCCGTCTCCATTGCCTCAGCGTTTAAAACCTGTTAAAATAAAGTGATTTTGTGTGTTTAAAGGGGAGTTTTCCTGTGATCGGTCTTTTGCTGCTCAATCAGATCGCCCAGCTGTTTATTTGCATTTTCCTGGGGTGGCTGTCGGTGAAGTGCCGCCTGCTGCGGTCGGAGGACAGCCGGGTGCTGTCCCTGGTGACGCTGTATCTGGTGACCCCGTGCCTCATCGTGGGCGCTTTCCAGATCGAGTGCACGCCGGACATGCTGCGGGGCCTGGGGCTTTCTCTGGGCGCGGCGGTGCTCATCCACGCGCTGCTGTTCCTCATGACCTGGATCTGCCGCCGTCCCCTGCACCTCAACGCGGTGGAGCAGGCCTCCGTCATCTACTCCAATGCCGGCAACCTCATCATCCCCATCGTCACCGCCATTCTGGGCAAGGAGTGGATCATCTTCACCAGCATGTTCATCATCGTCCAGCTGCCCCTTCTGTGGAGCCACTGCCGGTTCCTCCTCAGCGGGGAGGGGGGCTTTTCCTGGAAAAAGGTGCTGCTCAATGTGAACATCCTCTCCATTCTGGTGGGCGCGGCCCTCTTTTTCCTGGGCATCCCCCTGCCGGGGGTGGTCACCGGCGCCATGGACTCCATGTCCGCCATGATCGGCCCCCTGAGCATGATCGTAGCCGGTATGCTCATGGGCGGCATTGACTTAAAGCACATCTTCACCCTGCCCAGTATCTGGAAGGTGGCAGCCCTGCGGCTGGTGGTATTCCCCCTGGCGCTGCTGGCCGTGCTGAAGTTCAGCGGTCTTGCGGCTCTGGCCCCGGACGGGGAGACCATTTTGCTCATCAGCTTCCTGGCGGCCTCCACCCCCGCCGCCTCCACCGTCACCCAGATGGCCCAGGTCTACGGCCCGGACGGCACCTACGCCGGCGCCATCAACGTGGCCACCACGCTTCTTTGCATCATCACCATGCCGGTGGTCATCACCCTCTATCAGATGTAAATCCCGTGCCTGAAAAAAGAGCGCCCGGCTTTCGCCGGGCGCTCTTTTTGGTTTTTTCGCTCACCGTCCCGCCGGCGCCGCCTGGGACAGCACATCCGCGGCAGTGACAGCCGTATAGGAAAGCCACACATACTTTCCGTCCGTCAGCTCCACCGCCTCGGATACATCCTCAAAGCCCATGAGGGCGCGGCTGAGGGCCACGATGCTCTCCGCCTGGCCCCGGGCGTCGTTGCGGACCGTGCCCTGGAGCGTACCGGCGCGCACTGCCTCCAGCGCCGGGGCCGTGGCGTCCACGCCCACGATGAAGGGCAGCTCCTCTACGGTCATCCCCGCCTCCAGGCAGGCGTCGATGGCCCCCAGGGCCATGTCGTCGTTGTTGGCAAACACCGCCTCAATGGGCTCTTCCACCGTCTCGAGCCACTGGCGCATCCGCTCGGCGGCCTGGCTGCGCTGCCAGTTGGCGGCGGCACTTTCCAGCTTTTCCACCTGCACGCCGCCGGTGACTAAGGTCTGGATGCTGTGCTCCGTCCGCAGCAGGGCGTCCTGGTGGCCCGGCTCGCCCTCCAGCATCACATACTGCAGCACGCCGTCGCCGCTGCGGTCCAGCGCGGCGGCGTCTGCACGCCAGGCGTCCACCACCAGCATCCCCTGGAGCCGGCCCGCCTCCGCGCCGGGGGAGCCCACGTAATAGGCCCCCTCCCAGCGGAGCAGGTCCTCCTCCACCGGCTCACGGTTGAAAAAGATCACCGGCACCTCCGCCGCCCGGGCTTTGTCCACGATGACGGCAGCCGCCGTCCGGTCCACGATGTTCACGCAGATCACATCGCACCCCAGGTCCAAAAACCGGTCTACCTGCTCGTTCTGCACGCTCTGGCTGCTGCGGCCGTCCGCCACCGAGAGATTGATCTTCACGCCCAGGCGCTGCTCCTCCTCCTGGAACATCTGCTCCAAGTGCTGGGTGATGGTGGAGATGAACGTATCCGTCTGGTCATAGACCGCCACGCCCACCCGCACCGTGGGGGTGGCCGACGTCCGGCCGCAGCCGGGCAGCACCGCCACCAGCGCCGCCAGCAGCGCCGCCGCCAGAACTCGCATCCGCTTCATGTGGCACACCTCCTTCACCGGGTCACCGGGAACAGCAGCTTCTGATTGGCCGGGTCATACATGTTCTCTTTCCGGACGATGGAAAACTCCATAGGCTCCACTTCCGTCCGGGGCACCTTGCGGGACGCCTCCACGGCGGCCTCCACCGCCAGATATCCGGCGGCAAACTCGTTCTGGGCGGCGATGGCGGTGATCCAGCCCTGCTCCAGGGCATAGGCGATGGTATTGGTGGCACCGGAGCCGTAGAGCAGGGGAGCGGGCCCCTCCATTTGCTCCAGCACAGAGGCCGCCGTCTCCAGGGCACCGGCTTCAAAGGCCAGCACCAGCGCGGGCGCCTCCCGCTCCACCGCCGCGGCCACAGCCTCCCGCAAGCTCTCGCCGTTCTCCGCCCGGCACACCCGCACAGTGCGGCCCGCTGCCTCCAGCACATTCGCGGCCGCTTCCAGACGCTCCTGCACGCCGCCGCGGCCGCCCACACTGTCGATGAGCAGCACGGTCTTTCCCCGCAGGGCGCCGTTGAGGGCCGCCTGGCCCAGTGCGTTGCCCAGAGCGGCATTGTCCATGCCCACAAAGGCGCAGGCGCCCCAGGGCTCCATATCCGTCTCCATGGTCACCACCGGCACCTGGGTACTCAGATCCTTGACCACGTCTCCCAGCACGTCTGTATCCGCCGGCACCAGCACCACGGCGCCGGCGCCGCCGGCCACCTCCCGCTGCAAAAGGTCCGCCTGTTCCTCGGCGCTGCCGGCGCTCTCCAATGTCAAAAGGCGCAGCTCGGCGCCCAGGTCCGCGGCCGCCTGCTCCATGCCCTGCCGGGCGGTGGACCACAGCGTAGTGTCCTCCTGGCGCAGCACCACGGACACCTCCACCAGTTCCGTACCCTTGCGGCTTTGCACCGGCTCCATGGCCAGCAGCAAAAACAGCACGCACAGGCTCAGCAGCGGCACCACCAGCTGCAGCATCACCTTGCGCTTCACGGCCTCTCCTCCTTCCGATAGCGGCGCGCCGCCTCCTCGTCCAGGGCGGGCAGGCGGATACGCACGGTGGTGCCGTCATCCGGCTCGCTGAGGATGGTGAGCCCGTAGGGCTCGCCGAAGGTCAGCCGCAGCCGCTGATGCACATTGCGAAAACCGATGCCGGAGCCCTTGGCGCCGGTGTTGGGTCCGGCGCCCTCCAGCAGGCCCCGCACCACCTCCTCCGGCATACCGGGGCCGTTGTCCGTCACTTCGATGCACACGTCCCCGCCGTCCCGGAAGGCCCGGACGGTGATCTCGCCGTCCCCGTCGGCGTAGGCCATGCCGTGGTAGATGGCGTTTTCCAGCACCGGCTGGACGATGAGCTTGATGGTATAGAGGGATTCCACCCCGTCCTCGGCGATAATATCCGTGCTGAACTTGTTCTTGTAGCGCATTTTCTGGATGGTGAGGTAATGGCGGGCATGCTCCAACTCGTCGGCGATGGGGATGACGTTGCTGCCCCGGCTCAGGGAGATGCGGAAAAACCGGGCCAGGGAGGTGAGCATGACCACCGCGTCCTGGGTGCGGCCGTTCTCCGTCATCCACACCACGCTGTCCAGCGTGTTGTAGAGGAAGTGGGGGTTGATCTGGGACTGGAGCACATCCAGCTCGCTGCGGCGCTTTTGCTCCTCCTGCTGGATGATGTCCTCCATCAGGTGGTCCATGGTGGAGACCATGGAGCGGATGGAGTGGCTCAGGTGCTCCACCTCCGTGGGGCCGCCCACGTCGAAGTCCACGTCCGAGCGCCGGGCCTCCAGGTCCTTCACCGCCCGGTCCAGCTTCTTCACCGGGGCTGTGATCCACTCGGAGAGCCGCAGGTTCACGAACACCAGCAAGAAGATGGAAAACAGCACCACGAACAGGAAAAACAGCACCAGCTGGCTGTAGTTGGTCCAAAGGCTCTCCCGGGGCACCACGGCCACCAGCTTCCAGCCCGTATAGCCCACGGTCTTGACCGTCACCTGCCGGCTCTGGCCCTGGAACTGCTCTTCGTGGCTGCCGTCGGTATAGCCGGCGGCCACCAGGTTGTTCTCCTGCTGGAGTCCGGCGTAAATGAGCTGCTGGCGGGGATGGTAGATGATCTCGCCGCTGTCGTCGATCAGGTAGAGATAGCCGCCGTCATCCAGCTCCACGTCCTTGCAGATCTGCTCGATGCCGTCAAAGCTCATGTCCAGCAGCAGCACGCCGCCCTCGATGGCGCCGCCCCGGGACAGCTCCACGTACCGGCTCAACGACACCACCCACCGGTACCGCTCATCCACGTCCGACCAGAGGTTCTGCACATGGGGTGTGGAAAAGTGCAGGTTCTCGATCTTGTCCATGGCCTGGACGAACCAGTCCTCCCGCTGAGGGGAGACGCTGTTTTTCAGCGTCCGCAAAGGCGTGGCGGAGAGCAGCTCCCCCTCTTCCGAGAACACGGCCATGGAGACGATGGAATCCCGGTTGCTGCCGTAGAGCAGCTCCAGGGCAGGGGTGAGGCTGCCCTCGTCCAGGTCGATATTCTTGATGACGTTATAGTAGGCGGTGTCCGAGATGCGCATCATGCCCCGGAGGTATGCGTCCAGGTTCCAGTTCACCTGGGACAAAAGCCGCTGGCTGTTTTCCGCCTGCTGGGCGTTGGTGGTGTAGGAAAAGCGCAAAAACAGCGTCAGTCCCATGAACACCATGCCCACCACGGCCACGGCGGTAAACGACAGCGACAAAATCATCTGGATGCTGGAGCGGCGGTAGAGTACCTGCCACCGGCTGCGTACAGCCTCTCTTACGCGGCCCATGCCACCGCCTCCTTTTCCACAAAGATTCACGCCCCGCCTTCCCCGGCGCGGTACTTGGTGGGCGTGACGCCGAACTGGCGCTTAAACACATAGCTGAAGTAGTTGGGGTCGTCATAGCCGCAGCGGCGGGCGATGAGGTACGTCTTTTCCTCCGTGCCCCGCAGGGCCCGCTTGGCGGCCTCCATGCGCACCTCCGTCAAATAGGCGATGAAGCTCATGCCCACCTCCCGCTTGAAGAGGGTGGAGAAGTAGGCCGCGGACAGGTGCAGGTGCTGGCACAGCCGCTCCACGGAAAGGTCGCTCTCGCCGTAGTGGGCGTCGATATAGGCCCGGGCCCGCTCCACCATCTGTCCGGCGGTATCGGTCCGCTGACGGCGGATCAGGGCCTGGATCTTCAAGCACCGGTCCAGGCACCACTGACCCATCTGCTCGGGGGTGGTGAAATCGGCGGCCTGCACGGCGCCGGTGAAGCCGGTGCCGAACACCGTCTCCACCTCCAGCCCGGCGCCCCGGGTCAGGCGCAGCAGGCACATCAAAAGCTCCAGGAAGAAAAGCTGGCACTGGGACGTGGCAAGGCCCGAGGCCCGCACCCGCTCCGTCAGGTGCTCCACCTGGGCGCGGATCTCCTCCTCGCCGCCCAGCTTCACCGCGGAGCTGAGGGCCTCCTCGTCGCTTTCCATGAACTCCAGGCGGCTGCTGGCGTCCGGCTCCAGGTCTCCGATGTAGATGGCCCGGCCGCGGCCCACCATTCCCCGGTACTCCAGGGCGCTGCGGGCACCGGCCGCGGACTGGGACAGCTCCTCCGGCGCCGCCACCGGCGCGCCCACGCCCACGGTGAGCCGCCGGCCCAGGTAGCTCTCCGACAGGGCGCACACCCGGTTCACGGCCTCCAGCAGGGCATAGACGTCCCGCCCGCCGTCCATGGCCGCCAGGAGGGCCACGGAGTCGTTATACAAAAACGTCTGAAAACGGCCGCCGGGGAGGGAGAGGTTCTCCTCAAACAGCTGCTGCACCGACATGGTCACCAGCTCTCCCTGAGGACCGCCGCTGTTGATATGCACGATGGCCGCGGCAAAGGCGCCGCCGCTCAGGTCCACGTCGTAGCGCTCCGCCAGCTCCAGCATCCGCTCCCGGCTGATGCGCCCGTCCAGCAGACGGGTGAAGAACAGCCCCCGCAGCACCGGCAGGCTCTCCTCATACCGGCGGCGCAACTGCTCGGCGTTGCGCCGCTCGGCACGTTCCGCGTCCAGCTGGGCATGGAGCTTTTCCAGCACGCCCGCCAGCTCCACGGCGTTGATGGGCTTCAAAATATATTCCGACACGTTCATCTGGATGGCCTGCTTGGCGTACTCAAAGTCGTCAAAGCCGGAAAACACCACGAATTTGGACGCCGGCAGCCGGCCCGTCAGGATACTGCAAAGCTCCAGGCCGTCCATAAAGGGCATCTTGATATCCGTGAGCACCACGTCGGGCTTGAGGGACTCGGCCAGTTCCAGGGCGTCCCGCCCGTTCTCCGCCTGGCCCACCAGGGTGAACCCCAGGCCCTCCCAGTCCATCTTCTGGCTGATGCCTACCCGGATGTCCTCCTCGTCGTCCACCAGCAGCACCCGGTACAATTCCATGCCGTTCACTTCCTTTCCCGCAGTATAACACACCTTTCCCCGCTATGGAATCCAAAAAAGGGCGCGCACCGGGTGCGCGCCCTTGCCTGGACGGGGAAGTTTACTTCTTGACCAGATACTTGCGCATATCCCTGTCTCTTATACACATCTCCGAGCCCACGAGACCGGAGCCTATCTC
>OWID01000337.1_pt1 | contig 18346 bp, 15 predicted proteins | sample 1732661 | NCBI WGS metagenome assembly OWID01 (sample SAMN05065739, study PRJEB22554) | human gut metagenome | biome: ENVO:2100002; feature: ENVO:00000062; material: ENVO:00002003 | host: Homo sapiens | place: USA
AATTGTCCAGTCCAGAGTGAAACTCTGGTCGCTCGTCGCAACGAGCGAAACACCTCAATGCGAAAACCGATAGAGGCAGTATGCTGTTTCGATGCTGCCGCACGTCAGTGCGCTGACTGCGAACGCAGACAGCTCGTACCAACTTCAAACGCATTCCTTTCGCATTTGGGTATAAATTGCAGCGCTCGTTTGTACAAAACAAACCTATCCTTACATCACATCATTTTTGTTTCCATACACAACAATTTTCTTTCCCAACAGCAGAAATTTCTCTGTCCTTTTCCATGGACGGTGGAGGTGTTCGTTAAAACAGTCATCATACAAACCATCTGAAATCGAAAACAGTCAAAATAGAATCATCAAAAACTGTGAGGGAAACGAAAATGAGAAATCTTAAAATTGAAAAGAAAATGTATGAACTGGCTGTCCAGCTGATTGAACAGCGCTATCCGACCGGTTGGGGCGGCGCGGCAGTGATCCGCACCGACAAAGACCATTACTTCACCAGCGTTGCCATCGAAACGGCAAACGCTTCCGCCGAATTGTGCATCGAGGTTGGCGCGATGTGCGAGGCGCACAAGTACAACGAAAGGGTCACCCACTGTCTGTGTCTCACCCGTGACGATGAAAAATCGCCCTATAAGATTCTGTCGCCCTGCGGCATCTGTCAGGAAAGACTGCGATTCTGGGGCGAGGATGTTCAGGTCGGCGTCACCACCGACGATGGACAACTCCTGTTCGTACCGTTAAAGGAGCTTCAGCCTTATCATTGGTCCAAAGCCTACCCTGCTGAGGAATTGGATCATTATGTGCCGGCAGATTAAACCCCTTCCCCTTTTCTTTTTTAACTCTATTAAAAAAGCTCATTCCCAATCGGGAATGAGCTTTTTTGTTGCTATGACAGCAGGATTACTTCTTGCAGCCGAGGTAGAGCAGGATCAGGTTGATGCTGTTCTCGAGTGCGGAGTAGTGGGTTCTCTCCATACCATGAGAAGCATGTACGCCTGGACCGATCAGACCGCCCTTGATGTTGTGGCCAGCATGCAGTGCAGCACCGACGTCCGAACCGTATCTTGGGTAGATGTCAACTGCATATTTCAGACCGTTTTCTTTTGCCAGCTCGATGAGCTTGGTGGTCATGTCGTAGTCGTATGGACCGCCGGAATCTTTTGCACAGATGGATACATCGTACTCGGTGCAGGTAAGATCCAGACCAATGCAGCCCATGTCAACTGCCAGCACTTCGGAAACATCCGATGGGATGTATGCAGCGCCGTGGCCAACTTCCTCAAATACAGAGATGAAGAATTTGGTCTTGTACTGTGGTTTCAGGCCCTGATCGTGCATCATCTTCAGTGCGGTCAGCAGGCAAGCAACGCTGCCCTTGTCGTCGATAAAGCGGGATTTGAGGAAGCCGCTCTCGGTAACAACGGTCTTTGGATCATAGCAGATGTAGTCGCCTGGCTGGATACCCAGATTCTGAACGTCCTCTTTGCTGTGAACCTGCTCGTCGATGCGGACGATCATGTTGTCCTCATCTCTGGTTCTGGTTGCAGCATCTGGATGAACATGGACTGCTGGGCTCTCGGAGATGATGGTACCGGTGTAAACACGGCCATCTCTGGTGTGGATGCGGCAGTATTCACCGTCGAGGGTTGGCATGATTGGGCCGCCGATCTTGGTGAACTTCAGATCGCCTGCGGAGGTGATGGAGCGAACCATCAGGCCGAGGGTATCTACATGAGCGGAGAGCATAACAGTTTTGCTGTTGTCCTCACCTTCGATGGTGATGATGCCGCAGCCTTTTTCGATCTGTTCAAATTTGTATCCCAGACCGGTTGCGATCTTCTCAACTTCCTTTACGACCGCATGATAGTAGCCGCTTGGGCTGTCGATTCCAAAAATAGTTTTTGCTGTGTCAAAAAGATATTCCTTGTAATTTGCTACCTGAAAAACATCCATGACAAAAACCTCCCAAAATATATATTACTTATCGGAGAAACTCCGGTAAAGTCCTTGATGGTGATGCAGGAGAGCTGTTTATATCAAAACATCATCCCACATCTATCTTTTTGTATTATTTGTAAGATAAAAGCAAAGTGAATCGGAGCCTACTTTCAGCTGTCTGCGTTCACAGCCAGCGCACTGACGTGCGGCAGCACCGAAACAGCACCCTGCCTCTTATCGCTTTTTTATTATGAGGTAAAGGCAAAGTGAATCGGGTCCAGCTTCCAGCTGTCTGCATTCACAGCCAGCGCACTGACGTGCGGCAGCATCGAAACAGCATCCTGCCTCTTATCGCTTTTTTATTATGAGGTAAAGGCAAAGGTGAAGCGGCGTCTGCTTCCAGCTGTCTGCATTCGCAGCCAGCGCACTGACGTGCGGCAGCATCGAAACGGCACCCTGCCTCTATCGCTTTTTATTTTATATTTTATTTTAGGTGTTTCGCACTCTGCGGAGTGCGACCAAAGGCGTTGCCTCTGGACACCACGAGCTTTTTGTAGAAAAGGTGATTGAAAACATGTTTTCAATCAGGAGTTTGCACTTTTTACCCATGAAGGATCGGGCAAAATTGCCTGCGGCAACCGTGCAAACATCCGCTGACAAAAACTTTTTTTGCTAGAACGAGCGAAGCGACCTGCGCGAGAGCGAAGCTTGCGATTTACACTTCACCGACAACGCGAACTGAGTGGGGCTGAGCTTGCTCAACCTGCTCAGCCTGCTTAGACTTCGATCTGCGCCCATTTGCCCTTTCTGAAGCGAGTACCGTTCAGGATACAGCGCACACACTGGTCAATAAACAGCGAAATCCATGCGCCAACCAGTCCCCAACCAACCGGATAGCAGAGCACCCAGGCGGAGATTGGACGAATGATGGCAATACTGATAAATGCAGTGGTTGCAATATATTTTGCATCGCCGGCGCCACGCAGACAGCCGGTGTAGGAAAGCGCCGAGGTCTGAATAACCGTCGTCGCTGCGATAATCAGCATCAGGTTGCCCGCTTCGGCGATAATGTTCGCCTCAGTGGTAAACAGGCCGATGATCTGATAGCGGAAGACGATGAAGATGATCGAAAGACAGATGGAAATTGCATACAACAGCACCTTATTGACCTTGACATACAATTTTGCCATATCTGGACGTTTTGCGCCCAGCGACTGTCCGACCAGCGAAGCAATGGCAATACTGAATCCATCTCCGAACGAGAAGGACAGATTGATGACGTTCATGCAGATCTGGTGGGTTGCAAAAGCAACGGTTCCCAGTCCTGCAACGATTCTAACGTATGTAAAGAAGCCAATACGCATGAACAGCTGCTCAATGACCGCACTGTAGCTGATCTTCCAGATGCTGCCCAGTGTTTCCTTGTCCAGACGCCACTTGTCACGGATGGTGACATGCAGATAGGTCTCATGCGGCAGGATGGAACGAATCGACATCAGACAGGCAACGGTACTGCCCAGAATGGTAGCGATTGCAGCACCCTTGACCTCCAGGCGCGGAAATCCCAGATTTCCGTGGATCAGCAGATAGTTAAAAATCAGGTTGATGGCGTTGGAGGTCAGGTTGGTGGTCATCGCGATGCGGGTATTGCCCACGCCTCGCTGTGCCGCATTGATCGTCAGACCGATACACATCGGTACAAAGCCGATCATAATGATTCTAAAATAGTCGGTCGCATCCTGCATGGTGTCCGCCGCAGCTCCCGAAATGCTCATGATAGGTTCTGCAAACACAAAGCCCAGTATCGCCAGAATCAGCGACAGCGTAAAGGTAATCATCAGGGCGACTCGCACACATTTTTGTGCGCCTTCCCTGTTTTCCTGACCTCTTCTTCGTGCAACAACGGTGGTGACACCGACGTTGAGTGAGTTAATCAGCGCCAGCAAAATAAACTTTGGCTGGTTGGTCAGACCAACCGCCGCGATTGCCGCCGGACCCAATCCACCAACCATGATGGTATCGACCGACGAAACCAGGCTGACCAAGACGCTCTCTGCGGCGGAAGGCCATGCGATGTTGATCGCTCTGCGGTAGACTTCCTTGGTCGATGGAACCGGCCCCTGAAAATCAATTTTCTTTGCCAGACTTTCACTGGACACGCATTTTAGTATTCCATTCAAGCTTTCCCACTCCTCATTTGAAAACCGCTTATTTCAGTTCGGCGATGGTGACGCCGTCCTCGCCCTCACCATAGACGCCAAGACGGAAAGCGCGCACCGCCTTGTGATTTTTCAGGTGCTGCTGCACCGCATTGCGCAGCGCTCCTGTTCCCTTGCCGTGGATAATGGTGATGGTCTTAATGCCCATCAGCAGACAGCTGTCAATATACTGGTCGAGCATCATGATGCCTTCCTCGATGGTCTGTCCGCGCAGATCCAGCTCGCTGCTGGCGCTGCGGGTAGATTTATCGGACAGCGTCTTAGTCACGCCGCCGCTCTGGGACTTGCGTTCCATGCGCTCCAGCTGACGGCGGCGCTTTTTGTCTACCAGACGCAGGTCAGAAACCGGCACCTTGGTTTTGATGATGCCTGCCTGCACCTGCACCTTGCCGCTGGCATCGGGATCGGAAAGCAGCACGCCTTCCTCACCCAGCTGCACCACCATGACGACATCTCCCTTTTTAAAGGGACGCGGCGGAGTGTATTCCTCTTTCATCCGGCGGATAACCGGATTTGCGATGTCCTCCAGACGGTTGATATTCGATTTATACGAAGATTTCGCGCCCTGTACCAGCTTGGAGAACTCCTCGCTCTCCTTCTGGCGGCGCAGGTCGTCCAGCTCCTGCAGCAACTTGTCCGATTCGGCCTTGACCGAGGACACGATGCGGTTTGCCTTGTCCTGCGCGTTTTGCAGCTCGCGCTCCATCATCTTGTAGGTTTTCTGTTTGTACTGTTCGAGGTTGCGTTTGGATTCGACCTGTTCTGCCTTTAAGCGGTCAACCTCCTCCTTCTCCTTCTCCAGCTCCTGTCTTGCCTGATCGAGCTGAGAGAGCACGTCCTCAAAGCGGGTCTTTTCCGCCGAGATATTCTGACGTGCAGCTTCGATGATCTCCTCCGGCAGACCCAGACGCTGGCTGATAGCAAAAGCGTTGGACTTGCCAGGGATACCGATGAGCAGGCGGTAGGTCGGTTTGAGCGTTTCGACGTCAAACTCGCAGCTTGCGTTGCAGACGCCCTCGGTTTGCAGCGCGTATTCCTTGATCTCCGCATAGTGGGTGGTTGCGGCGATCTTTGCACCGTACAGTGCCAGACGCTCCATAATCGAAATGGCCAGTGCCGCACCTTCGACCGGATCGGTGCCGGCGCCCAGCTCATCGAGCAGCACCAGACTGTCTGCGTCCGCCTCCTCGATGATCGAAACGATGTTGGTCATGTGCGCCGAGAAGGTGGACAGGCTCTGTTCGATGCTCTGCTCGTCGCCGATGTCCACCAGTACCTTCTCATAGACCGAGATGGTGCTGTTGTCTGCGACAGGAAGCATCAATCCGCACATCGCCATCAGCGTCATCAGACCGAGTGTTTTGAGGGTGACCGTCTTGCCGCCGGTGTTTGGACCGGTGATGACCAGAGTGTTAAACTCTTTGCCGAGATTAACATCGGTGGCGACCACCTTCTGTGGGTCGATCAGCGGATGACGGGCACGCTTGAGGTCGATCTCGCCGGTGTTGACGATGTTCGGAACGCTTGCCTTCATCTTATAAGCAAGCGATGCCTTTGCAAAGTACAGGTCGATCTCGACCAAAGCGCGGTAGCTATATAAAATCGGATGTGCAAACGAGCCGACCAGCACCGACAGCTCGGCGATGATGCGGTCGATCTCCCGCTTTTCCTTGGCCTGCAGCACACGGATCTCGTTGTTTGCTTCGACAACCGCCATCGGCTCGATGAACAGAGTGGCGCCGCTGGCGGAGGTGTCATGGACAAGTCCCTTGATCTCGGAGCGGTACTCGCTCTTGACCGGAACAACAAATCGTCCGTCTCGCTGGGTGACCAGCGTCTCCTGCAGGTATTTGCTCTGGGTCGGCGATTTGATCAGATGGTCGAGCTGCTCACGTACCCGCAGCTTGGCCTGATTGATTTTGCGGCGCAGCTCACCGAGCTCACGGCTGGCAGTGTCCGCCAGTTCCTCCTCCGAGAGGACGGCGTTGTCGATGGTGTTTTCCAGCTCCCGATTGGGAGTGAGCATCTCAAACAGCACATCCAGCGAGGTGGTTTCTCCTTCGCAGCGTTTGCGCCAGTCCTTGACCGAGCGGATGTTGTGCAGCACGGACGAAACGTCCAGCAGCTCCCGCAGCGAAAGGTTGGAGCCTTTTTCGGCTTTTTTCAGCGCAGCTTCACAGTTTTTGAGCTTATGTAAAGCCGGCGTCGTATATCTTGCGCTGAGCATATATGCATCGGATGTTTTCTGCATCAGAGCCTTGACCGTTTCAAAGTCGGTGGACGGTGTCAGCGACAGCGCCATTGCGCGGCTGTCGTCACAGTTGGTCTGATCGGCCAGCTGTGCAAGCACCTTGTCCAGCTCCAGTGCACGAAAATACCGTTGTGCCTGATACATGGTTTCACTTCCTTAGGTTGGTGTAACATCGGTCTGCATGTTCTGCACCGAAAGGCCAAAATCACGCAGACGATGATAAAAATCAAGGGAGGGAAAGCTCTTTTCCAGCTGGGTCAGCAGATACAGTTCGGTGATCCTGCCAAGACAGGCCAGTCCCTCCGCGGACATTTTAAATTGAAAGATGCGTTTGTTTTCCGAATAGATGATGTGGCGCATGGCAGCCAGCTGCGCCGTGCCGATCTGGATGTATCCCTGCGGTACAACACCGTGGCTGCATTTGCCGCAGAGCAGCGTGCCGGTGGACGGAGAAAAGCAGAAGCTTTCCGCCTGATACTCGCCACATTCCTGACAGCCAACCAGATCGGGCATGAAGCCCGCCATGGTGAGCAGCCGCAGTTCAAACACCGGCTTGACAAAGTCGGGTGTGCGTTTGTCGGTTTCCAATAGATGCAGACAGTTTAAAAACAGCTGCAAATACTCCTGCGCGCCCTCTCCTTCGGGACAAAGCTGTTCGGCGAGCTGTGCCAGATAGGATGCCAGCGCGGTTTTTTCGAGGTCCTCGCGCAGGTGGTAGAACAGATGCAGCGTTTCGGCGCTGTTGACGCTGTACTTCTCCTTATTGGAAAAAAGCACAAAGGACGAGTAGGTGAACAGATCGGTGGAGGCAGCCATCGACCCGCCCAGCTTTTTGATCGACTTGACAAAGGCGTGCACCACTCCCAGCTCGGCGGTCAGAATGGTAATCAGCCGGTTATCGTTGCTGAGAATCTTTTCGCCGATCACAAGGCCGGTTGCCGTCGTCTGCATCGTTGTCCTTTCCTTCCTCGCCGTTGAGCGTACAATAATGAAGATAATCGCTGACCTTTCCGGTCAGCTCAAACTGTTTCCATGCCGACAAAGCATTGTTCGGATCTGGTTTCATCTCATTCCCTCCGTATCATGACGATACAGAAAGTATTCCCCATACCTCACTGAGATAGACCCGCCGATCCGCTGCCAGTTTTTCCCCAATCTTTTCTTTGCTAAAAGAAAAGATTGGAACAAAAGAAAAGTGTTTAGCTTCCCCGAAGGTTTTGTGAAAAAACAACCTTGGGCAAGTCTATTTGCGTTTTCTTCTTCACCTGGCAGTTATCTTTCCTTGCTAAAAGAAAACATTCAAGCAAAAGAAATGTATTTGTCTCCCAAAAGAGTTTTGCCAAAAAGACTTCCTTTAATTAAAGCCCAGGTCGCGGATCGAAAACTCGCTGTTGCGCCAGTCCTCGCGCACCTTGACCCAGCACTGCAGATTGACGCGCGTATCCAAAAACGCCTCAATTTCTGCGCGGGATTCACTGGCAATCTTTTTGAGCATGCTTCCCTGCTTGCCGATAATCATACCCTTATGGCTTGCTTTTTCACAGAGGATGGTCGCGTCGATGTCCAGAATGTCCTTGCCGGCGCGCTCACGCATCCGCTCGATGACCACTGCCGTTCCGTGCGGGATCTCGTCGCGCATGTTGCGCAGCACCTTTTCGCGGATGATTTCGGCGGCGATCACCTTCTCCGGCTGATCGGTCAGCGTATCGCTCGGGAAGAAGTGCGGACCTTCCTGCGCCTGATCCTGAATCAGTTTGAGCAGCAGGTCGGTGCCGTCCTTTTCGCGGACGCTGATCGGAACTACCTGTTCAAACGGGTACTTCTCGGAGAGCGCCACCATCTTTTTGACCATATCCTCTTTATTTTGCAGGATGTCGATCTTGTTGATGACCAGAATCGCCGGCAGGCGAAGCTGCTGCAGGTTTTCGATCAGCCGCTCCTCAGCCTCGGTGATCTCTCCCAGCGGGTCGGTCACAAAGACGGCACAGTCGACGTCGCCCACCGAGTCGGTCACCTGCTTGACCATATAGTCGCCGAGCTTGTTCTTCGGTTTGTGCAGACCAGGGGTGTCGATGAACACCAGCTGCACCTCACCCTCGGTGAGTACACCGGTGATGCGGGTACGGGTGGTCTGCGGCTTGTCCGAGATGATGGCAATCTTCTCTCCCACCAGGAGGTTGAGCAGAGAGGATTTGCCCACATTCGGCTTTCCTACGATGGCAACAAATGCCGATTTTGTCATGGATATCCTGCCTTTCAGTTAAAACAAATTTGTCAGTTATTTTCTTCGTTTGGAGATTGTGGTTTTGGCCAGAAAAAGACAAACCACACTCCTGCTGCGACAGCAGCCGCTACCAGCAGCAGCGACTGCGGACGTCCAAGCAGCTCTGCCGCAATCTGCAAAAGGATCTGCGGCTGCCAGAACAGCCGGATTCCTATGCCCACCGCTGCAACAGCCAGTACCAGCACTGCACCGGCGGCGGTATCCTTAGCGGCGGCAGCCAGTGGATGCACTTGCGGACAGCACAGATCGACACACCGCTCCACTGCGGTGTTGATCAGTTCTGCGGCGATGACCGCTCCAATGGTCAGAAAAAGGGCCGCATCCTGTGCCGGCGAGAATGCATAATATCCTCGCAGCCACAACACAAAGGCACCTGCTGTCAGATGGAAACGCAGATTTCGCTCCCGACAGACAGCATAACCGATGCCCTTGCACGCTGCCAGAAAGGACGCGGCAAAGTGACTATTCCTGGTCTTGGATGTCTTCTTCATCGACAAAGCTCATGTCCCTCTGCAGGCCCAGTCTTGTCAGCACCAGTTCTTCTTTTTCGCGCATGCGCAGTGCTTCCAGGTTTTCGCCCTCGTGGTCATAGCCCAGCAGATGCAGCATCGAGTGAACGGTCAAAAAGCCGATCTCACGGCGCAGCGAATGACCGTACATCTGTGCCTGTTCAATGGCACGCGGCACCGAGATGACGATGTCGCCCAGCATATAAGCGCCGGTTTCGTTGTTATAGTCGTACACGCCGTTTTCTCCCAGTGGGAAGGACAGCACGTCGGTAGCGGCGTCCTTGTCGCGGAACTCCTTGTTGAGCTGACGAATCTGCTCATTATCTACAAAGCTGACGCTGACCTCCGCGGCTCCCTGAAAATCTTCCATGGTCAGCACTGCACTGCAGCAGCGGCGAACCAGCAGTCGGATTCCGGTCGGAATCTTGACCGCCTTCTGTCTATTTGAAATTGCTACTTTTACTCCATCCATTGTTATCTGCGCGCCTCCTTGTTGTGATACTTCTCATAAGCGGTGATGATGTCCTGAACGAGCTTGTGACGAACAACGTCCTTTTCGCTCAGGCGCATGATCGCAATGTCGTCGATGTTTTTGAGCACCTTGACCGCCTCAATCAGACCAGATCTGCCGGCATTGGGCAGGTCGATCTGGGTGATGTCGCCGGTGACGATCGCCTTGGAGTTAAAGCCAAGGCGGGTCAAAAACATCTTCATCTGTTCAGGGGTGGTGTTCTGTGCCTCGTCGAGAATGATAAACGAGTCATCCAGCGTTCGTCCGCGCATATAAGCCAGCGGCGCCACCTCAATACTGCCTTTTTCCATGTTGCGCTGAAAGTTTTCCGGCCCCATCATATCAAACATGGCGTCGTACAGCGGACGCAGGTAAGGGTCAACCTTGTCCTGCAAATCGCCAGGCAAAAAGCCCAGCTTTTCGCCCGCTTCCACTGCCGGACGGGTCAGGATGATACGGCTGACCTGTTCGTCGCGGAAGGCACGCACCGCCATCGCCACTGCAAGGTAGGTCTTGCCGGTGCCGGCAGGACCGATGCCGAAGGTGATGGTGTTGTTTTGAATGGCGTCGGTATATTTTTTCTGGCCAAGCGTCTTTGGCTTGACCGGTTTTCCTTTGACGGTGACAGCAATGCAGCTGCTGTTCATCTGCGCCATGCTCTGTTCGTTGCCCTGTTCCACCAGGGTGATGACATAGCGCACGTTCTGTTCCGAAAGCGCCCCGTCCTTCTGCACCATCGTCAGCAGTGTATCAATGGTGCGCTGTGCTTTGGACACCGCCTCACTCTCACCGGTGATTTTCACCTCGGTGCCGCGGCAGACGATGCTGACGCCAAAATGCTCCTCAATAATTTTGATGTTCTGATCCCCGTTGCCGAACAGAATCAAAACGTGTTCGATCTGTTCGATCTGCAATACCTGTTCGATGAACGATCCCTCCAGACCTTTCTTATCCCTTTTGATAGACTTTCAAATTTCCAGAATTTATTATACCACAGTCCGCATCATTTTACAAACTTATTTTGAATATTCTCCCCATATCGCCTGTTTTTTCGTGAAGATCGTCAGGTCAAATTGTCTGCCCTGTCTTACTGCCCGTTGAGCAGGATTTCCTCCTGCTGTGCAGCGTCCTCCTGAAAGACATACTCCGCCGTCATCACAAGCTGGTTATCCCGCACGCTGCTCTTTATTTTGCGGCTGACCACGGTGCGCTCCGGCGTCTGCCGTTCAAAGCTCAAAAGCTCTGACTCGGCAAGCTGGGCGGCCTTTTCGGCGGTCAGCGTGACCGTTTGCTGCGTTGCAGGAATGACCTGATGGATGGTCAGATCAAACGGCAGGGTGATCCCAAACAGGCGCACCGGACGTTCGAATACCCGCTCAAAACAAAGCTGAGGCTTTCCACCTGCCAGAAACAGCGGGATGCGCAGCTTTCCTAGGTTGAGATAGCGCAGATTGACCATTCCGCTGTCGGGCACCTTAAGCGTCTGGGTGAGCGGGACGGTGACCGTTTTTTGTTCGCTGTATTCCACCAACACCTGTGCGCTTGCATGGCGCAGGATGGTGATTCCCTTTGTGCTTTTGACCACGCCGCTGACCACCAGCTGTCCCTTCTGAACAGCATCGCCCTTCTGGAGCACCGCCTGCCCGTCATAGACCTCCATCCGCACAATCTGACCGGCGCGCGATGCCACCACATTGCAGGGATCGGTCGATTCGGGCTGCTCCACCTCGGCTTGCTCGCTGATTTCCACCTCTGCGACGCTTCCCACCAGATTGACTGCCGACCAGATGATCTGTGGATACGCCTCCCGCAGGCGCATGGCAAGGTCGTTTACGTCCAGACTGTTCTTCCAGCTGCCGCGCACCAGACCTCCTTCCTCCAATGTCTGCAAGATTTCGTCGTCGGGCACCAGGTGATTTCCATTCAGCTGTATCTCCCAGACAAACCCGCCGGACAAATTGATGCACAGGATAAACAGCGCAATCCCGACGATCAGTCCCATCCGTTTCGAGTAGCGACGCATCAGAAACGGCAATCCCTGCCGTTTTACCACCCTCACTCGCACATGGGTGCGCCGCACATAAGGACGAATCCGAAAATAGCTTTTGACCGTGGTCTGTGCCACAAATCCTCCGTCGCTCCATTGGGTATAGAAAACAGGGATGCCGTTTCGACCCAGCAGGTTGAGAAAACGCTCTGCAAAATCACCACGCACCTCAAAGGTCACCGTTCCCCGTACAAACCGCAAGATATTGACCAGCACCGTTATCCCTCCCTCAGCTGCAATATTCCAGACCCAGAATATATCCCCGCAGGATCATGCTGTCCTCGGTCATGCAGGCGATCTGCAGGCTGCGTCCGGAAAAACGAATCTGCCCTGCGGCGGTATTGAGCCGCACCGTGCTGTCGTTGTACTCCACAATCCCCTTGCACCCATCCACCAGTGCTTCTCGGTTTCCGTTGAGTTCGATGTGGATTTCCTGGTTTGCAATCACATTGCCCAGCGTCACCGCCTCTTTGTGCTTTGACAGCTCGGCATTTCCCTTTCGCTCCTTTGTCCTTGTTTTCATCAGTCTGCCTCCTTTGGTCGTTGTGCCTTTTTGATAAAACTCTCTCCAAATGATATGAACAAAAGCTTCGTTTTAGCAGTCAAGATTTGCTCTTTTGATGCATACACTGGTGTCGGACAACCTTTTTTACGATCAAAACAAAGGACGGTGGACAAATCATGAAAAAAGCAATCAATCCTGTTCTGGCTGTCGGCTGCGGACTGCTTGCCGTGGTGCTGGTGTACAGCGGCGACACTTTTGCCCAGGGCATCCGGCAAGGCATTCAGCTGTGTCTACAGACGGTCATCCCTTCGCTGTTTTGTTTTATGATCCTGACGAGCTTTCTGATGCAGAGCGGACTCTACCGGCTGCTCAGCCTGCCGTTAGGGCCATTTTGTAAGACGCTCCTCTATCTTCCTTCCGAGATGGGCAGCGTCGTACTGCTGAGCCTCATCGGCGGCTATCCCATGGGCGCGCAGTCGATTGCCAGCCTGCTGCGGCAAAACCGCCTTGCCCGCGACGACGCTCAGCGGATGCTGCTGTTCTGCTGCTGTGCAGCTCCCTCCTTTGTGGTGACGGCAGTCGGCAGCGGCATGTTTGCAAGCCAGCAGATCGGGCTGCTCTTATACGGTGTGCAGGTAGGTGTTTCGCTGCTGCTGGGAATACTCCTTGGTATCGGTGCGCGCCTGCATCGAAAGACACCGGCACTGAGTACCAGCCTTCCCTGCCTATCCACTCCTTTTGCCGGACTGGGCGAAGCCTTTGTCGGAGCGGTCAGCAGCAGCGTCACCACCATGGCGCAGATGTGCGGGTTTATCCTGCTGTTCTCGGCATTGCAGGCGGCGGTGCAGTCGATGGCAGGAGACAGCTCCCTCGGCTGTCTGTTGCTGGGACTTGGCGAAGTGACCAACGGCTGCCGTCTTGCCGCCGGCATGCCTCATGGGGTGCTCTATGCCTCACTGTTTTTGTCCTTTGGAGGCTTTTCGGTGATTGCACAGATCGCAGGCATCCTGCGCGACAGCGGACTGCGGCTGCTGCCGTTTGTTGCTGCGCGCGCGCTGCATGGAATACTCAGTGCATCGGTCACCTTTCTGGTGCTGCCGCATCTGCCAGGCGACATCGCCGTCTTTGCAAACGGCGCACAGCCTGTCCCGATGGGCGATGCCAACACCCCAGTGCTGAGCATCTGTCTGATGATGATGAGCGCACTTTTGTTGATGCAGCTGCCAAGATTTCAGCGAAAAAGATAATTTTTTCTAAATTTTCAAAAAAACATCGAAGTTTGATAGCATTTCTTTGTAAAATTTGTTAAACTAGAAATATAGGAGTATTCCATCTCTTTTTATTGATTGAATTGAGGTGAGCAGTTTGACAAAAAGAGCAAAGATTATTGCCATTTTTCTGGTGGCCTGCCTTGCTTTTTCTTTTTCTATACCGGCTTTGACAGAGGAGGATTCCTTCTTTTTTATACGGGATGAGCAGGAAACAAGCGCTCTCCTGACCGACCGCGCCTATTTTTCCGGCGGCAGCACGATGTCGGGCATTGTGGTCGAAAGCCGCGATAATCTGACCTATCCTTCCGCAGATGTGGGCTTCTGGTCGCTGAGCTCTGAGGCAGAACAGGTTGTTTCCGATGCTGCCGCGCTTAGCATGGATACCATCTTCTACCCTGTCACTCCCGATATGGGTTCGATGTACCACTCCCGCTATCTGCCACAAAGCCGCTATATGGCCGGAGAGACCGGCGGCTATACCCTGAAAGACCCGCTGAAAACGCTGGTCAAGCAGTCCGAGGCACAGGACATCTCGGTCTGCGCCGTCATCTCTCCGTTTGGACTTGGTTCGATCGACTATAACAACGAGCATCAGACACTGGCATCCGAACACCCTGAGTGGCTGAAGGAATCCAGCACCATGATGTATCTGGACCCTTCCAACGAAGAAGTACAGGAACTTATCGGCGACATCGCCGGAGAGCTGACCCGCAACTATAAGATTCAGGGCGTTGTGCTGGACTTCTCCACCAGCATGGAAACCGCCGGTGCAACGCTGGAGGACCTGCAAAATACCATTCTCAGCGTTGCCCGCGCTGTGCGCGACCGCTCCAGCAGCACCCGCATCGGCATCATTCTGCCAGGTGATCTGCTGCAAGGCGAGCAGTCCGAACAGGCGCTGGCTCTATTGCAAAATGCGGGTGAACGCGGCATGATCGACTTTGTACTGCCGCAGATTCACGACACCGTTTCGGACGGAAACACCTATGCTAACACCGTCAGCCTCTGGCAGAGCGCGCTGCAAAGCTGCCCGCGGCTTCAGATGTTTGTCTGGCAGGATGCCTCCCGCATCCGTGCGCCGCTGAGCGAAGCGGCCTTCTATGCCGATGACCAGGAGATTCTGTTCCAGCAGTTCTACAACCAGATCAACGGCGTCGGCGGTTCGGTGGTGTCCTCTCTGTACAATGTGATGATGTCGCCGGAGCTGTTTGAAAATCTGCGTTTCCCGCAGAACAGCTCCGACTGGTACAGCGATCCTGCATTGGAACGTCCGGAGCTATTGACCATCGGCACTCCGACCGGTATCTTCTATACCGACCAAAATACCGTCACGGTCACTGGCATCTGCGATCCTTCCCAGACGCTGTACCTGGATGACGAGGAATATCAGGGCGAATATGGCGAGATCACTCCATCGGGCTGCTTCTCGCTGGAACTGCCGCTGAAGATGGGACTCAACCGCTTTGTATTTACACAGGGCGACCGTGTCCGCACCGTGCTTGCCAGACGCAGCACCTCCATAGAGGAAAAACAGCTGCCGATCAGCTCCATGCAGGAAGACTCCCTCTTCCCGCAATACAGCCAACCGGTCTGGATCAATGAACCGCTGATTGTCAGCTGTTCCGCTCCTTCCGGTGCACAGATCACCGCTTTGATTGATGATCAGCAGTATGAACTCACCCAGCTGGATCCCAGCATTCCTAAGGGATATCCGGCGGCATATCAGGCACAGATCCCGCTGCCCGAAAATGTATTCGAAGTCACCAACCTCGGCCACGTTTCCTACAGCATGGTCTACAACGACCGCCTGAGCTATCAGACTTCTCCTGGCGAGATTTTCCTGCTGGCAGAACAGCAGGAACTGGTTGTGCAGGTCACCGACCCGATCGCACCGGTGTACAGCGATGCATCCGAACAGGAGGTTCTGTACACATTGACACAGGATACCAAGGATTATGTGGTCAAGAGCGGTACAGAGCACTTTTATCTCCAGTCGGGCGGCTGCATTCCGAAAAGCAGTGTCAAGGTGCTGACCAGCGCCACCGACATCTATACCGTGTCCAAGCGCATCAGCAACGTCATCGTCCAGAGTACCAGCCGCGGAGAATACATCACCTTTGCCGGCGGCAGCGAGCTGCCGTGCAGCGTGACCTACGATGAGGAAAACCGCACTGTCACCCTGCAGCTGTCCCATGTTCTGGACATTCCACTGCAGCTGGACTATCTGCAAAGCGATTTGTTTGAGGATATTCAGGTCACCCGCGATAATACTTCCGTTACCATGCAGCTGACGCTGAAGGAAAACATGCCGTTTTATGGCTATCAGGTCACCTTCACTGAAAACAACATGGTGGTTTACTTCCGCTCCCACTTCTCCGACAGCAACGTTCAAAGTCCGCTGGACGGCGTCAACATCGTTATCGACCCAGGTCATGGCGGCAGCGATACCGGTCTGCTTGGTCTGCTGGAAGGAAGCGGTCCCAACGAGGAAACCCTCAATCTGGCACTTGCCAATGCACTGTACGATCGGCTGCACGCACTGGGAGCAAACGTCTATCTGACCCGCTCCAACCACTCCGCCATGGCAGGACTGGACCGCGTCATGTTCGCACAATATCGTGAGGCGGACCTGTTCCTCTCGATCCACCAATGCACCAGCGACGAGCCTGGCATCCATATTTCCTACAATAATCCGTTTTCTGCGCAGCTGGCACAGCGCATCTCGGACGGACTGTCCGCCCGTCTGCAGCGTCCGCAGCAGGAAACGACCCTTTCCAATTCCTACCTTGCCGCCGTCACACTGATGCCGGCTGTCAGCATCGACCTTGGCAGCCTTTCCAACGCTTCGGATTACGGCAGCATCAGCGATCCTGTTGACATCTATCGGTCAGCCTATCAGATCGCGCAGGATCTGGAGCAATTTTTAGAGGATGCACAGCAGGAATATACCGACGCTGTTGCACAGGCTCAAACCGACACAGAATAAAGCAACTATAAAAAAAGAGGCGCAGACCAAATGGTCTGCGCCTCTCTTTACTTATGAAACATTATTTTGCCATTGTTACTTTGTGGAACACTTTTTTGCCTTTTTTGAGGATGATGTGACCCTCAGCAAAATCTGCCTCGCTGACAGCTGCATCAAAAGCGGTTACCTTCTCATCATTGATTGCGATACCGCCCTGTTTGATCAGTCTCTTTGCCTCTGCCTTGGACGGAGCAAGCTCGGTTTTTACCAGCAGGTCTGCAACCAGAATGCTGCCATCGGTGAAGTCTGCGCCGGTCAGCTCGGTGGTTGGCATGTTCTCGGTGTTGCCGCCGGAAACAAACAGTGCCTTGGAAGCATCCAGTGCTTTCTGCGCCTCCTCGGTGCCGTGTACCATCTCGGTAAGTGCAAATGCCAGACGCTCTTTTGCCACGTTGAGCTGTGCGCCCTCCCAGCTTTCCATCGCTTCGATCTCCTCGATCGGGATGAAGGTCAGCATCTTCAGGCACTTGATGACATCGGCGTCACCGACATTTCTCCAGTACTGGAAGAAATCGTATGGCGAGGTCTTTTCTGCATCCAGCCATACTGCATTGCCGGCGGTCTTGCCCATCTTCTTGCCCTGGGAGTCGGTCAGCAGAGTGATGGTCATGGCGTAAGCGTCCTTGCCCAGCTTGCGGCGGATCAGCTCGGTGCCGCCCAGCATGTTGCTCCACTGGTCATCGCCGCCAAACTGCATATTGCAGCCGTAGTGCTGGAACATGTGGTAGAAGTCGTAGCTCTGCATAATCATGTAGTTAAACTCGAGGAAGCTCAGGCCCTTCTCCATACGCTGTTTGTAGCACTCTGCGGTGAGCATGCGGTTAACAGAGAAACAAGCACCGACCTCACGCAGCAGGTCAACATAGTTGAGGTTGAGCAGCCAGTCTGCGTTATTGAGCATCATTGCCTTGCCCTCGCCGAACTCGATGAAGCGTTCCATCTGGCGTTTGAAGCATTCTGCGTTGTGAGCGATGTCCTCTTTGGTCAGCATCTTTCTCATATCGGTACGGCCGGATGGGTCGCCGATCATGGTGGTACCGCCGCCGATCAGTGCGATTGGGCGGTTGCCAGCCATCTGCAGACGTTTCATCAGGGTCAGCGCCATAAAGTGGCCAGCGGTCAGGCTGTCTGCGGTGCAGTCAAAGCCGATGTAGAAGGTTGCTTTTCCGTTGTTGATCAGTTCCTTGATTTCTTCCTCGTCGGTGACCTGAGCGATCAGGCCGCGGCGCACGAGTTCTTCGTAAGTTGTCATTGTTTTATTCCTCCATTTTGTGATAGTTGCTGCGGGGGACCTTTTTTCCTAAAACAAAAACGCCCTCCGCTTTGACGCCGGTATTCCGGCAAAAGCAGAGGGCGAAAAATTACGCGTTACCACCTCTATTTACTGCGCCCTCACGGGACACAGCCTCAGCAGGTACAGACTTTTTATACAAAGCAATACCCTGACCCTATAACGGGGATGAACCGGCCACGCCTACTGAAAAAAGTTTTTGTTCGGGCGGCAGCTCGGGGAGGTATTCGCCGACTTATCGCCACGCTTCCTTGCACCGACCGGAAGCTCTCTGTGAGGCATCAAAGTTGCTACTTGTTCCCTTCATCGCTATTGAAAAGGATTATAATACAAAACCTGTTCCTTGTCAAGAGCTGCGCTGGCTTGATTTTTATTGCAGGGGGGTTCCTGCAATACCTCTTTTGTTGCAGGGCAGTCCCTGCGTAACCCTTTTTGCAGGGAGGCTTCCCGCCCCTGCACCCCGGGGTCCATTTCCTATCGCGAGGA
>OWID01000340.1_pt1 | contig 18186 bp, 6 predicted proteins | sample 1732661 | NCBI WGS metagenome assembly OWID01 (sample SAMN05065739, study PRJEB22554) | human gut metagenome | biome: ENVO:2100002; feature: ENVO:00000062; material: ENVO:00002003 | host: Homo sapiens | place: USA
ACAGAGTTCGCCGTTGGGAAGGCAGCATTCCGCCGTCCTCGACGTCGTACGAGTTGTAGAGCAGGTGATGTCGATCTACGCACCTTTAGACGAAAGAGAATAACAGAGTTCGCCGTTGGGAAGGCAGCATTCCGCCGTCCTCGACGTCGTACGAGTTACAGAACAGGTGATGTCGATCTACGCGCCTTTGGAGGAGAAAGAATAGACGGATTCTCTGCATGCTATCGCCATCCTCGACGTCGTACGAGTTGCAGAGCAGGTGATGTCGATCTACGCACCTTTGGAGGAGAAGGAATAGGTGGATTCTCTGCACAAGCTCATGAGATACAGAGATCAAACGGAAGAATAAAAAATAAAAAAGGATGTCCTTTCCAATCGAAAGGACATCCTTTTTGTTTAACAGGATTATTCTTCTGTACCTTGAGTCGGGACGGAATGTTCGCGTTCCAGACGGCGGAACAGGCGGGCTGTTACAATCAGTGCAGCGATGGCCAGAACCACCTCAGCGGTAAACTGGGCATAGGTCAGACCGTACAGAGGGAACAGCCAGTTGAGGATGCACAGGGCAGGGATTTCCAGCACGATTTTGCGCAGGATGGCAAACAGCAGCGATTCGCGTCCCATGCCGACCGCCTGAAAGATACCAACTGCCAGAAAGTCCAGCGACAGGAAGGGCAGTCCCAGCGAGAAGCCGCGCAGGAAGTGGGTACCATAGGCGATGATCGTCTCGTTCTGCATGAACAGCGAAACAAAGGTGGCTGGGAACAGCTCGAAGAGCAGTGCCACCGAGATGATGATGGTGAGCGCAGCCTTGCGCGAAAAGCTGACCGTCTGTTTCATACGGCGGATGTTGCCGCTGGAGTAGTTATAGCTGATCAGCGGCATAATGCCCTGGGAAAGTCCCTGGGAAACGTACATCGGAACCATGTAGATCTTCTGACAGATACCCATGGCAGCGACAGCATCTGCGCCATAAGCGGAAGTGAAGTTGTTGAGCAGGGTCATGCCAGTGACGTTGAGCAGGTTCTGAATCGAGGCTGGGATGCCGACCGCACACACGCCGCGGACAATCTCCTTTTTGAGGGTGAATTTCTTGGGGTTGATGCAGACAAAGGTGCGTCCGCGTTTGATAGCCAGCAGCACAAAGAAATACAGGCAGGCGACACAGTTGGAGATAAAGGTGGCAAGTCCCGCGCCGCCGGCTCCCATGTTGAGTCCCCATGGCAGGATAAAGATCGGGTCGAGGACGATGTTGAGCAGACAGCCGCTCATGGTGCCGATGCTGGCGTGCATGGCCGAGCCTTCCGAACGGACCAGATAAGCCATGACGACATTGAGGATGGCAGGCACTGCACCGCAGGTGACGGTCCACAGCATATAGGAGGCGGTGGCGTCGATGGTGGTGCTGTCTGCACCCAGCAGGCTCAGCAGCGGCTGGCTGAATACCGTACAGCACAGGGAAAACAGGATACCACAACCCAGTGCGCAGTAAAAGCCAAAGGCGGAGCTGTTGGATACGGTTTCATAGTCTTTTCGTCCCAGCGCACGGCTCATCATGCTGGAGCTGCCGACACCGAACAGGTTGTTGATGGCATTGAAGGCAAGCAGCACCGGCGCGGCCAGTGTGACCGCTGCATTCTGGACAGGGTCGTTGAGCATGCCTACAAAGTAGGTGTCGGCAAGGTTATAGATGACCATGACCAGCGAGCTGAGGATGGTCGGAACGGCAAGCTGTGCAACAGCTTTCGGGATGGCAGTCTGTTCAAACAGGACGGTTTTACTGTTTGATGGTTGCATCGAAAAACTCTCCTTCCGTTATACGTAAAGTAAATTAACTTTCATTATAGCACGAACTGAGATTCGACACAACGATATTTTGTATAAAAACGATAGACCAAAATAATCACTAACGCTAAATTGATGTAAAAAATAAATGAAGATAATATAAAATAATAACACGGAATGTTTAATAATTATCAAATGATGACGAAATATACAACATAGTTGAAACATCTTTTCAAATAACGTATAAATATGGTATAATCAAAGTGAAGTATTTGTGAATTCTAAGACTGTCCATCAGGTTCACAAATAGCATGTTTGTTATATGCAAACAATTTGTTGGAAAAAGTATTGGAAATGACGAGAAAGTGAAGAGAAAGGGGAACGAAGATGAAGCAAAGTTTCTTTTCTAAAAGAGTAGTTGCTTTGTTGCTTGTGCTGGTAATCGCACTGACAAATCTGCCAGACATCGTCTTCGCATGGGGAGGAGATATCTTCTCTGCTCAGCAGGAACAAACGGTGTCTGATGATGGACAGAATCAACAGATCCCTCAGGAGGTGGCAGGGGTTACCTTGAGTTTTGCACCGGAAGCAGAAAAAAGCACGGTGCAGATGGGGGAAACGGGAACATTCTATATGAATGTCAATGTTCCAGAAACGATAGACACACAGATTGCGGTGAGACTGCCGCAGCATGCGCTGCAGGCGATCAATCAGGCACAGCCAGAGGGCGTGCAGTGGATGGATACGATGGGCGGTTCTGTGCCGGTGGAACTTTATCAGGATGGCGACAGCACCATTCTGCAGTTTTCACTGAGTGCAGGTCAGGCCCTGGTCAATCAGCCACTGAATCTGCTCTATCAAAACGGTTACAACGAGGAAATATCCATTCCGGTAACCGAACAGGATATTACGGTCAATGAAACCTGGCTGCAGACAGAACAGCCTGTGGAACCGGTTGCTTCTGAAACGCCGGAGGAAACACTGCCTCCAACTGATGGTGACGCCGAAGTACCAGAAGGCGGCGAAACTGGCGGCATTGAAGTACCAGGCGGCAACGAAACCGGCGACGGCGAAACTGGTGGCAATGAAACCGGTGACGGCGAAACTGGCGATGTCGAAGTACCAGAAGGCGGCGAAACCGGCAATGAAACTGGTGGCAACGAAACTGGTGGCAACGAAACTGGCGGCAACGAAACCGGTGGCAGCGAAGTCGGCGGAGAAACTGGCGGCAGCGAAGTCGGCAGCGAAACTGGCAGCGAAACTGGCGAAAGTGAAGCTGGCAAAGAAGAACTTTCAAACGCCCAGCAGCAGGAACAGTTCCAGACCGAGGGCGAAGCTCTGCAGCAGGAATCCCAGAGCGAAGGAACAGTGGAACTGCAGGGAGTACAGATTGTCAAAGAATTTGTCGCTCGTCCATCGACCGAACTGGAACCGCAGGGCAATAACGGCGAACCAGCAGATCAGCAGCAGGACGGTGAGCCAGCAGATCAGCCAGAGGACGGCGAGCCAGCAGATCAGCAGCAGGACGGCGATCCGGCAGGTCAGCAGCAGGACGACGATCCAGCAGATCAGCCAGAGGACGGCGATCCAGCAGATCAGCCACAGGACGGCGATCCAGCAGGTCAGCAGCAGGACGACGATCCAGCAGATCAGCCACAGGACGGCGATCCAGCAGATCAGCCACAGGACGACGATCCAGCAGGTCAGCAACAGGACGGCGATCCAGCAGATCAGCCACAGGACGGTGATCCAGCAGGTCAGCAGCAGGATGGCGAGCCAACAGAGCAGCCGGAAAACACAACTCCTCCACAGGTGATTCATCAAATCAGCGGCGGAACACTGACCTTTGCAGTGCAGCCGTTCTCGTGGGGTGAACTCAGTCTGGTCGAAGGTCCGGCAGAACCGGATGATGGCCAGCCGAAACGCAGCGACCTGTTTGAAACACAGCCAAGAACGGTGAGCAAGGTATTTGCGATGTCATCGGTGCTGTGTCAGATGGGAATGGTTCAACACGCTGAAAGGACGATTTACAAAAATAACGGGCAGTCCACGTCGCTGTCAAAGAAAAAAACTTCGTCCGGAGAGGAAACATCCAAGGAGCGCATCATCGACCAGGATTTTTTCTATCATGTGACCATCCAGTCGGAGAACGATGCACAGACCGGTACCATCTATACCAGAGAATGGACGCTGGAGCAGTCATTTACACTGCCGCAGGGATTGCAGTACCCAACGGGCGATGCACAGGTGGTCGGCAATCAGGTGCTCATCGGCGAAGTGCCGGTGGTCACCATCGAAAATTTGGACGTTACCGGTAACGTGTCAGCCACAGCAGAGAACATCTCTGCTGTGGTGAATGGCTCTACCCTGACCATCACCTACATAAAAACAATAACCGACGCAGAAAATCAAGATCAGGAGCTTGCTGCACCTGACCTTCAGTTTGTGCTGCACGGTTCGGCATTAAAGGTGCTGGATGAGTTTACCGAAGGCGAGATCGGCGTTGCTACCAACTTTAAAGCAATCTCCCAGACAGAGCAGGAGATCACCCGCTCGGCATCGGCAGCCACTCCTTTGTCGCTGGGAGCACCACCTGATGAAGGTGATCCGGTGCCGACAGAACCTTCAAAGATCGAGGTAAAGTATGAGCTGTTGGACCGGCCGACCTTTGCCACAGGTGGCAAACTGCAGGTGACCTATCAGATTACGGTGGAGAATACCTCGGAGGATGGCACGGACGCTGAGGTCATCATCACCATGGATACGCCGAAAGAAACGAACACCGCGATTGAGCCCAAAATTGAAGGCACAGAAGATGCTGAAAAAACATGGGACACTGACGCAAAAACACTGACATGGGGTACAACAGAGGAACCAGTCACCATTGCAGCAGGCGCAAGCTGGACCCGCACAGTGACGGTCACGCTGACCGATGATACCCAAAACGAACCGCCGGAAACATTGACCTCCTCGGTCAAGGTGACATCGGCAAAGGATAGCACAGAGCTTGCCTCTGCAACGAAGGACTATCCGCTGAAAAAGTTTCTGGAGGAGCAGAAAGAAACAGTAACAGCAGGAACACAAAAGAAGACGCTGACCCAGGACATTTACTGGATGGACAACGGCGATGCTTCCAAGCGTCCTAAACCAGAAAACTATACGCCCAGACTGGCATTTTATATTTTGGAAAAAGGACAGAGCGAGGACAGCGTCGCAGACAGCAGCTTTATAGAGTTGACGGAAGAAAATAAAGGACTGCTGGGATTAAGTAACATCAACAACATCAACGACCTTGTTAAAGTGGAAGATCAGGGAAATGCGTACTGGCAGGCCACAGCAAGCCTTCCAAGCTCTATCTACTACGGAAACAATCCGGACAACAGCAGAGAGGTTGTCTGGAGGATGCTGCCGGAGAGAAATATAGAAAGCTATACCTGGTGGAACTCAGCAGCAGGGCCGGATGAATCGAAAAAAGGAAAGTGGTACTACCTGCTGGAAGAACCGTTTACCTTTACGCTGGATCTGAGAAACGGTGAGGGCAAGGAACCCAGTCAAGACACCATTCGGGATTTGATTGTAAATAATTTTTCCCTGTACTATGATGCAAAAAATATTCAGGGTGGAACGGGTACTATTACGCTGGGAGAGCTGATAGCAAATAACAGAACAAAGAATGAGTGTGTGGTAGAAAAGAACACAGACGGCACCTATACCGTCAAAATCACCGGTCTTGGCAGCTATACCGTCAATGGTGACAGAATCCAGTATGCTCTCCAGCGTACGGACACATCAAACGACAAGTTGCCAACAGAGGGAATCGGTGATACAAACGACTGGCTGACCTGCAGTTATGAAACGCATGGTGTCAGCAATGAAAAATTGTTTGATGGAGACACCATGATACTGACCCTGCAGGGATATACAACCTATACAGCAAACAAAGTCTGGCTGGATACGGGTGATACTACACAACGTCCAACAGGCCGCTTTGAGCTGTGGCGTTACCGCCCTGGAAAGGAAACCTGGGAACAGGCTTCGCCGGTTTATGGCGCAGACGGCAAAATCCTGACAGTACAGCTGGATACCAGCGGAAATCAAACAATCGAGTTTGTCGATGCAAGTGGTAAGCCGATTCAGCTGGACAAATATGGCCCTGAGGGATATGAGTACATCTATGTTTGCAAGGAAATTATCGAAAAAGAGGGAAGTTCCGACTATGAGCAGGTGTTTGGAGCGGTAAACGAAGATGGAACGGTGACCGATACTCCACCAGAGGGAATGGAAGGCGTGGAAAGACAGGAGGGCAACATCTATGTCTACAATAAAGGCACGCTGACCAACCGAATCACCGACAGCGAAACGATTTCTGCCACCAAGCGCTGGGAGGCATCCTCGTTCCAGAGCGAGCTGTCCGACTTTGTGGTCGAACTGCAGCTGTATTCCCGCCCGAAGGGTTCGTCGGAGGATACCCCGTGGGACATCGTAGAGGGCGAAGTGCTGACGATGAGGGACTTTACTTCCGAGACGCTGGAGCATAGCGACAGCCTGTCGGTACCGACCTATGACGAGCATGGCCAGGAACTGGAGTATAAGTTTGAAGAGGAAAAAGTATATCTGAAAGATGATCCGCAGACAAACCTGCTAGTCATTGACGAACAAACCGGTGAAAAAGTTATTCGCTGGGATCATAACGGTCAAACCGTCACATTTACCTCCGAACGGCAGGAAGATGGAACCATTGTCAACAAGCTCAAGGACACCATCAACTATGATTTCACCAAGGTTTGGACAGGTGGATGGACGGCGGATGAGCTCAAGGGCATTTCCGACGGCGACGGTGTCACCTTTACGCTGTATTACCACGGCAAGGATGGTAAGAACGAGGAAGTACTTACCATTAAGCTGGATGGCAAAGCAGACACGGAAGAGAAAAAGGTCACTGTGAATGAACAAGAGTATACCGTCACCGTGCAGGAACAGGGTGCATTGCCGAAAGAGGAGATAGGAGAAGACGACGCCCACTGGCCGGTTCACATCGAAGGCCTGCCGCGCTACGATGAGGACGGCTACCAGATCGAATACTTTGTGTTTGAGAATAATGAGAATGGTACCACCTATGTTGCTGACTATAATATTGAACATGACCCTAACACCGGAAATTATGATGGAGAGGTCATCAACCCGAAAGGCCCTGGCGGACATCGCATTCTGGTCAGAAAGCGATGGATCGACGACAGCGACCTGAGCCACCGTGAGGATGTCATCATCACTGCCTACTACCATATGGGTGAAGGAAAAGATGACGTCAAGCTGGGAAGCGTTGAGCTCAAGTCAAACGGCGTCGGCATGGACTACATCTATTTCGACGATAAAGCACTGCAGGATAATGGTATTACCGACTACAAACTTGAAAATGTCTATGTGCTGGAAACAAAGGTGGGCTCAACTGATGTTATAGACGGAAAAGCTGTTGAGAAAGATGGCCAGTACCTTGGAGACACCAACAAGGTTTACGCCAATTTCCATGACTATGAGATCACCTACTCGATACTGGATAAAGATGATGAGCAAAATATCGCCAAGCAAAAGGTCTATGTCGTCAGCAACCGTCGATTGGGCAGCATTGACCTGACCGCCACCAAAATTTGGCAGGACGGCGGAGAACTGCGAAAAGCACTGGAAGAAGCCAACATCACACCGGTGCTGGTGCTGGAGTTTGACGACCAGGACAAGGGCAAAGATGGTTACAAGATTGACTATGAAAAGAACACTGTCACACTGGGTGGTAACGATAAGGTTCCTATTCAGAATGGTACCGAAACGGATACGGATACTGGCAATGGCAAAGCAATCGTGCCACTGGATTTGAATGGTGAAAACAACGTCGGAAAGGACTATTATTTCTTCAACCTGCCAAAGTACAACACTTTAGGCGAGGTGGCGCACTACACCATTACCGAAATGTGGTACAAGGGAGAAGACACGACAAATATCCCTATCGGTGAGTGCATGGAGAAAGATGAGCTGATTGGTACGTTGAATGAGATAAGCGATGCCAAACTGATCGAGCTGCTCAAGGAATGCAGCGTCACCATCAAAACAACAGATTATACAACTGGGCATAAGGATGACAGTGACGACACCGACATTCAGAAAATGGAGGTCACCAACAAGTTGGCGGCGACCAAGGATGTCAGCTTCCACAAAACGTGGATTGACCACTATGTCTATCGAGTCCTTAACAAGCGTCCGGATATCTATCTGACCCTGTATCGTCTGAACAACACAACAAATGAATTGGAGGTTGTCGACCCATACCGCGACCGTATCTGGACCGAATTTATGGAGGGTACTGGTACTGATTGGCCGGAATATAAATGGACCTGTCACTTCAAGGATCTGCCAAAGTATGACGAGGAAGGTCGGGAAATCTTCTACTATGCCACCGAACGCATGGCGGCGGACGGCAAAAACTTTGACTATCTGCCGGTCGAGCTGAGCTATGTCACGGAGAGTGGAACGGCGACAGCAAGCGAAGGTGAGCTGGTTAACGGCAAGGAGTGGAAGCTGCCAGTTGACGGCGACGAAGAAGCGGTGCTGGAAGGTGGAACCTTCACCAACCGCCTCGAAGCTTCGGCAAAGATTTCCGGCGTCAAACTGTGGGACAATCTGCCGTACCTGTGGTCGCCCGAAAATCTGCCAACTGTTACTTTCACCATCACTCAAAATGGAGTCCATCTCTCTGGTGATGAAACTACTGTCGGCACCACCGGCGGTGAAGATGAAGGCGATACATCCACCGGCGGCGATGGCACTGGAACCGATGAAGGCACTGACACCGGAACCGGCGAAGGAAATGATTCCGGAGATGGAACCGACAAAGGCACAGTAATCGCCAGCCTCACCATCAAAACAGGAGATTGGACCAGTGCACTCAGAACCGATTTTGAGTTTACCTATAAAGGCGAATGGAAGATGGACAAGAATGGTGACCTGACTCCTATTAATGACGTTGCTGAAAAATATGAGGAAATTCCGAAATATAATGTGAATGGCCAGCAGTACATCTACACCCTGACCGAAACGATCAAGTTCCCAGATAATCAGGTGGAGGAAGAAGATCAAGTATTCAGCAAGATTGAGAGCAGCGGCTACCAGATCAAGAATGAGTATAATCCAACGCTGGGCGCAATCCAGGTCAAAAAGCTGCTGCAGGTCGATACAGGCTGGGAGCAATATCCGGCTGTCACCATCGAGCTGGTGCGCAAATACACCACCGACGGTAGTACTTATAATGATGACGCCGGCTTTACACAGTCCCTGACCTGGAGCTCAAAGGATGTAGCAGATAATGCCCAAAATGCTATCCCAGATGAAAATGGAAATATCATACTGGAGCACCTGTTTACCTTTGAAAAGCTGCCGATCTACCAGCCAAACGGCTACCAGTATCGGTACTATGTCCGTGAAAAGGTGAACGACTACCTCAACTACGAGTCCGGTGTGAAAGGCGGAAATGTCGAAAATATAGAAGCAGACTTTAATGGCATCTTTACATCTGATGCAACAGTTGGGGAAGATGGCTACCTGAAGTATAACAAAGGGCTGGAACCGACCAAAACTGCAGATGGTGCAACTCCTCCAGTTTCCGCCACCTTCGGCGACAGGTACGAGCCGGAGAGCATCAACCTGACCGGCACCAAGGTTTGGGACGACCAGGACAACGTACTGAATCTGCGGCCAACGCTGGAGGAGATGAAGTCTAAGTTTAAGCTGTACCGCTCGGCACCTGAACAGCCAGGACAGGGGAATGAAATCCCTAAGGAACTAGTTTCGGACGGTACAACATGGACATGGACACCAAGTGACGGTACGGATGCCACGGTAAAAGAATGGACCTACACTATCGAGAACCTGGAAAAGGTTGCACCTAACGGTATGAACTGGGTCTACACCGTCGAGGAGTATAAGGACGGTGTTAAACCATACGTCCCAAGCTCCAACTCTGTCGGTGGTAAGTTGTCAGAAGATGGTATGACCTATGAGATGAACAGGCTGACCAACTCGCTGAAAATTAACCTGGAGTTTCTCAAGCATTGGCAGGAGGAAGATGGTACTCATCTGACCAACGACTATCTGGGTCTGGGCGAAATCACCATCACCGGCGAGCTGTATGTGGCAGAAGGCGATGGAGCTTTACGGCCTGCTTCAGAGTATTTCACAGGTGATGTGTGGGAGGAATGGTTTAAGGGAAATTATGAGTTTACCAAGGAACTGACAACCACCATCGGCAGCGGCGAAACGGTAACCTTTGCAGATTTGCCAAGGGTAAATCAAGCCGGAACAATACTCTATTATGCCGTTGCTGAAACAAAGATAACAGCAGGTGGATTGACACAGGAGTATGAGGTAACAGTAGATGGTCAGACCCTGAAACATGAAATAAAAGGCACAGATGTTTTGGGCGGTCTGTTCACGCCGAAGGATGTTACGGCTGAAACGACAGAAAGCAAGACCAAACTGACAATCAAGCTGCACAACCAGCTTCAGACGCAGGAACTGAATGTGAAGAAGCTCTGGACCGATGAAACCGGCGCGACATTGACCGACGGCTTGCCGGAGGAGGTAAATCTGGTTATCGAGCGCAAGGTAAACCCAACCTCACCGGATGACAGCCGTCCTGTAGACGAGTGGAAGATTGTCACAGATGCAAGCGGTGATCCACTTGTTGTGAAGCTGTTATCGACGAACCAGTGGCAAGCGAAGCTGACCGGCCTGCCGACCAACGGCATCGAGGACAAACAGCTTGTCACCTACATCTATCGTGCCCGTGAGCTGAAAGCGGACTGGACAGGACCGGATGTTGCCGAGACAGATATCCTTGCGGATGACGCCAAGTTTGGCAGCGACTACACCGTTTCCTATGCCGACACCAGCGGCACGACCGTCACCAACCAGCGCACCCACATGGTGCTGACCGCCGAGAAACGGTGGCTGCCAAGTGAGCCAAGCACAGGCGACGAGGTTACCCTGACCCTCTATCAGCGGCTCAAAGGTGGTGCTGATGCTGACTGGAAACCGTTTACGTATGAGGACGGCACTTCTGCCGAAGTCAAACTGGACGGCAAAGCAGATACGGATACTACCAGAAACTGCTATGAACAACCGGCATGGACGGCGGTTTGGAAAGACCTGCCGCGTGCAGATGGCACGACTCTGTACGAGTACAAGGTGGAGGAAACTGTCGATGAGTTGAAAGACAATCTGTTTGGAAGCGTCACTCCGGAAACGATTGCTTCGGATTCCACCGACAAGAAGTTCATCGTCACAAACCTCCCGATGGGTCAGCTGCACATCGAGAAGAAGGATGGCGAAGGCAAGGCACTGGAGGGCGTCGCCTTTGAATTGCAGTACAAGGATAGCACAGGAAACTGGCTACCAATCGACAAAAACGTCTGCAAGGCAGAAACCGTCAATGCAAGGCAGGAAACTAATGCGGACGGAAAGGTGAGCTACACCCACCTGCTGCTGGTCGGTGAGAACGGCAAACAAATCAACTATCAGATTGTGGAAGTCAGCACACAGGATGGCTATAACCGCCTGACTTCGCCGATTCCGGTATCCTTTGAGACCGCCGATAAACCGACGGACCCATACTGGACAATCGGCAGCAAGTTTATTGCCAGCGAGGTGACCTACACCGTCCACAACAACCAGTACTTCCAGACCATCAACACCGGTGCAGGAGGCTTCTTCTGGCCAGGTGTAGCGGGCGCAGGCGCAGCCTGTGCAGGCGTATGGTATCTGGCAGGCAGAAAACGCAGAAAACACAACAAACGTCATTCTGACCGCTAGGACAGACATTTCCGAGCAAAGGAGCGAATCAAGATGAAAAAAATCAGATCGAAGGGTTGTTTTTCGCTGACCGCGCTGCTGCTGACGGTCCTGCTCATCGCAGGGTGTCTGTCCGCTCCGGTCGGAGCGGCAGACTGGACAGCGACCAGTGTCACCGCGTATGACTACGATCTTGGCACCACCACCGCCAATCTGACGGTAGAGCAGATGATCAACAACATCAGCGGGCAGGAACCCAAGCCGGTCATCGGCGTGGAGTACACCGCCTACAAGATCGGCGACCTGTTTAACATCCAGACCGACAGCAAAGAATGGCAAACCGGCTATGGTATCCTGGAAAGTGTTGCCAATACACTGGGAATTAAAAATCTTGCCAAGGGCAGCGGAACATACGACGGCGAGAATTATGTTTTTTACACCGATTCCAATGTTCTGGATGAGATAAACGAGATTTTGGACGGGAAAACCGACGTCACTTTATCTGGTGTCCCAAGTACAGAGATGATTACCGGTGAGGACGGCAAAGCGACGGCGGCACTGGACTTCGGACTGTACCTGCTGGTACAGTCCAACATCGACGACGCTAAGGACATCAACGGCGATGCAATCAACATCGTTGAGCCGCAGAGCCCGTTGATTTTCCCGCTGCCGCAGGGACAGACCGACGGCTGGAAGACCGACGTCACCATCTCAGTCAAAAGCGGTCTGGTGTATGAAAAGCTGGACAAAAAGGTCATCGGAAGCGACGGCACCCAGCAGGGCAGTGCTACTGCAAGCCCTGGCGATGTGCTTCAGTTTAAGCTGACCATCAATCCACCGGTGATGGGCGAATATGAAACGCTGACCGCCTTTTCGGTGGAGGACGTGCTGACCAAGGGTTTGCAGTTTAAGCGCATCCTCAGCGTGACTGACGTCCGCGGACAGACCTATCAGGAGGGCACGGACTACCAGCTGACGATCAAGAAAGATCTGACCGACGCCGACCTGCCGCAGGATCAACAGGATGCGGTGGGCGGCACCAGAGTGCTGCTGCAATTTACCCAGCAGGGCCTCCAAAAAGTGGAAGCGCTGAGAGGACAGGAGCTGTATGTGGAGTATACCGCGCTGGTCACCGGACAAAACGCGACCAACAGTGCGCGGATGAACTACGACAGCGAGGTGGACCCTCCAGACAATCCGCCGACCGACCCGCCAACCAATCCACCGACCAATCCGCCGGATGACCCGCCGGACAGATGGAAAGAAACGAACCGCTGGGATGTGGTGCACAGCTACAGCTTCGGCGTCCAGCTGCAGAAGTATCTGGGCGACCAGAACACTCCTGCAGACGGCAGCGTCGTCTTTGAGCTGTACCGCGGCGAGGACAAACAGCCGGTGCTGCTCGAGCAGCAGGAGGACGGCAGCTACATCGTCAGCGCAGATGCCGCCTCCAACCGTCTGAGCGTCGATGCGGGCGGAAGATTCACCCTCTATGGCCTGGCGGAGGACACCTATTACTTGAGAGAAATCCAGACGGCGGACGGTTATGCACTGCCCGACGAGGACATCTGCATCACGCTGTGCGGCGAGCAGGTCAACGGGGAGTATACCGGACGTCTGGATGTGACCAGGACATTGGTGGACGGGCAGATGGGCAGTGCCTCGATTGAGGACGACCTGCTCAAGCTCAGCGTCGTCAATCCGAGGACAATGTACATTCCGAACACCGGCAGCATGGAAAGCTGGATGTTTACCGCCGGCGGTCTGCTGGTGATTGTGGTCGGAGTTGTCTATCTGGTCCTTTCCCGCAGAAAAGGCCGCAGCTGATGGACCGAGGAGGAAGATTGTGAAAAGAAGATGGACCAGTCTGCTGGCAGTGCTGGCGATTGTGCTGGGCACAGGGCTTGCAGTCTATCCGTTTGTCAGCCAATGGCTGTATCAGAATCAGGTGCAGTATGTGCAGGGAGAGGTTTCCACCTCACAGCTGGAAGAAGAATGGCAGGAGGCGGTTGCATACAACCGCCTCCTGCATCAGGGAAGCGAGCGTGTGACCGACCCTTTTGCCGCGGAGCAGCAGTCGGAGCCGGAAAGCTATGAGCAGCAGCTCAACCCACTGGGCGACGGTCAGATGGGAATTTTGGAGATTCCAAAGCTGGAGCTGTCGCTGCCGATCTTTCATGGCACCGAGGAAGCGGTGCTTCAGGAAGGCGTGGGTCACCTCAAGGCAAGCTCGCTGCCCACCGGCGGAGAGAGCACCCACTGTGTGCTTTCCGCTCACGCCGGACTTCCAGGAAAGCGCCTGTTCAGCGATCTGGAACAGATGGAGATCGGCGACCTATTTTACCTGAAGGTCCTTGACCAGACGCTCTGTTATCGGGTGGATCAGATTCTGGTGGTGGAGCCGCAGGAGCTGGATGCACTGTACATTCAGGACGGAGAGGATCTGGTCACGCTGATGACCTGCACGCCGTACGGCATCAACAGCCACCGACTGCTGGTGCGTGGCCAGCGCACCGAGGAGACGGTGCAAACCGCCGGTACAGAGCAGACCCACAGCCGATGGCTGCTGGAATACCGCATGGTGCTGCTGGGATTTGTGGCATTGGGAGGAGCAGCCGCCATTGTCGGCGTGGTATCGCACCGGCGCAGAAGGAGGAAGGACCTATCCGAAAGGTGATATTTTTGCTGATCGTTCTGGTGGGACTTGGGCTGCTCAATTATCCGTATCTTTCGTCGCTGTATTCCCAGCGGGAGTACCGCGCGCAGTTTGAAGCCTATCAGCAGGAGATGGAGAGCACCCAGCAGGACAGCCAGCGGCAGCAGGCGCAGCAATACAACCAGCAGCTCAGCACAGAACAATCTGCGCTGGAGGATGCCTTCTCCAGTCAGCAGCCTTCCGGTGGAGAGGAAGGCTTGCTGGGCTATGTGGAGATCGAAAAGATCGACGTCTATCTGCCCATCTATGAGGGAACCACCGAGCAGATTCTGCGCAAGGGCATCGGCCATCTGAGCGGAAGCTCCCTTCCGGTGGGCGGCGAGAGCACCCATGCGGTGCTTGCCGGCCACAGCGGCCTTGCCTCCCAGCTGATGTTCACCGAGCTGGAACAGCTGGAAATCGGCGACCGCTTTTCTCTGTATGTGATGGGAGAGGAGCTTTGCTATCAGGTGGATCAGATTCTGACGGTGGAGCCATGGCAGACCGATGCGCTGCAAATCGAAGAAGGCAAGGACATGGTGACGTTGATCACCTGCGTGCCCTATGGAGTTAACAGCCACCGTCTGTTGGTGCGCGGTCAGCGTGTGGAGACGGAGGAGACACAGGAGCAGACAACCGCTGTTTCCACAGCAGAACAGCCGGACGAACCGTCCGACGCTCCGAAGGTTTCCAGCCAGACCCAACGCAGACAGCTGATCTTCTGGGCAAGCACAGCCGTGTGGCTGCTGCTTGTGCTGATAGCAGTGGGAACACAAATCAGGGCAAGATACCAAAAGAAACACCAAAGATAGAAAAAGACCTGCACGGTTTTACCGTGCAGGTCTTTTTTATGCTGTCGAGAAATTTCTCATCAAGTATCCGCTGAAAAGGCGATCACTTCCAATAGAGATTCTCGATATAAAAGCGGCGGATTTTTCACGTTTTACAATGGATTTATCTAAAATAGCTAAAATATTAGCTTAGAACACTCGATTTTTCTGCAATAAATTCAGGGAAATTTCGAAAAAAGTATTTGACTATTTGTCCTTTACATACTATAATTGATATTGTTAAATAAATAACGTTAATTAAATAACAAATTAACATATCCAAAGATAGATCAGTCAGAAACAGGAGGAAAACGAGATGGCAACCAAGACAAATGCAGTGGCACCAGAAGCGACGATCATTGACAACGTTGAAGCGCTCCAGGCACGCATGAAAGAGATGCGCAAGGCACAGGAAATCTTTGCCACCTACACACAGGAACAGGTGGACAAAATCTTTTTTGCAGCGGCAATGGCAGCCAACAAGGCAAGAATCCCGCTGGCAAAGATGGCTGTGGAAGAAACCGGCATGGGCGTCGTAGAAGACAAGGTCATCAAAAACCACTATGCGGCTGAGTACATCTACAATGCTTACCGCGATACCAAGACCTGCGGCGTCATCGAAGAGGATGCAGCGTACGGCATCAAAAAGATTGCCGAGCCAATCGGTCTGATTGCAGCGGTCATCCCGACCACCAACCCGACCTCGACTGCCATCTTTAAGACGCTGATCTGCTTAAAGACCCGCAACGCCATCATCATCAGCCCACATCCAAGAGCAAAGGCATCCACCATTGCAGCGGCAAAGGTTGTCTATGAGGCAGCAGTTGCAGCAGGCGCACCGGAAAACATCATCAGCTGGATCGACGTTCCAAGTCTCGAGCTGACCAACGAGGTCATGAAGGAATCGGACACCATCCTGGCAACTGGCGGTCCTGGCATGGTCAAGGCGGCATATTCCTCCGGCAAGCCGGCACTGGGCGTCGGTGCAGGCAACACACCGGTCATCATCGACGACACCGCAGACATCAAGATGGCGGTCAACTCGATCATCCACTCCAAAACCTTCGATAACGGCATGATCTGCGCTTCCGAGCAGTCGGTCACCGTTGTCGGCGACATCTACGACGCAGTGAAGAAGGAATTTGAATACCGCGGCTGCTACTTCCTCAAGGGCGACGAGCTGGACAAAGTTCGCCACACCATCATGATTAACGGCGCACTCAACGCCAAGATCGTCGGTCAGACCGCAAACACCATCGCTCAGATGGCAGGCGTCAACGTTCCAGAAAAGACCAAGATCCTGATCGGTGAGGTTGAATCGGTGGACATCTCCGAGGAATTTGCACATGAGAAGCTTTCTCCGGTGCTGGCAATGTACCGTGCCAAGGACTTTGACGAGGCGATCGCCAAGGCAGAGCGTCTGGTCGCAGACGGCGGCTATGGTCATACTGCGGCGCTGTATGTACATCCGGCACAGAAAGAAAAGATCATGAAGCATGCAGAAGCGATGAAGGCCTGCCGTATCTTAATCAATACACCATCCTCCCACGGCGGTATCGGCGATCTGTACAACTTCAAACTGACCCCATCCCTGACCCTCGGCTGTGGTTCCTGGGGAGGAAACTCGGTTTCCGAAAACGTGGGCGTCAAACATCTGCTGAACATCAAGACCGTTGCCGAGAGGAGAGAGAATATGCTGTGGTTCAGAGCACCGCAGAAGGTATATCTGAAGAAGGGCTGTATGCCGGTTGCACTCGATGAGCTGGGAACCGTGATGGGCAAGAAGAAATGCTTCATCGTCACCGACTCCTTCCTGTATAAGAATGGCTATGTCAAACCGATCGAGGAAAAACTCGACCAGATGGGCATTCAGCACACCTGCTTCTATGAGGTTGCTCCTGACCCGAACCTCTCCTGCGCAGAAGCTGGCGCACATGCAATGCGCGCCTTCGAGCCAGATTGCATCATCGCACTGGGCGGCGGTTCCGCAATGGATGCCGGCAAGATCATGTGGGTGATGTATGAGCATCCGGAAGTCAACTTCCTGGATCTGGCGATGCGCTTCATGGACATCCGCAAGAGAGTTTACACCTTCCCGAAGATGGGCGAAAAGGCATACTTTGTCGCCATCCCAACCTCCTCCGGTACCGGCTCCGAGGTTACTCCGTTTGCTGTTATCACCGATGACCGCGACGGCACCAAATATCCGCTGGCAGACTATGAGCTGCTGCCAAATATGGCAATCATCGACGCAGACAACATGATGACCCAGCCAAAGGGCCTGACCAGTGCTTCCGGTATCGACGCACTGACCCATGCGCTGGAAGCGTATGCCTCCATCATGGCAACCGATTACACCGATGGTCTGGCGCTCAAAGCGATGAAGAGCATCTTTGAATATCTGCCAAGTGCTTACGAAAACGGCGCAAATGACCCGTATGCCCGCGAAAAGATGGCGGATGCTTCCTGCATGGCAGGTATGGCATTTGCAAACGCATTCCTGGGTGTCTGCCACTCGATGGCACACAAGCTGGGCGCATATCATCACCTGCCGCATGGCGTTGCCAACGCGCTGATGATCTCCTATGTGCTGAGATTCAACGCAGAGGAAGTTCCGGTCAAGATGGGAACCTTCTCCCAGTATCAGTATCCACATACTCTTTCCCGCTATGCAGAATGTGCACACTTCTGTGGTGTCTGCGGCAAGGATGATAAGGAGACATTGGAGCTGTTCATCCAGAAGATCGAAGATCTGAAGGCAAGAGTGGGCATTAAGAAGAGCATTCAGGAGTACGGCGTCGATGAGAAATACTTCTTGGAAACCCTCGATCAGATGGTTGAGGACGCCTTCGATGACCAGTGTACCGGTGCAAACCCAAGATACCCGCTGATGAGCGAGATTAAAGAGATGTACCTCAAAGCGTATTATGGAAAATAGCAGGCTGAGCCTGCACGCTGTTCGCCTACGGCGTAAAGACGGGTAGCGAGAGGACAGAACAAAAGTTTTCGTCCACCTTTTTCAAAAGGTGGTGGTGTCCAGAG
>OWID01000341.1_pt1 | contig 18128 bp, 15 predicted proteins | sample 1732661 | NCBI WGS metagenome assembly OWID01 (sample SAMN05065739, study PRJEB22554) | human gut metagenome | biome: ENVO:2100002; feature: ENVO:00000062; material: ENVO:00002003 | host: Homo sapiens | place: USA
ACGAGATAGGCTCCGGTCTCGTGGGCTCGGAGATGTGTATAAGAGACAGCTCTGCGGACCAGTCCTTCGAGGACAAGCTCAAGCAGTTCCTCTCCTCCTCGGAGGGGAAGATGGCCGACCTGAACCGCAGCATCGACGGCAAGCGGGGCGGCGGCCGCAGACGCAGATAAAAAAACAGGAGAGACTTCCGTCTCTCCTGTTTTTTTGACTTTTTTCCCGCCGTCAGAATTTTTCTTCTCCACCGTGCACGGTTCCGTGCAATTTCTCTCCCCCGGGCGCATATACTGGCAGGGAACCAATTGCGAAGGAGGAAAAAACGATGGTTGAGAAGGCAGTACGATATGACGTGGACGATCTGATCTATCAGGATATCTGGCTCATCAGCGAGCGATGATAAAGTCCCGGGCGCCGCATCTGCGGCGCCCGTTTTGCGTTTTCAGCAGATAATGCCGCCGCCCACCACGGCCTCGCCGTCGTAAAAGACCGCCGCCTGTCCGGCGGTGACGGCCCGCTGGGGCTCCCGGAACTCCGCCCGCACGGCGCCGCCGGGCAGGGGATAGAGCACCGCCTCCGCCTCCCGTTGGCTGTACCGGGTCTTGGCGGTGACCGCCATGGGCTCCGTCAGCTCCGGGATGGAGATCCAGTTCATCCGCTCCGCTGTGAGGGTGCGGGTATAGAGGGCGCTGTCCGGTCCCAGCACCACGTCGCCGCTCTCCAGGTCCTTGCGCAGCACGTACACCGGTGTCCCGGCGCTGACGCCCAGTCCCTTGCGCTGGCCGGTGGTATACCGCTCCAGGCCACGGTGGGCCCCCAGCACCCGGCCGGATTCATCCACAAAGTTCCCCGGCCGCAGCGTCACGCCCTGCCGCTCCAAAAAGGTGGCGTAGTCCCCGTCCGGCACGAAGCAGATATCCTGACTGTCGGGCTTCTGGGCATTTTCCAGGCCATGCTCCGCCGCCAGGGCCCGGATGTCGCTCTTTTCATAGCCGCCCACCGGGAGCAGCAGCCGCGCAAGCTGGGATTGAGTCAGCTGGAAGAGGAAATAGGTCTGGTCCTTGCGCCGGTCCAGTCCCCGCAGAAGCCGCCACCGGCCCGTTTCCCCGTGGTACTCCACCCGTGCGTAGTGCCCGGTAGCCATGGCATCCATGCCGTGGTCCAGGGCCCAGTCCATCAGCGCGCCAAACTTGATCTCCCGGTTGCAGTCCACGCAGGGGTTGGGCGTCCGGCCCCGGACATACTCGTCGGTAAAATGTTTCATGACCGTATCCCGGAACAGCTGGCAAAGGTCCAGCACCGTGTGCTCGATGCCCATGGATGCCGCCAGCTTCTGAGCCAGCGTGATATCGTCCTCGGAGCCGCACAGGCCGCTCCGGTCATCTCCCGAGCGCAGCCGCAGCGTCACACCGTGGACCTCATACCCTTGCCGGCGCAGCAGCAGCGCCGCCGCCGCGCTGTCCACGCCGCCGCTCATGGCAAGGCAAACTCTCTTTGGTGACATGGATGTTCCTCCTTCGTGATGTTCGTCCCTATTGTACCCGATTTTCGGGCAAAAGGAAAGCGGGGGATCGCTCCCCCGCCTGTCATCCCTGATAGCGTACCAAAAATACCCTGGACGGCAGCGCGTCCGCCAGATACAAAAGCGTCCGGTTGAAGCCGCCGCTGTAGTCCAGCGGCACATCGCTGACCGTGCCGTTTTCCGCCCGCCGGTCCGGCAGGGAGACGGTGAAGCGGCTGCCCCGCCCCTCGTGGGACTGGGCCATGATGCTGCCTCCGTGTCCCTGAGCGATGGCCCGGCACAGCGCCAGCCCCAGTCCCAGCCCGTGGGGCCGGGGGTCCATGAGGCTTTCGTGGAGACAGCGGTCAAAGAGGGTCTCCAGCCGGTCCGGCTCGATGCCCCGGCCCGTATCCTCCACCGACAGCAGTACCTGTTTGCCTGCCGTTTTCAGCTCCACCGTGACGGTGCCGCCGGCGGGGGTGAATTTAAAGGCGTTGGACAATAGATGATATAAAAGACGCTCCAGCTCCCGGGGAGCCGCAGCGCACACATGGCGCTCCATGCCGCACACGAACCGCAGCGTCAACTCCAGCTCGGCGGCCAGCGGCTCTGCGCGGCGGCAGACCTCGCCCACCAGCTCCACCAGATCCGTGTCCTTCAGGGTGAGGGTGCCCTGCTGGCGCAGCAGGGCCGCGTCCGAGAGGTTGTTGGCCAGGCGCAGCAGCTGATAATAGCTCTGATCCAGCAGCGCGGCCTTGGCATCCAGCGCCGGGTCCTGCTCCCGCTGCCGGGACGGAGCCAGCTGGGATGCCGCCAGGTGCATGGTGCTGAGGGTATTGCGCAGCTGGGCGGCCAGATTGGGAAACAGCAGGGAAAGATCTTCAAAATCCGGCTCCATGGGGTCTCCTTTCCGATGCCGCAGGCACCGAATGGTAGCATTTGCACAGCCGGGCCCGTCAAACCCAGGAAAACCCTGGCTGCATTACCTCAAGCATAGCAAACCGCTGCCGCAAAAACAAGAATTTTGTCGAATCTTGTCGAAAAACACATCCGATCGTCAATTCTCGCTCATTATACAACCTGTCCGATTTTCTTGCGTAATTTATAGCGTAATTTTTACGTAAATAACAAGGAAAATTTTAGCTAACTGTGATACAATAAGGCAACACCGCTTTTGCGGAAACAGAACTTAACAGGAGGCTAGACGGCATGGCGATCAAAGTGGGCATCAACGGCTTCGGCCGCATCGGGCGGGTGGCCCTGCGGATCATGGTGGAGCGGGGCAGCAGCAGCTATCAGCCCTGCGGCATCAACCTGCGCAATGCGGATCTGGACTACATGGTCTATCAGGTGAAGTATGACTCCGTATTCCGCACGTTCCAAGGCACGGTGGAGCGGGACGACCGGCACCTCATCATCAACGGCAAGAAGATCCGGGTATACAGCGAGAGCGACGCCGCCTGCATCCCCTGGGACGACTGCGGCGCGGAGTACATCATCGAGTCCACCGGCGCCTACACCACCATGGAAAAAGCCGCCGCCCACTTTGCAGGCGGGGCCAAGAAGGTGATCCTCTCCGCTCCCTCCAAGGACGATGTGATGCCCACCTTTGTCATGGGCGTGAACCACAAGTCCTACACGCCGGACATGGACGTGGTCTCCAACGCCTCCTGCACCACCAACTGCCTGGCCCCCATGACCAAGGTCATCCACGACACCTTCGGCATCCGCCAGGCCCTCATGTCCACCATCCACGCGGCCACTGCCAAGCAGAAGGCCGTGGACGCCCGGGCGGGCCGGGACTGGCGCACGGGCCGCAGCGTGCTGGGCAATATCATCCCCTCCACCACCGGCGCAGCCAAGGCGGTGGGCCAGGTGATCCCGGAGCTGAAGGGCCGCATGACGGGCATGAGCTTCCGGGTGCCCACCAACGACGTGTCCGTGGTGGACCTGACCGCCCGGCTCATCCATCCGGCCACCTACCACGACGTGTGCGTGGCCATGGAGAATGCCGCCCGCAACTCCATGAAGGGCATCATCACCTGCACCCGGGACCAGGTGGTCTCCTCCGACCTGACGGGCTTTTCCGAGACATGCATCTTCGACGAGACTGCCGGCATCATGCTGGATAACGACTTCGTCAAGCTCATTGCCTGGTACGACAACGAATGGGGCTACACCAACAAGATCCTGGACCTGATGGCCCACATGTACGCCGTGGACCACGCCTGAATCCATCCAAACACATAAGAAAGCCGGCGGTCTGAGGCCGCCGGCTTTTCCTATATTTTACAAGAGCTTTTCCAAGCCTTGGTTTCTTCCCTCCGCTCCGGCCGCTATACTTTGCTTGTGCACAAGGGTGCAACATCTTTTGGATCAATGAGAAAAGAGGGTAAATCATGATGAAACGCTTCCTCGCGGGCCTGCTGGCCTCCGCCACTGTGCTGGGCCTGACCGCCTGCTCCTCCCAGGGCGCCCAGAGCGCCGTCCAGGCGCAGCCCACCGCCGCCACCATGACGGACACCGCCGTCTACGGCGCGGCCAAGGCTCCCAAGTACGTCTTCCTGTTCATCGGCGACGGTATGAGCTATCCCCAGTTCCAGGCCGCTGCCGACTATCTGGGCGCCGTGGCCGACCCGGACTACACCCAGGCTGAGCCCAGCGTGGCCGTGGCCGACCGCAAGGGCGCGGTGCTCAACGGCCCCAAGACCCTGAACTTCATGAACTTCGACGTGGCCGGCTCCGCCATCACCTATGACTCCTGCAGCTTCGCCCCCGACTCCGCCTCCACCGCCACCTCCATCGCCACCGGCCACAAGACCTACTCCGGTATGATCAACGTGGACGAGACGGGCACCAAGAGCTTTGAGACCATCGCCGAGAAGCTCCACGAGCAGAAGGACTGGGAGATCGGCGTCATCTCCTCCGTGAACCTGAACCACGCCACCCCCGCCGCTTTCTACGCCCATCAGGCCAGCCGCAACAACTACTACGAGATCGGCCAGGAACTGGTGGACTCCGGCTTTGAGTACTTCGCAGGCGGCGCCCTGCTCAAGCCCACCGGCGCCAACGGCGACCAGGAGAACCTCTATGACCTGGCCAAGGAGGCCGGCTACAAGGTGGTGACCACCCAGTCTGAGGCCGCCAAGGTCTCCGCCGCGGACGACAAGGTCCTGCTGGTGGACGAGCACCTGGCCGACTCCGACGCCATGGCCTATGAGCTGGACCGCGAGGTAGGCCAGTGGGCCCTGGCGGACTATGTGGAAAAGGGCATCGAGGTCCTCAACAACAGCAAGGGCTTCTTCATGATGTGCGAGGGCGGCAAGATCGACTGGGCCTGCCACGCCAACGACGCCGGCTCCACCGTGGCCGACACCGTGGCTCTGGCCGACGCCGTCCAGGTGGCCGTGGACTTTGCCAAGGAGCATCCCCAGGAGACGCTGATCCTGGTGACCGGCGACCACGAGACCGGCGGCCTGACCATCGGCTATGCCGGCACCGACTACGACACCTACCTGACCAACCTGACCAGCCAGACCATCTCCTACGCCAAGTTCGACGAGGAGTATGTGGCCAAGTACAAGGCCAACAAGACCCCCTTCACCGAGGCCATGAAGGATGTGGAGAAGCTCTTCGGCCTGAAGATGTCCGGCAGCGCCGATGACCGCCTGGTGCTCACCAACTATGAGATCCAGCGCCTCAAGGCCGCCTATGACCTGTCCATGACCGACTACGACTCCGACAACTACACCCAGGAGCAGTACGTGCTTTACGGCACCTACAACCCCTTCTCCGTGACCGTCACCCACATCCTCAACAACAAGTCCGGCATCGACTTCACCAGCTACTCCCACACGGGTCTGCCCGTTGCGGTGTTTGCCGACGGCGTGGGCGCTGAGTCCTTCGGCGGCTACTACGACAACACCCAGATCTTCACCAAGCTTTCCACCATGCTGGGTCTGCAGTGACCTGCAGCATACATTCATCCAGGGTACAGGGAGCGGGCAGCCGCTCCCTGTACCGCCGTTTTTCACGAAGGAGACAACTATGCCCAATTCCATTCTCTCCCGCATGAGCCGCCGCACCAACGCCCCCGTGGCCGTGGCACTTCTTCTGCTGGTGGTGCTGCTGATTTTGCCCACGGGCTACGAGGGAGCCCTGACCTACCAGAACGCCGACCGGGTGCGGGCGGAGGTGCTGGACACCGATGAGAGCAGCATCGTGGACACCGGCCTGGTCCGCACCGGCGAGCAGCGCTGCACCGTGAAGCTGCTGGGAGGCCACTTCGAGGGCCAGACCGCCACGGCCGTCAACCGCCTGAGCGGCTCCCTGGCCCAGGACAAGCTCTTCGCCCCCGGGGACATCGCCTTTGTCACCGTCAGCTACGGCCCGGAGGGCATTACCGCCGTGTCCATGACCGACCACTACCGGCTGGACAAGGAGGCCATCCTGGCGGGGCTTTTCCTGCTGCTTCTGGTGCTGTTCGCCGGCAGCACAGGCGTGCGGGCCATCCTCTCCTTTGTGGATACCATCCTCCTGATGTGGAAGGTGCTGGTGCCCTGCCTGCTGCGTGGATGGAACCCGGTGTGGCTGGGCCTTGGACTGGTGCTGGTGCTGACGGCCCTCATTCTCAGCCTCATCTACGGCTTTGACCGCCGGTGCCTGGCCTCCGTGTCCGGCGCGGCTCTGGGCATCGGCGTCACCGCCGTGCTGGGCGTGGTGTTCACGGACCTGTTCCGCATCCACGGCGCGGTGATGGAGTCCAGTGAGAGCCTTCTCTACGCGGGCTATCAGAACCTGGACCTGACCCGCATCTTCATGGCCTCCATCTTCCTGGGCTCCTCCGGCGCGGTGATGGACCTGTCCGTGGACATCTGCTCGGCGGTGTACGAGGTGGTGCAAAAGCGCCCGGACATCTCCGCCCGGGAGGCCATCGCCTCGGGCTTCGCCGTGGGCCGGGCCGCCTGCGGCTCCACCACCACCACGCTGCTGCTGGCCTACTCCGGCAGCTACATCGCCCTTTTGATGGTGTTCATGGCCCAGGGCACGCCAGTGGAGTTCATCCTCAACTACAAGTATGTAGCCGCGGAGATCGTCCACACGGTGGTGGGCTCCTTCGGCCTGGTGACGGTGGCGCCCCTCACCGCCATCACCAGCGGATTGCTGCTGACCCGCCGCACCGCCGCCGCATAAAAAAGCCGCCGTGCCAGAAGGCACGGCGGCTTTTTTCGTTTATTCGCCCTGGGGCTCCGGGGCCTTTTCTCCGCTCCGCTTGCGGCGGCCGCCCCGGCGGGAGCGGGACGATCTTGCAGGCTTCTCCGCCGCCTTTTCCGGCAGGGCAGGGGGGCAGAACAGGGCCTGCAGATGGTCAAACAGCGCCTGGCCCTGGGCCTGGCCGTACTCCCGTACCATGCCCTCCTTTAGCTCTGCCGCCGTGGCGGCCCGGCGCATGAACGCCAGGTGCAGGCACGACTCGATGGACGGCCGCAGCGCCACCTCCTGGAACGCGTCCGCGTACCGGGCCCGCAGGGCATCGATGGACGCGGCGTAGCCCTTGTCCTGGCTGATGACGTAGGCGTAGTCCGCCTCCTGCTTGCCCACCAGCACGCCCAGCTCCGTGATGATCTGGAAGTCGATGGAGTTCTTGCCGCCCCGGACGCTCTCGATATACTGCACGTCCGCCTCGGTCCCGGCGCACAGCTTCTGGATCTTGCTGAGGGCCAGGCCGCTCTTTTGATAAAATACCAGCACGGCGTCCTCCTTGGAGAGCATGTCGATGCCCTTGAGGCCCGTGCCGATGTTGTTGTCTCCGTCTACCAAAAAAATCATTTTCATTGTGATATTCTTTCTTCGTTGATCCTTTCCGCTTTTTACAGCATCTGTTAGTTCAGTATATCAGTTTCCCCGCCGGCGCGCAAGCGCAGACAAAAAGAGGGCGGCTGATGCCGCCCTCCCGGATGCAGATTTACTCCTCCTCGTCCGTGACGATGAGGCCATAGCCGCCGTTTTTGCGCTGATAGACGATGCACAGGCTGTCGTCCTCGCTGCTGCGGAAAACGAAGAAGCTGTGGTCCAGCAGATTCATCTGCAAAATGGCCTCCTCGGCGCTCATGGGCTTGACGGCAAAGCGCTTGGTGCGGACGATGTTGAACTCCTTCTCCTCGGCCACCTCAAAGTCATCGGCAGGCGCGGCAGGGGGGAAGCCCTCGGAGCGCAGCCGCTTGGCAAGGCGGGTCTTGTTCTTCAGGATCTGGCGCTCGATATAGCCCACCGCAGCGTCAATGGCGCCGCGCATATCTCCATCCGGCGCCTGGGTCTGGGCTCGCAGCAGCGTTCCGCCGTCCCGGATGGTGATCTCCACTGTGCACAGGTGATCCTTCTCTACAGAAAAGGTCACAAAAGCCGTGGTGTCGTTCTCCCGGAAATAGCGCTCCAGCTTGGAGATCTTCTTTTCGGCATACTCCTTGATGGAATTGTTCAGGGAGACTTTCTTGCAGGCGTAAGTGTACTTCATCGAGATCGCTCCTTTCGTGTGGAAGAGAGGCTTCCCTCTCTTTCGTATAGTATAGCACACACATTTGTCTTTGGGAAGAGGATTGCGGGAGATTTACAAAATGTTCAATTGGCGTCTTTCGCCAAAACAAGACTCCCTTCGTCAAAAGCTCCTATTTACAATGCCGGGCCGCCGGGTGTATCATAATCACGGAAGCTTTCCAATATCCCACCCGCTTGGGCCGCCCGGCGATGTGCGCTGAGCGGCTCTTTTTTACCCGCCCTTGTCGGAGGATGCCGAAAAAGGGCGAAAAGATTTTTTCCACAAAGCCTTGACAGAATCGGGTTAGGTATGGTATTCTATTCATTGCCGAAAAGCTGCCGGTGTGGTGGAATGGTAGACACAGGAGACTTAAAATCTCCCGGCAGTGATGCTGTACCGGTTCGAGTCCGGTCACCGGCACCATTTTGGTTCAATATCGCGGAGTAGAGCAGTTGGTAGCTCGTCGGGCTCATAACCCGGAGGTCGCAGGTTCGAGTCCTGTCTCCGCAACCATAAAACCGCTGATTTCGCAAGAAATCAGCGGTCTTCTTTTTTATATTTCCCGAAAAAAGATCGGGCTTTCTGATGAAAGCCCGATCTTTTTCTCAGCTTTGTATCCGCTTTTTTCTGGGGGCCGGAATTTTCAGAGGCAGCCGCAAGGGTGTCCCCTTGACTTCTCACTTGGCCTGGACAGATGCCTCCGTCGCCTGCTTCTTCTGCTTCTTATCCCGGTAGTTGCGCACGCCGAAGATCACCACCGAAGCAATGGCGATCACAATGAACGCGCAGCTGATGGGGCGGGTAAAGAAGATATCCAGACTGCCCTCGGAGATGACGATGGCGCGCCGGAAGTTTTTCTCCGCCAGAGGTCCCAGCACGATGCCCAGCAGGATGGGCACCAGCTGGAAGCCCATGCGCCGCAGGAAATAGGAGACAATACCGAAAATCAGGATAATGTAGATATCATAAATGCGGTTGTTGGTGGAGTAGGAGCCGGCGATGCAGAACGTCAGCACGATGGGCGCCAGGATCTCATAGGGGATGCGGGTGATATGGGCATAGAACCGGGTCAGGCCGTTGCCCACGATGTACATGAAAACATTCACCACAATGAGGCCCAGCATGATGGCATACAGGATATCGCCCTGCTCGGCAAACAGAGAGGGGCCGGGCACCATACCGTGGAGCATGAACGCGCCCATCAAAATGGCGGTGGCGCCGTCACCGGGCACGCCCAGCGTCAGCATGGGGATCATGGTGGCGCCGCAGGCGCCGTTGTTGGCAGACTCGGAAACCGCCACGCCCTCGATCTCGCCCTTGCCGAAGGTCTCCGGATGCTTGGAGGCCTGCTTGACCTGGTTATAGGCGATGAACGCGGCCAGACCGCCGCCGGTGCCGGGCGTTGCGCCGATGATCACGCCGATGAGGGAGCCGATGCCAATGGGCTTGCGGCAGCGGCGGTACTCCTCTTTCGTGATCTTGTCCTTGGTGAGGGATTTTGCGTCATAGATCTTATGATCTGTCTTGGGGTCATATTTGGACTTGGTGAGCACCTCGGAAATGGCGAACATGCCGATCAGGGCGATGATGAGGTCGATTCCTGCCATCAGCTTCTTCTGACCGAAGAGGAACCGGGCCGTGCCGGAAATGGCGTCCACGCCGATGGTGGTCATGAACAGGCCCAGGCACGCGGCGATGAGGCCCTTGAAGATGCTGTCGTTGGAGACGCCCGCAATGACGGAAAGACCGAACACCGCCAGGGCAAAGTACTCCGCAGGCCCGAACAGCAGCGTGATCTTGGCGATCAGCGGCGCCAGGAACAGCAGGGAAAACGCGCTGATGAGGCCGCCGATGGTGGAGGCGTACAGCGCCATCTGCAGCGCCTTGAACGCCTGTCCCTTCATGGTCATGGGATAGCCGTCAAAGAGCGTCGCCGCGTTGGCGGAAGTGCCCGGGGTGTTGATGAGGATGGCGGTAATGGAGCCGCCGTAGGTGCCGCCGCAGTAAATGGCCAGCAGCATCAAAATCGCCATGGTGGGGTCCATTCCATAGGTCAGCGGGATGCAGAGAATAATGCCAAGGTCAGAGGTCAGTCCCGGAATGGCGCCCACCACGATACCGATGATGAGGCCCACGGGGATGACCAGGAAGTTCTGCCAGGTCAACAGGATCTGAAGACCGCCTAAAACTTGTTCCATCATGATCCTCCTTTCCCGTCAAGGCAGAGAGACGTGCAGCACGACTCGGAACACATAGTATACAATGCCCACCATCGCCAGGGGGATTGCGTAATAGTACCATTTTCTGGCACCGTAGTACACCATGATCGCCACGACCAGGATCACGGTGGAAATTACAAAACCAAGTGGCTCCACAAGGAAGCAGTAGATAACCAGGAAGAGGCAGTAGAGGACAGAGCGCATTTCCTTTTTGAATGCGGCGGAGTGAAACGATGCTTTGGTGATGGTCAGTTCTTTTTTCTCTTTCATGAAAACGCCTTCCAGAAAAAGGCAGACGGCGAAAATGAACATGCCGCCGATGGCAATGCGGGGCAGGGTCTGGGCGTTCACGGCTGTTTTTTCCATGGTCTTGACCTGTGAGGGGATGGAGAGCCACAGGAACGAGCTGACAATGGCAAAAAAGATTCCGGAAATGATCTCGTGGTTATATTTGAGTTTCATATCGGTTCACCTCGGTTTTAAAGTGGGCGCCCCAGGCCCGCCGACTTGGGGCGCCGCAGTCCATTACTGAACCAGGGGGATGTACTTCGCCATTGCCTCCGTCTGAGAGTCGATCATACCCAGGATCTCCGTGGCGTCTGCCTCCCAGGCAGCCATGCCCATGTCGGCCATGAACTGCTGGAACTCGGGATCGGCGTAGACCTGCAGCACGAAGTCACGCAGCTTCTCCTGGATGCGGGGGTCCACTGTAGAGCGGACAGCCAGATAGTCCATGCCCGTGAACTCCACATCGATGCCCTGCTCCTTGAAGGAGGGGATATGGCCGATGCCTTCCACGTCCAGGCCCTCGGGAATGAAGGTTCCCAGGCAGTTGAGCTGGCCGTTGATCACATAGTCGCGATAGGTCGGGGGAGAGCCGATGGCCACGTCCACATGGCCGCCCACCAGCGCGTTGATGGCCTCCTGGCCGCCGTCATAGGGCACCGCCTCGCAGGGGATGTCCAGCATGGCGAACAGGGCGGAAATCATGGTGTAGCTGTCGTTGCCGGGGCCGCCGGTGGTGGCGTACTTGATGGTATGGCCGGCAGCGGCGTAATCCTTCAGGCTCTGGATGTCCGTGATGCCGCTGGAGGCGTTGCTGAGGACCACGAACTCCGTGATGCGGATGCCGCAGATGGGGCTGATGTCATCAACGGTGTAGTCCACGCTGATGAAGCTGGGCGTCAGGGAGAACAGGGGACCGTTGCAGCAAAACAGTGTATAGCCGTCGTCCTCGGCTTCCAGGAAGTCGTTCATGCCGATGGTGCCGGAGCCGCCGGTGTGGTTTTCCACGATCATGGGCACGCCCAGGATCTTGTCGCTGTAGGATGCGATCTGACGGGTGATCACGTCGGGACCGCCGCCCAGGCTCCAGGGCTGGATCAGCAGGATCTCCTTTTCGGGCCAGTTGAGTTCTTCGGTGGAGACGTCGGTGTTTCCGGAGTCATCGCTCTTGGCGGGAGTCTCAGCCTTGCTGCCGCAGGCGGTGATGCTCATGACCATGGCCAGAGCAAGAAGCAGGGATAAGAGTTTCTTGCTTTTCATCTGATTTCCTCCTTTAATTTCTCCGTATCTAATTTGATAAACTCCGGCCGGATCTCACCGGAATCGATCACAAGGGTGGTTGCCTGAAATCCTTCAGGCTGGTGGAAATAGGGGGGATAGGACCGCTCATCCGTAAACAGGAACCGGGGCGGCGCGCCGGTTGGCCGCATGGCCAGGAGCCGCTGGTAGACCTCCGGATTGGCGCTGTGGTACCGCCGGTCCGACGACGCGGTGGTGATCACATAGCGCAGTGGCATGTCTTTCATATATTGTTCCGAAATACTGTCGATTTGTCCGTGATGCGGCAGTTTGAGAACGGTTACATTTTCAAGCAAAGAAAAATCGACCTCATCCCAGCCTCTGGGGCAGTTGTCCGCCGCTGTCAAAAACGCCGTGGGGCCGATGTCAAATCGAAGCAGGAAGCTGGTATGGTTGGAGGTGGCATCCAGCTGGGTCAGAAGCTGTGTCACCGTCTGAGAGTCCGTCTGCCCATAGGCCTGGGCCACCAGTGCCATGTAATCCCGGATCGCCTGGGGCTTTGGCGCCAGCACGTTCACCTGCAAGTCCTCTGTCAGCTCCAGCCGGTCCCCGGCCTGAAGTGTGCGGATGGGGGTGCCGCGCTGCACCGCGGTTTTGAGGATGTCCCGGTAATCGTTCAGCGCCGCCGTATAGAGGAGCACGCTTCTGGGCGCATCCGACGCGGCCTCCAGCCTGCGTCCCTGCAGGAACGGCTCCGTGGGGTAGGGCACGAAAATCTCTCCCGCCTCCACATCCTCCAGCACCGCGGCCAGGCCGCAGACGTGATCTTCGTGAATGTGGGAAACAAAAACAGCGTCTACCCGTTGGATCTGCCGGTGCTTCAGATAGTCTGCACAGCGGATACGGTACGGATCTCCCTGGAACTCCTGAGGCAGGTTCCCGCCGCCGTCCAGAAGCGCCCGGTAGCCGCTGTCTGTTTCCAGCAGGATCGCGTCACCGTATCCCACATTGATAAATGTGATCTTCATTCCGTCACCTCTTTTGATGGCATCCGCGCCATATTTTTGCAAGGGGCATCATGTGGTGCCGCGGACGATCAGCTCCGTGGAAATGGTGATGCGGTCCTGGCGGAGCGTCTCGCCGTCAATGAGCTGGAACAAAAGCTGGGCAGCCAGCTCGCCAAGCCGGTAGGAATCGATGCGGACGGTAGTCAGCTCCGGCTCGATGACCCGGCTGACAATGCTGTCGTCAAAGCCGATGATGGCCAGGTCCTCCGGCACCCGCAGCCCGGCGCGCAGAACCGCTTTCACCGCGCCCACCGCAATGGTATCGTTGGTGCAAAGCAGGGCCGTGGGGCGGTTGTCCATGTGCAGAAGCTCGTTGGTGCGGGCCTCCGCCTGCTTTTCATTTGCGTCCAGGTCCCACACGATGCCGGTGTCCAGCGCAATGCCGGCCTCCGTCAGCGCGTCCACGTAGCCCTGGTAGCGCTCTGCATAGATCCGGGGAGAAAACCGGCCTGCCAGCAGGCCGATCCGGCGATGTCCTTTCTCAATGAGATAGGAGGCAGCCTCTTTGGCGCCGTGGTAATTGTCCACCGTGATGCAGGGCAGGCCTTCCATTTCGATGAGATTGTTCAGCACCACCACGGGGATGTTCTGGCTGAGGAAGCTGGCAACATAGTCTTCATCCGTCTGACCGGCAATGATGACGCCGTCCATGTGCTTTTTGATATACGCGTCTCCGCTGGGCAGCCGCATCTGATCGTTGGAGGTGACGAACAGGCTGTAGTCCCGCTTCATGGCCTCCTGCATGATCGCCTCCAGCACCAGAGAATAGAAGGGGTTCAGGATGGCGGGGTACTGGTCCTCATGGACCACAAAGGAGATATTGTCCGTCTTTTGCCGCGCCATGGCCCGGGCAATGGGGTTGGGGGTGTAGTTCAGCTCGCTGGCCGCGGCGTAGATCCGCTTTTTGGCCCGCTCGCTGACCGTTTCCGGCGAGGCAAACGCCCGGGAGACCGTTGCTTTGGAATATCCGCATTTCTTTGCGACGTCGATGATCGTGGCAGCCATAACCGCTCCTTGTGTGGTAAATGAGAACGTTCTCAAAATTTTCTACAAAAAATAGGGAACCGTCCGATGCCCCCTTGGTATATTTACCATATCACGTTCTCCACCCCCTGTCAATATGCTTTATTTTTTCAGCTTTTTGCAATATTTTTTGTGCTGTTTTTTGTAATTTCCTGCAAATGCCAGTGGAGCGGTCTGCGCCCGATCAGGAGGGCGCTACACGCTGACAAGCCTGCGGCCGCCCGTAGGGAAATCGATTGCGTGCAGCCTTCTCTTTCCGCGCCGGTCCTTCCACAGTTCTCCACAGTTTCCACGAAGTTATCAACATCTTGTGTTTCGACGGTTCTCCGCACGCCGAATATAGTAGGAACCCCACGGATCGTGGCGGTCATCCACGATCCGTGGGGAGTGGTCATCCCTGGTTGAGGGTCTTTTTCAGTTCGTCCACAAAGGCGGTGCTCACAGCGGAAAGGGGCGCGCCCTTGGCCTGGATCCAGCCCAGGCGGATGTCCTTTCCCTGGCCGCGGATGGGACGGCTCACCAGCTCGGGACCCGCAAAGCCCGGCGGCAGGATGCCGCTGCCGATGGAAAAGGCATCCGTGTGGGTGAGGATATTGATCATGGTGCCCCGGTCGGCCACGGAAAAATGCCGCTGGATCTGGCCGAAGTTAGCCAGCAGCGCCTCCTCGGAAAAATCCAGGGAGGCAGCAGCATCAGACTCAAAAGAGGCGTAGGGGTAGCGGGCCATCTCCTCCATGTCCACCTCCGCGTGGCGGGCCATAGGGTGATCCTTATGGAAAAACACACAGGGGGCGATGGACACGATCTCGTTGAACTGGATATCCCGGATATCCAGGTACTTGCGGATGAAGGACTCCGTGGAGCCGGAGAGGAAGATGATGCCCAGGTCGCTCTTTTTTTCGTAGACGTGGTTGATAACATGGTACATGCCGCACTCCCGCAGGCAGATCTCGTAGCGCTCCGGGTCCCACTTCTGGAAAAACCGCATGAACGCCTGGATCACAAAGGGGTATCGCTGGGTGGAGATGGACACGTGCAGCGGCGGCTTGGCCGTGCGTTTGGAATAAAGGGCCTCGATACGCTGCTCCTGCTCCAGCATGGGGCGGGCGTAATAGAGGAATTCCCTGCCCTCCTCCGTCAGCGTGACGCCCCGCCGGTCCCGGCGGAAGATCACAATGCCCAGCTCGTTTTCCAGATCCTTGAGGATGCTGCTCAGATAGGGCTGCGTCAGCAGCAGCTGCTGGGCCGCCTTGCTGATGCTGCCGCACCGGGAGATCTCCAAAATATAACGTATTTGCTGCAGCGTCATCTGCGGCGCCTCCTTTGCCATCTATTTGCACAAAATCAGCCGGGTAAATTGGAGATATTTTTATTACCTATGGCACGTGATAGGTTTTTCATAAGTACCGCCTGATGGTCCAAGCGGGTATGATGGATATAAAGATCATCCCGGATACCGTCTTTTTACTTAGGACATATGATATCCGATTTTTATGAAAATTTCAATGGATGTTCGACGGCAGCCCTGCAGGATGGTCTGCCGCCCTCACCAAAAAGACGCAGAAAGGAGCACTACCATGAAAATCACCAGCATCGACGTATTCGACTTTGCCAAGTGCCTCAACTATGAGGACTGCGCCCCCGTTTGCATCCGCATCAACACAGACGAGGGCATCAGCGGCTTCGGCGAGGTAGGCCTGGCCTATGGCAATGCCCACAACGCGGGCGTGTGGATCGTCAAGGACTTCGGTCAGCTCATCATCGGCATGGACCCCCTCAACAGCGAAGCCATCCGGGAAAAGCTGTTCCGCACCACCTTCTGGGGCATGGGCGGCGGCACCGTCATCAACGCGGGCATGAGCGCCATCGACATCGCCCTGTGGGACATCAAGGGCAAGTATTATAAGGCCCCCGTCTACCAGCTGCTGGGCGGCAAGACCAACCACAAGCTGCGGGCCTACGCCAGCCAGATCCAGTTCGACTGGGACCTGGAGGACCGGAACATGGTGACACCCGAGCAGTACGCCGAGGCCGCCAAAAAGGCCATGGCCCAGGGCTACACCGCCGTGAAGGTGGACCCGGTAGGCGTGGCCGCCAACGGCAACTGGCAGCGCACCCGGCAGGACGCGGACTGGCGCCTGCGGGGCCAGATGCCCAAGCACGTGCTGGAACTGGTGCGTGCCCGCCTGAAGGCCATCCGGGACCTGAGCGACAGCCTGGACATCATCATCGAGCTCCACGCCTTCACCGACACCTCCACCGCCATCCAGCTGGCCAACTACATCGACGATCTGAACATCATGTACTATGAAGAGCCGGTACATCCCCTCAACGCCGTGTCCATGCGGGAGATCCGGGACAAGATCAACATCCCCGTGGCCTCCGGCGAGCGGATCTACACCCGCCTTGGATACCGTCCCTTCTTTGAAAACCGCTCTTTGAGCGTCATCCAGCCGGACGTGTGCCTGTGCGGCGGCATCTCCGAGACCAAGAAGATCTGCGACATGGCCGACGCCTACGATGTGAAGGTGCAGGTGCATGTGTGCGGCGGCCCCATCTCCCAGGCGGCGGCGCTGCATGTGGAGACCGTCATCCCCAACTTCCTCATCCACGAGCAGCACTCCTACGGCATCAAGGAGGGTCTGCGCCGCACCTGCGTGTACGACTACCTGCCTGACGACCACGGCGATCTGGTGGTGCCGGAGCTGCCCGGCATCGGCCAGGAGATCACCGAGGAGACCATGAAAAAGACCTGGGTCTATACGGTCCAGTAATCCCTCTCAGCCCATCTCCAGGGGGCGCGGCCCGGCGCCGCGCCCCTTTCGCTTGATCCGCCCGTGCGGATTTGGAAAGGAGGAACCATGTCGTTCAAGGACCGCTGCTGGACGGAGATCGACCGCTCCGCCCTTCGGGAAAATCTCCGCATCCTGCAAGGCTGTATCCCCGACAGCTGCCATCTCATGGGCATCGTCAAGGCCGACGGCTACGGCCACGGCGCCCCGGAGGTCGCCTCTCTCTTTGCCGGCATCCCCGGCAGCTGGCTGGGCGTGGCCTGTCTGCAGGAGGCGCTGGACCTGCGCCGTGCCGGCATCGCGCTGCCCATTTTGATCCTGGGCTACACGCCGCCCCATCAGGCCGCCGTGCTGGCGGAGCACCATCTGACCCAGGCCCTTCTATCCCCGGAGTACACCTGCCGTCTTGCTGAAGAAGCCAGACAGCAGGGGGTACGGGTCATGGCCCACGCGGCAGTGGACACTGGTATGGGCCGCATCGGCTACGCCGCCCAGGATGCTGCCGAAGCCGCCCGTGCCCTGGCGGCAGACTACGGCCGCCCGGAGCTGGAGGTGACCGGCATCTTCACCCATTTTTCCAGCGCCTATGCCCAGACCGAGGACGCCAGGGCCTACACCCGGGCCCAGTTCGAGAAATTTTCCGCCGTGTGCGCCCAGCTCAGTCGCCTGGGCGTGGACCCGGGACTGCGCCACTGTGCAAACTCGCCCGCCACCGTCAACTGCCCGGAATACGCCATGGACCTTTGCCGGGTGGGCACAGTGCTCTACGGACTTTTGCCTCAGACTGCCATGACCCGCCCGCTGCCATTTCGTCCGGCGCTGACCTGGAAAGCCCGGGTGGCCATCGTGCGGCAGCTGCCGGCGGGCGTGCCCGTCAGCTACGACCGCACCGCCGTCACCCAGCGGCCCACCCGTCTGGCAGTGGTCACCGCCGGAGACGCCGACGGCTACTTCCGCCAGCTGTCCAACCTGGGAAAGGTGAAGATCCGGGGCCACGTGTGCCCGGTGCTGGGCCGGGTGTGCATGGACATGTTCATGGCGGACATCACCGACTTCCCCGACGTGCAGGCGGGGGACGCGGTCATTTTGCTGGGCGGCAGGGGAGAGGACACCGTGCCCTGCCAGTGGCTCTACCAGCCCATCGGCATCGGCCCCAGCGCCGTCACCTGTAACATCCGCCCCCGGGTGGAACGCACCTATCTATAATGAATCGCAGGGAGGACGCGGTTTTCGCGTCCTCTCTGACTGTCTCCCGGTCCCGCTTCGAATTTTTCGTCAATTTTTTGACAAAAACCCCGCAAAAGTCTTTGACACCCGGAGATTTATAGAGTATAGTAAGATTGATAATTCATGAGCAATGTTTGTCTGTTTTTTCAGGAATTTGATTCCGTATAACGGAATATAAAGAACAGACCTCTCCGGCGCTGCGGTGCCGGGCTCATGATGACCCCGCTCAATACATACCAGGAGAGG
>OWID01000346.1_pt1 | contig 17853 bp, 16 predicted proteins | sample 1732661 | NCBI WGS metagenome assembly OWID01 (sample SAMN05065739, study PRJEB22554) | human gut metagenome | biome: ENVO:2100002; feature: ENVO:00000062; material: ENVO:00002003 | host: Homo sapiens | place: USA
GAGATAGGCTCCGGTCTCGTGGGCTCGGAGATGTGTATAAGAGACAGATCTTGGCCCTGTGGCCGTGGCCGGCCATCTGGAAGAATACCGGGAGACCTTTGAACTCTACGGCGAGCGCATGGCAAAAGAGGCCGCCGTCCTGTTCGGCTGATTTCATCCATAAAAGACCGCCCTTGTCCATCTGGACAAGGGCGGTCTTTTATCCGCTGATTTCCTTTTCAAGCTCTGTGAGCCTCCACCACAGGGTCCCCTCCTCACGCTCCAGGCGGAACCCGCATCGGCTCAGAATACGCTGGGACGGCCGGTTGTCCCGCTTGGTCTCCGCCACTACCGAGGTCACTCCAGGCTGGGACAGGGCCCAGCCGCACATGGCTCGGGCCGCTTCGGTCATATACCCGCGGCCCTCATAGTTCTTCCCCAGTCCGTAACCCAGCTCCACTGCGCCGTCCTCGTCCGGCACATTCTTGAAATCGGCCGAACCCACCACGATGCGGTCGCTCCGCCGGATCAGGAACCAAAAGCTGTGCCAAACGGTATTTTGCGGATCGGCCAAGGTCTTTTTTCCCTGCCCCTCCACAATGGTGCGAAACCCATCCTCCATCGGCTCTGCACAATAGGCGCAGTCCAGCTCCCCCTTCAGGGCGGGCAGATCCTCGGTCCACAACCCGAGCTGTTCTCCGGAGAGGAGTTGCAGTTCCAGGCGTTCCGTTGTCAGCGTCATACATTTTTCCTTTCACATGAGAGGTGCAAACATCCGCAGGATGGAGCGCAGAAGCTGCCGCGGCCAGGGATGACAGCACACCGCCTCCAGCGTGATTTCCTCACTGATGGCCTGTGTCTCCAGGAAATCCCGCTTGACGTCCAGTACCGTGGGATCGCCGCACAGCCAAACGCCGTCCTCAAAGTGGAGGAACATACTCCGGTAATCCATGTTGATGGATCCGACCGTGGCGTACTGGTCGTCCACCGCAAAATTCTTGGCGTGGAGGAAGCCGGGGGTGTACTCAAAAATTCGCACCCCCGCCTCCAGGAGCGGCGGGTAATGGGCCCGGGTGACCTCGAAGATGATCTTCTTGTCCGGGATATGGGGGGTCAAAATGCGCACATCCACCCCGCTCTTGGCTGCGTTGCACAGGGCGGTGGTGACGCTGTCGCTGATGATAAGGTAGGGGGTCATGAGATAGACATACCGCTTGGCCTTGGTAATGAGGTTCAGATATACCGTCTCCCCCACCGGCTCCCCGTCCAGAGGGCTGTCCGCATAAGGCTGAACCCAGTGTCCGGCCCCCAGCTCCGCCTGGACGGGCAGAGACGCGGGCCGGTAGGCGGCGTAGTCCTCCGTCCTGCCGCTGATATACTCCCACATGGTGAGGAACATCACTGTCATGGACCAGGCGCCCTCTCCCTTCAGCAGAATGGCGCTGTCCTTCCAGCGGCCATAGCGAACCACTTTGTTGACATACTCGTCGGCCAGATTGATGCCCCCTGTGAAAGCGGTATGGCCGTCCACAATACAGAACTTCCGGTGGTCCCGGTTGTTGAGCCGCACCGACAGCACCGGCACGAACCGGTTGAACACCCGGCAGCGGATGCCCTTGGCCTCCAGCTCTTTGTCGTAGGTTTTGGGAAGGGTATACAGCGTCCCCACATCGTCGTAGATGACCCGCACATCCACTCCCTGACGGACCTTCTCCTCCAAAATCTCCAGGACGGCGTCCCAGAGCTTTCCGGGCGTAATGATAAAATATTCCAGAAAGATATAGTGCTCCGCCTTCCGCAGTTCCTCCAGCATGGGCTCCATCACATCGTCGCCCAGCGCAAAGTAGCGGGTAAAGGTGTTGGTGTAGAGTGGACAGTGGGCATACTCCTCCAGATAGTGGGACTGATTCACCGCGTCCTGGCCGAAGGGAGCCAGTGATTCCGCCTTCCGGTCCGGCCCCAGCACCTCCACCAGCCGCCGGTCCATCCCTTCCATCTTCCGCTGCACCCGGGCGGAAAGCCGATTGCCGCCGCACAGCAGATAGACCAGCCCTCCGAACACCGGCACCAGCAGGATGGGCACCAGCCACGCGATTTTGTACCCCGGGTCCCCCCGGCTGTTGATGATATGGAGCACCGCCAGCACCGAAAGCGCCACACAGATGAAGTAGAAATAGACGAAGTAATCGGAAAACCGCAGAATCATGGCCACCAGCAGCCCGATCTGGATCAGCAGAAGGACCGCCACCAGAACCGTCCGATGAAAGAGATAGGATGAGAGTTTTTTCAGCGTCATGCAGATACCTCCTTTCCGATGGGCCTGTTCATTTGACGACCACGTTCTCCCCGCCGAAAAGCTCCCGGAGTTCAGCCACCAGTGCCGGGTGGATCTGGGCGGCCGCTCCCAGCCGCTTGCGGGTATCGGCGCAGTAGAGAACGATCTGCTGATTTCCGGGAAACATGTTGAGGATCAGGCCGAGCTTTCGCATCCGGGGGTCCTCCGCCGTGGGCAGCTTGACATAGAGCCTGCTGTTTTCCGGGATGGGCCGGGGCGCCGACGCGCCGTCCGAAGGCTCCGCCGTCTCCCCCTCCCCCGCCAGCGGGCGGGCCCGGTCGCACATGAGCTGGGGGGCCTTCTCGTCCCGAACGGAGAGCCGTCCCTCCGCCAGGAGAGCCATCCCCTCCTTCAAATAGGGGCCGCACTCTCCCAGTGTCCGGGAGAAAACCAGCATCTCCATGGCCCCCGTGTCGTCCTCCAGCCCCACATAGGCCATGAGCGTATTGTTTTTGGTGGTCTTGGTCTTGGAGGCGGTCACCACCCCCGCCAGGGTCACCCTCTGGCCGTCCCGGTAGGTCCGGGGCCCCTCCGGCTGGTCGAAGTCGGCCAGGATGGCCCCTATGGAGGCGGCCCTCAGCCGCTTGACCTGGGCCCGGTACTCATCCATGGGGTGGCCGGTGAGGTAGAGCCCCGTGGTCTCCTTCTCCATCTTCATCAGCTCCTGCCGGGTAAACTCCGGGATGTCCGGCAGGACGACCTGGGGCGCGGGCCCGGGGCCCTCCTCTCCACCGCCAAAGAGGTCGTACTGTCCCTCCAGGGTGTTTCTCCGGCTCTTGGCCACGGTGTCCATCACCTGCTCGCTCACCGCCAGAAGCTGGGAGCGGCGGGCGCCCAGGCTGTCAAAGGCCCCGCAGCGGATGAGGCTCTCCACCACCCGCTTGTTGCAGTCCATCCCGAACATCCGGGCGCAGAAGTCCGGGAAGGAGGCGAAGGGGCCGTTCTTCTCCCGCTCGCCCAGAAGCTGCACGGCAAACCCACGGCCCACGCCCTTCACCGCCGCCAGGCCGAAACGGAGCCCGTCCGCCGCCACGGTGAAGTCGGTCTCCGACTGATTCACGTCGGGGGGCAGCAGCTCGATGCCGCAGTTCCGGCACTCTCCGATGTACTCGGCCACCTTTTCGCTGGAATCCAGGACGGAGGTCAGCAGGGCGGCCATGTACTCCTTCGTGTAGTGGTATTTGAACCACGCGGTCTGATAAGCCACCACGGCGTAGGACACAGCGTGGGCCCTGTTGAAGGCGTAGTTGGCAAAATCGAAGATCTCGTCGTAGATATCCTGGCCGGTCTGCTCGGGGATCCCGCCCGCGATACACCCGGCGATCCCCCGTTCGGCGTCGCCGTAGATGAAGGCGTGGCGCTCCTTTTCGATCTCCTTGGCCTTCTTCTTGGAGATGGCCCGGCGCACCATGTCGGCCTGGCCCAGGGTATACCCCGCCAGCTTGCGGAAGATCTCGATGACCTGCTCCTGATACACGATGCAGCCGTACGTCACCGACAGGATGGGCTTCAGCAAGGGATGCTTGTACCGGATGAGCCGGGGATCCTGCTTGCAGGCGATGAACCGGGGAATGGAGTCCATGGGGCCGGGACGGTAGAGGGCGATGATGGCGGTGATGTCCTCGATGTCCTTGGGCTTGAGCCCCACGCACACCCCGGTCATCCCCGCCGACTCCATCTGGAACACCCCTGAGGTGCGCCCCTCCGAGAGCATCCGGTAGACCCCGGCGTCCCCGTCCGGGATGTCGTCGAGCGTGAAATCCGGCCTGCTTTTCCGCACCAGCTTCACCGCGTCGTCCAGCACCGTGAGGTTCCGAAGGCCCAGAAAGTCCATCTTCAAAAGGCCCAGCTCCTCCAGCACCGTCATCTGGAACTGGGTCACAACCGATTCGTCGTTTTTGGCCAGCGGGACGTAGTCGGCCACCGGCAGGCGGGTGATGACCACCCCGGCGGCGTGGGTGGAGGCGTGGCGAGGCATCCCCTCGATGGCCCGGGCAGTGTCGATGAGCAGCTTCACCTGCTCATCGCCGTCGTAGAGCTCCTTGAGGGGCTTGGAGAGCTTGAGGGCCTCCTCCAGGGTGATGTGGGGGGCGGTGGGCACCTGCTTGGCGATCTGATCCACCCGGTCGTAGGGCAGGTTCAGCACCCGGCCCACGTCCCGGATCGCCCCCCGGGCGGCCATGGTGCCGAAGGTCACGATCTGGGCCACGTGGTCGGCGCCGTATTTCTCCTGGACGTACTCGATGACCTCGCCCCGGCGGCGGATGCAGAAATCCACGTCGATATCGGGCATGGTGACCCGCTCCGGGTTCAGGAACCGCTCGAAAAAGAGGCTGTACTTCATCGGGTCGATCTCCGTGATGGCCATGCAGTAGGCCACCATGCTCCCGGCGGCGGAGCCGCGGCCCGGGCCCACAGGGATCCCGTGGGACTTGGCAAAGCCGATGAAGTCGGAGACGATGAGGAAGTAGTCCACGAAGCCCATCTGCCGGATGACCCCCATCTCGTACTCCAGCTGGGTCTCATACTCCGGGGGAGGCGCGCTGTAACGCCGCCGGAACCCCTCCCGGCAGAGACGTTCAAAGTAGGCGTCCGGGTCGCTCTCCCCCTCGGGCAGGTGGAATTCCGGCAGGTGGTGGACGCCGAACTCAAAGTCCACCTGACACTGCTCCGCGATCTTCTGGGTGTTTTCGATGGCCTCCGGCCACTTGGGGAAGAGGGCGGCCATCTCCGATTCACTCTTGACATAGAACTCCTCGGTCTCAAAGCACATCCGGTCGGGATCGTCCTCGGTCTTGCCGGTCTGGACGCACATGAGGATGTCCTGGGTGCGGGCGTCGGCCCGGGTGAGGTAGTGGGCGTCGTTGGTGGCGGCCAGGGGGATGCCGGTCTCCTCATGGAGCCGCACCAGCCCGGCGATCACCGCCGGGTCCTCCTCCAGGGCGTGGTCCTGAAGCTCCAGATAGTAATTCCCACGTCCGAACAATTCATCCATTTCCAGCGCGTGGGCCCTGGCCCCGGCGTAGTCCCCGGCGCGGATGCGCCGGGGCAGCTCCCCTGCCAGACAGGCCGACAGACAGACCAGGCCCTCGTGCCGCTCCCGCAGCAAGTCCAGATCGATGCGGGGCTTGATGTAAAAACCCTCGGTGTAGGACTGGCTCACCATGTGGGAGAGGTTGCGGTAGCCGGTCTCGTTTTTGCACAGCAAAATCAGGTGGCGGGCCTGGCTGTCCAGCTCGTGCACCCGGTCGAAGCGGGTGCGGGGGGCCACATAGACCTCGCAGCCGATGATGGGGTGGATGCCTTCGGCCTTGCAGGCGCGGTAAAAGTCGATAACGCCGTACATGTTGCCGTGGTCGGTGATGGCCACGGCGGTCTGACCCAGCTCCTTGACCCGCTGGACCAGCTTGGGGATCCGGCAGGCCCCGTCCAGAAGGCTGTACTCGGTATGGATATGTAGATGGGCAAAGGCCATGGTGGGACCTCCTTATGTGTTTTCTCTGAATGGAAAGTCAGACGCGGTTTACCGTGTCAGCAGATGGAGCTGTATGACCTCCAGCACATCCTGATTGGGGCATTCAAACGTCCTGGTTCTTCTTATTACTAGAATCGTCGGGATCAAAAACAAGGGTAGACATATCACTCCAACCACCGCGCCGCCCACAAAACCAAATAGTATTCCCAGGACGCAAAGGAGGACCGTCCCCCCATAAATTGCAGGCACATGCCCAGAAACAGAGAGCTCCGTCCCCCCTTCCTCCGGACTCATGGCCACATCCACGGCAGGAGCGCTCTCCTCCGCATATGCCGCAATACGTACATTGTCCCGTGACAGCTTATGATAAAAATAGCCATACTCATCCCAGTGATCCCGACGTTCCTCCCATGTCCACGCCTCTTTCTCCAGGCGTTCCCACAGTTCTTCTACGGTCAGTTCACTGTGATAGACGACGACCGACATTTTCCACCCTCCCTGTCACACTTCTCCCGCCAGCTCACCCAGCTTTTTCAGCCGGTGGCTGAGGGAGGACTTGGTGATGGGCGGCTCGCACAGAGCCGCCAGCTCGGTCAGGGTCATCTCCGGGTTGTCCATCCGGAGCCGGGCGGCCTCGGCCAGCTTGGGGGGCAGCTCAGCCAGATCCATGCGCCCGGCCAGGCGGCGGATGTCCTCCATCTGGGCCTGGGCGGCGTCCACCGCCTTGTCCAGATTGGCAGCGTCGCAGTTCACCCGGCGGTTGACCCCGCCCCGCAGGTCCTTTTCCGCTTTGGCATTCATCAGCTCCATGGCGGCCAGCGGCGCGCCGATGGCGGTGAGAAAATCGGTGATGGCCTCGCTCTGCTTGAAATAGGCCATGTGGTTGGCCCCCCGGGCGGCGGATTTGGGGGCAAAGCCCGCCTCCCGCAGAAGGGTGAGCAGCTCCCGGTTCACCGAGTAGTGGGAGGTGGCCAGCTCCAGATGGTAGCCCTTGGCCGGATCGGTCACCGATCCCCCCGCCAAAAAGGCCCCACGGAAGAAGGCGGAGCGGCAGTGCTCCTCCTCCAGTACGGCAAAGTTGATGTGATGGGCCACGGTGGAGCCTGGATCGTACCCAAAGGCCGCCGAGAGGGCGGAGAGCTTGTCCGGCGCGGTCAGAGAAAAGATGCGCTTGCCCTGCCCCGCCTCGGGGAGGCGGTCGAAGGTGATGTGAAAGGCCTTTTTGAACAGCGCCGGGAGCCGGGCGGCAAACGCCGCTGACTCAGTGACGATGCGGGCTTCCCCCCGGTCGAACCGGTTGGCATAGAGGAGGATGCCGTAGCACTCCGCCTGGGCACAGCATCGGCGGGAGAGGGGCGCACGGCAGAGCTCCCGCTTTGCGTCGCTGGAAAAAGACATGGCGTTGCCTCCCTCTCAAAGAATCAGTCGGGGCGGAACGGCATCCCGCCGTCCCGCTCCGCCGTCAAAAGATCTTGGTGTGGGCCCGGTCCTCATAGAGCTCCATCACCGCCTGGGCCAGCCGGTCGATGGAGTGACGGGCAAAGGGGGACTCCTCCGAGGCGAGGGGCCGTTCCACCACGTCCACTCCCAGGGCCTTCAGCGCCGCCCGGTCCACGGCGATGGGCTCCGAGCCCTCCTCCCGGTAGCGCTCCAGCAGCTCCGGCCGAATGGGGGCGCAGTTGGCCAGACACACATCGATGAGCCCGGGGCCGGCGTGATCCAGCAGCGCCGCCACGTGCTCGGAGAGGGTCATCCCCTCGGTCTCCCCATCCTGGGTCATAATATTGGAGATGTAGACCCTCGGGACGGCGGCGGCGCACACGGCCTCGGCCACCCCGTCCACCAGAAGGTTGGGGATGATGCTGGTGTAAAGGCTTCCCGGCCCCAGCAGAATGAGGTCGGCCGCCCGGATGGCCTCCAGCGTGGCCGGAAGGGCCGCCGGATGGCCCGGCAGGAGCGCCACCCGGCGGATGCGGCAGTCCTGTGCCTTTTTGAAGGCGGCGATCTTGGACTCTCCCACCACCCGGGCCCCGTTTTCAAAGGTGGCCTCCAGCGCCACATTGGCGTTGGTCACCGGCAGCACCCGGCCTGTGATGGCCAGCACCTGGCTCATCCGGGCCACCGCCTCGTCAAAGGAGGCGGAGATGCCGTTGAGGGCCGCCAGCAGAAGATTTCCGAAGGCCTGACCGGTGAGGCTTCCCTCGGTAAACCGGTAGCCCAGCAGCCGCTCCATGACGGGCTCGGTGTTGGCCAGGGCCTCCATGCAGTTGCGGATGTCCCCCGGCGGGGGCATCCCCAGGTCGGCCCGGAGCATCCCGGAACCGCCCCCGTCGTCGGCCACGGTGACGATGGCGGTGAGGTTTTTGGTATACTGCTTCAAGCCGCGGAGCATGGTGGACAGGCCGTTTCCGCCGCCGATGGCCACCACCCGGGGGCCCTGCTCCCAGCGGCGTTCCGTCTTGAGGGTCTCCATCACTGGGCCCTCGTCATGTCCCGGTGGTTCTCCGCGGCGTCGTAGCCCTTCTGGCGAATGAAATCCGCCAGCGCCCGGGTCACGGCCACCGACCGGTGCTGGCCGCCGGTGCAGCCCACCCCGATCACCAGGGCGGCCTTCCCCTCCTCCACATACTGGGGCAGGAGGAACGCGATCAGCCGCTCCAGATAGGTCATAAAGTCCTTGGTCTGCTGATAGCCGAAGATGAAGTCGTAGACCGGCTTGTCCAGCCCGGTCTGGTGCCGCAGCTCGGCGATGTAATAGGGATTGGGCAGAAAGCGCACGTCGAACACCAGATCGGCCTCGATGGGGATGCCGTACTTGAAGCCAAAGGAGATCACGCTCACGCTCATCGCCTGCTGGGGCCCCCCCGAGCCGAAGAGCCGCAGCACCTCTCCCCGGAGCTTGGCGGTGGAGAGGGCGGTGGTGTCCACGATGTACTCCGCCCGGTCCCGCACCGGCTCCAGGATGGTGCGCTCCCGGTGGACCGCCTCGTCCAGAGAGCGGCCGTCCCGGGCCAGCGGGTGGAGCCGGCGGGTCTCCTTATAGCGCTTGATGATAGTCTCGGGGCTGGCCTCCACATACAAAATCTTGTAGTCGCAGCCCATCTCCTCCAGATCGGACAGGGCGGCGAACAGGCCGTCGAAAGTCTGTCCGCCCCGGATGTCGCTGACAATGGACACCCGGTCGTATTTGGCCTGCCCCGCCATGCACAGCTCCGCAAATTTGGGTATGAGAGGGGCCGGCATATTGTCCACCACAAAGTAGCCGATGTCCTCCATGAAGGATGCCACCTGGCTCTTGCCCGCGCCGGAGAGACCGGAAATCACGATAAATTCCATCCTGCTCCCCCCTTCCCGATCCCCAGTGTTTTCACTTCCAGTTCCAGCGCCACGCCGGTCTGCTCCAGCACCCGGGCGCGCACCTGTTCAATGAGAGCCAGAATATCCCGGCAGGTGGCTCCGCTGGTGTTGACCACGAACCCGGCGTGCTTCTCCGAAACCTGGGCGCCTCCCACCCGCAGGCCCTTGCAGCCGCACTGCTCGATGAGGGCGGCTGCAAAATGCCCCTCGGGACGCTTGAAGGTGCTCCCGGCGCTGGGCAGTTCCAGGGGCTGTCTGGAGCGGCGCTTCTCGCCCAGCTCCTCCATCCTCGCCCGAATCGCGGCGGGATCGCCCGGAGCCAGGGCAAGCTCCGCCCCAAGGATCAGCCGTTTTCCGTCGGAAAACATGCTGCGGCGGTAGCCAAGGCCGCAGTCTGAGGCCGGAAGGGTCTCCACCCGCCCGGCCTCATCCAGAAAGGTGACCGAGGCGAGCACCTGCACCATCTCGCCGCCATAGGCGCCGGCGTTCATGGTGACTGCGCCCCCCAGCGTACCGGGGATGCCGTGGGCAAACTCCAGTCCGGTCAGCCCCGCCTCCAAAGCGGCGGCGGCCAATCGGGAGAGGAGCACCCCGGAATCGGCGGTCATTGCGGCTCCATCAACAGAAATGTCGTTCAGGCCCCCGAAGGTCTTGATGAGGAAGCCGTCATACCCCTCGTCGGACACCAACAGATTGGAGCCGTTGCCCAGGTAGACCGGGGTCACTCCCAGCTCCGCCGCGATCCGCACCGCCGCCGCGGCCTCTTCCCGGCTGGCGGGCAGCGCCATCAGCGCGGCGGGGCCGCCCACCCGAAAGGAGGTGTGGCGGAACAGGGGCTCCTCCCGCCGCAGATCCAGTGCGGGGCAGCTTTGATGCAGTTGTTTTTCCAGTGTGTCCCAGCGATCCATGCGCGTCCCCTCCTTTTGTCTCAAACAGCATATGAAGGAAAGGGCCCTTTCATCCGCCCCGGGCCTGCGGAACAAAGGGCCCTTTCTCAATTCGCCAGACTGCGCCGGTATTCGGCGGCCCCGTCCAGCAGCTCGCCCGCGCTGTCCAGCGCGGCGCGGGTGACGTGGTCTCCAGCCGTAAGGCGGGCCAGCTCGGCCTGGCGGCGGGCCCGGTCCAGCACCTCCACCGCTGTGAAGGTGCGCCCGTTCTTCTCCCCCTTCTCCACCGAAAAGTGGACGTCCGCCATGGCGGCCAGCTGGGGCAGGTGGGTCACGCAGAGCACCTGTTTGTGCCGGGCCACCTGGGCCAGCTTCTCCGCCACCTTCTGGGCCGCACGGCCCGAGACACCGGTGTCCACCTCGTCAAAGACCAGGGTGCCCACGTCATCGTTCTCCGCCAGCACGTTTTTCAGCGCCAGCATGATCCGGGCCAGCTCACCCCCCGAGGCGATCTTCTGGATGGGCTTCAGGTCCTCCCCCACGTTGGCCGACATGAGAAAGCGCACCGTGTCCATTCCGGCGTCATCCAGCCCGGTTTCACTCTCCACCGGCGCGAAGGCCACCTGGAAGCGGACTTTGGGCATGTCCATCTGAGCCAGTTCGGTCTGGATCCGGCGCTGGAGAGCCTCCCCGGCCCGCTTCCGCTCCGCCGAGAGGGCTCCCGCCCGGGCCTTCGCCTCTGTCAGAGCTTCCGCCCGCTCCTGTTCCAGCCGCAGGAGCGTGTCGTCGGCAAACTGGATCTCGTCCAGCTCCCGGCGGCACCGGTCCAGATAGTCCAGCATCTCTTCCTCGCTGGAGCCGTATTTCTTTTTCAGGCGGTAGAGCCGGTCCAGCCTTCCCTCCAGCTGATCCAGCTCCCCCGGCTCAAAGTCGAAGCTCCCCCGGGCCCCCCGGGCGGAGTCGGCGGCATCCTGAGCCAGGCAGCGGCACTCGGTAAGCCGCTGGTACAGCTCATCCAGCTCCGGGCTCACCCCGGACACCCGGCCCAGGGCCTCCTCCGCCTCCATCAGCAGTGCCACCGCCCCCACGCTGTCGTCGTCCCCGGAGAGGGCGTAGTGGGCCTCTTCGGCGGCCTGGGCCAGGTCGGCGGCGCTGCGGAGCAGCTCCCGGCGGGAGAGCAGTTCCTCCTCCTCCCCCGGCACCAGCCCGGCCCGCTCCAGCTCTCCGATCTGAAACTGGAGACTGTCCACCTTCCGGGCCTTCTCGGCCTCGTCCATGCGGAGGGAGGCCATCCGCTGCTCCAGCGCCCGCAGCGCCCCATAGGCCTCCCGGTAGTTCTCCAGCAGGCCCCCGGTCCCGCCGAAGCGGTCCAGATACCCCAGGTGACAGCCCTCATCCAAAAGCTGCTGGCCGTCGTGCTGGCCGTGGATGTTCAAAAGCTGGCGGCCCAGGGCCCGCAGCTGAGTGACCGTCACCGGCAGGCCGTTGACCCGGCAGAGGTTCTTGCCGTCGGCCATGATCTGGCGCTGGAGCAGAACCTCGCCGCCCTCATCCGGCTCCAGGCCGTTTTCGGCAAACCACGGCAGCGCCCCCACGCCCGAGAAGGCCCCTGTCACCAGGGCGGACTTGGCTCCCGTGCGGATGAGATCCCGGCTGGCCCGCTCCCCGGTGACCGCCCCCATGGCGTCCACCACAATGGATTTGCCCGCGCCGGTCTCGCCGGTGAGGGCGTTGAAGCCCCCGCCGAACGTGATGTCCGCCGACTCAATGACGGCGATATTCTCGATATGAAGAACTGAAAGCATCCGCTCCACCTCCGACAATCGATCGCGAAAACAGCCGGGACCCGCTCCTGCTTTGAACTGTTCAGGACAGCATCTCCCGGATCTCCTCGCAGAATTCCTCCGCAGAGCCGTTGGTCCGCATGATGAGGATCACCGTATCGTCCCCGGCCAGGGAACCCACCAGCTCCGGGATCTCCATGGCGTCGATGGCGGCGGCCGCCGCCGAGGCAAGGCCCGGCATGGTCCGGAGCACCACGATGTTCTGGGCCATGTCATAGGAGGTGACCCCCTGCCGGAAGATGGTCTGGAGCCTGCCCACGTTGTTGAGGGCGGTCTTGCGCTGGGAAACGGCGTATTTATAGATGCCGCCGGCAGTCAGCTCCTTGACCAGATGGAGCTGCTTGATGTCCCGGGAAATGGTGGCCTGAGTCGTGGAGACCCCCCGCTCCTTCAGCGCGTCCAGAAGCTGCTCCTGGGTCTCAATATCCCGCTGCGCCACGATGTCCAAAATCTCCTGCTGCCGTTTGCTTTTCATAGGTCACATCCTCCCCAGTTTCTGATTGACGATGGTGTAGAAGCTCCGATTGGTCAGCTTGGCCAGCCGGGCCTTGGATCTGGAGCGGCGCAGCTCCACCTGATCGCTCCCTCCAAGCCGGAAGGCCTTGCCGCCGTCCACGGACAGATAGGCGGTCTTGCGGGAGAGCTTTCCCATCCGCACCGCCACCAGACGGCTCCGATCCAGCACAAAGGACCGGGCGTGGAGGGCATGGGGACAGATGGGGGTAACGATGATATTCTCCGCGGTGGGCTCCACGATGGGGCCGCCGGCGGACATGGAATAAGCGGTGGAACCGGTGGGCGTGGCAATGACCACGCCGTCCCCGGAAAACCGGCTGATGAGCACGCCGTCGGACTTCACGTCCAAATCGATGATCCGGGCCACCGCGCCCTTGGTGATAACCGCGTCGTTGAGCGCCAGATCCCGGAAGATGGTACGCCCCTCCCGCCGGATGGAGACATCCAGCATCATCCGCTCCTCCAGGGCATATTCCCCCTTCGTCAGGCGGGACAGCTCCCCCAGTTCGCTCACTTCCAGTTCCGCCATGAAGCCAACGCTGCCCAGGTTCACCCCCAGCACGGGGATGTGGTGGGCGTCGGCGTCCTTGGCGGCGTGAAGAATGGTGCCGTCTCCGCCAAAGCACACCAGCAGATCGGCGCCCTGAAAGGCCTCTTCCATGGAGACAAATTTCAGATGAGCGGGCAGCTCCAGGCCGCTCCCCTTCTCCAGGGAAAAGGGGAGGCTCATGCAGGTCTCCGCTCCGGCCTCCCGCAGCACCCGCTGAGCGGCCTGAGCCGCCTTCAGGCCCTTGTCCCGATAGGGATTGGGGCTGAGCACAATCTTCACGGCATTCCCTCCTCCAGTTTGGCGTGAGACGCCTCCACCAGCTCTTTCAGATCCCACGATCCTGCCATCCCGCCTTCGGCGGAGAGCCAGCCCAGGTACTCGATATTGCCCTCCGGGCCCCGGATAGGGGACCAGGTCAATCCCCGTACGCCGAAACCGGCAGAGGCGGCGTGCTCCAGAAAATGCTCCAGCACCTCCTGATGGACCGCCTTGTCACGGACGACCCCCTTCTTCCCCACCTTGTCCTTTCCCGCCTCAAACTGAGGCTTGATGAGGCACACCGCCTGACCGGACCGCTTCATCAGTCCCCGCAGGGGGGGGAGGATCAGATTCAGCGAAATAAAGGACACATCGACACTTGCAAAATCCAGCTCGTCGGGAATCTGCTCATGGGTGAGGTAGCGGGCGTTGGTGCGCTCCATGCACACCACCCGGGTATCGCTGCGCAGCTTCCAGGCAAACTGCCCGTAGCCCACATCCACGGCATAGACTTTCGACGCCCCGTTTTGGAGCATGCAGTCGGTAAACCCGCCGGTGGAGGCCCCGATGTCGGCGCATACCGCGCCGGCGAGGGAGATGGGCCAGGTCCCCATGGCCTTTTCCAGCTTCAACCCGCCCCGGCTGACGTATTTCAGCCCGCCTCCCCGGACTTCGATGGGTGCGTCCGCCGGTGTAGGCGTCCCCGCCTTGTCCACCTTCTGTCCATTCACATAGACCTGGCCGCTCATGACGACGGCCTGTGCCTTTTGCCGGCTCTCCGCCAGGCCCCGCTCAAAGAGCAGGACGTCCAGCCGCTTTTTCTCCATGTGTACAAACCTCCCAGGCGATCTTGGCCAGGCTCTCCGCATCCAGGCCGGCCAAACGCCTCAACTCGTCGACTTTTCCCTGCGGGATAAACTGGCGGTCCAGATTGCGGAGCAAAATATCCCGAATGGCACCCGCGCATCCATAGCGGGCCGCGGCCGAAGCCAGCCGCTCCCCCACACAGTTGGCCTGTGCACACTCCTCCGCCACGATCAGCCGCCCGGTACGCTCCGCCGAGCGCAGGGCCGGGCCGGGATCCAGGGGCGTGATGATATTATACTTGATGACTTCCGCCGAAACCCCTCGGCGCGCCAAGCGCTCCGCGGCCTCCAGCAGGGCATTGACCTGGGTGCCGTAGCCCGCCAGGGTCAGGTCCCGGCCCTCCCGCAAAACCGTGGCGGGAGCCGGCCAGGAAGATGTCTGATACGTTCCTTCCCCACCCCGGGGATAGCGGATCGCCACAGGGCCCCTGCACTCCTTCACGGCGTATTCCAGCATGTCGGCCAGCTCCGCGTAGCTGGCCGGGCAGAGGACCTTCATCCCGGGCACCGTGTCCAGAAATCCCACGTCGAAAATCCCGTGGTGGGTCTCTCCGTCCGCTCCCACCAGTCCGGCCCGGTCCACGCAGAACACCACGTGGAGGCCCTGAATGGCTACATCGTGGAGGAGCATATCATAGGCTCGCTGCAAAAAGGAGGAGTAGACGGCGAACACGGGGATCAGGCCCTGCTTGGCCATGCCCGCGCACATCGTGACGGCGTGGCCCTCGGCGATCCCCACATCAAAAAACCGCTCGGGGAACTGTCCGGCAAATTCATCCAGGCCGGTCCCCGGCTGCATGGCGGCGGTGACGGCGCACAGACGGGGTTCCCGCCGGGCCAGGGCGCATACGGCCCGACCGAAGGCGCCGGAAAAATCCCGACCGGGCAGAGCCAGAGACTGTCCGGTGGCGGGATCAAACTGCCCTACCCCGTGGAACCGGCCCGGATCGGCCTCGGCGGGGGGATAGCCCTTTCCCTTCACCGTCCGCACGTGGAGGAGCACAGGCCCCTCCAGATCCCGGGCATAGCGCAGCAGCCGGGTCAGCCCCCGCACATCGTGCCCGTCCACCGGCCCAAGATAGGTAAAACCCATGTCTTCAAAGAGGCTGCACGGCAGCAGCGTCTCCTTGACGGCGGTCTTGATCTTGTGGGTCACCTTGTAGATGCGGCGGCCCAGTGAAAATGAATTCATCACCCGGCGGTAAGCTTTTTTGAAACTGAGGTACTGGGGCTTCAAACGCTGGCGGGCCAAATGCTCCGCCACGCCGCCCACGCTCTGGGTGATGGACATCCCGTTGTCGTTTAAAATCACGATGAGGGGCTCTCCGCTGTCCCCGGCGTCGGACAGGCCCTCATAGGCCAGGCCGCCGGAGAGCGCGCCGTCCCCCAGCAGGGCAACCACCCGGTAGTCCTTGTGCAGGATGGTCCGCGCCCTGGCCATTCCCACCGCCACCGACACGGAGGTAGAGGCGTGCCCCACGGTAAAGGCGTCGCAGATGCTCTCCCCCGGCTTGGGAAAGCCGGACAGCCCCCCAAAGGTGCGCAGGGTGTCCATGGCTCCGTCCCGGCCGGTGAGCATCTTGTGGCAGTAGCATTGGTGCCCCACGTCAAAAACGATGCGGTCCCGCTCTGGTGTAAAGACCCGGTGGAGCGCCACAGTGAGCTCCACCGCCCCCAGGTTGGAGGCCAGATGCCCCCCTGTTTTGGAGACCACCTGGATCAGTCGCTCCCGCAGCTGGACGCAGAGCTGCTCGGCCTCTGCGTCGCTCATCAGATGTAATTGATTTGGAAGATTCAACAGGGCCTCTGCCCCCTTTTTTCAGTTCCCCGCTCAGCGGGTAAAAAACCAGGCCCCGCCCCAGCCGATTCCGATCCCCAGCAAAGCGCCCATGAGGACCTGCAGGGGAGTGTGTCCCAGCAGCTCCTTGAGTTCCTGGCCGAACATGGCGGGTTTCATCTCCGTCCAGTGCTCCATGATATAGTTCAAAATTTTGGCCTGCTCCCCTGCCGCCCGGCGGACATTGGAGGCGTCGTACATCACCACCACGGCCACCACGGCGGCAATGGCAAAGAGGGGGGAGGACCAGCCGTACAGGTAGGCCACCGACGATGCGCAGGCGCAGACGAAGGAGGAGTGAGAGCTGGGCATGCCCCCGCTGGAGAGCATGGATCTCCAGTTCATACGTCCCTCGCTGATCAGGACCACGATAAACTTGAGAATCTGGGCGATCGCCCAGGCCAGGATGGCCAAATTCAGGATGAGGTTTCCCGTGAGAAAATCCACAAAATTCATCGGCAGCCTCCTAATTCATCCGGCCGGCCAGAGAGCGGGCCAGAGAAATCAGGAACTCCGGGTGTGCAAAGCCCTCCAGGGCCGCCGCAGCCTCTCCGGTGAGCTTTTCCACCAGCGCAGCGCAGCCGTCCAGCCCCTTGAGGGTGACAAAGGTGGTCTTCTCCCCCCGGGCGTCCGAGCCGGTGGGCTTGCCCAGCAGGGCGGCGTCCCCGGTCACATCCAGCATGTCGTCCCGGATCTGGAAGGCCAGCCCCAGACGGGAGGCATAGCGTCGGACCGCCTTGCGCTCTTCCGCGCCCCCTCCGGCCAGGATGCAGCCCATCTCGGCGGCGGCGGCGATCAGCGCGCCGGTCTTGAGCCGCTGCAGCTCCTCCACATCGGCCTGGTTGAGGGCCCTCCCCTCCCCAGCCATATCCAGGGTCTGTCCGCCCACCATTCCGTCGGCGCCGGCGGCGCGGGACAAAACGTCCAGAGCTTCCAGCACCCGCTCCGGTTCCAGCCCGTCCCGTCCCGCCAGCGCCGTCTCAAAGGCCGCGTTCAAAAGGCCGTCCCCGGCCAGTACCGCCGTGGCCTCCCCGTAGACCTTGTGGTTGGTGGGTCTGCCCCGGCGCAGATCGTCGTCATCCATGCAGGGCAGATCGTCGTGGATGAGAGAGTAGGTGTGGATCATCTCCACCGCGCAGGCAAAGGGCATCACGGCCATGGGGTCCCCGCCGCACAGGCGGCAGGTCTCCAGGGTGAGGATGGGCCGCAGCCGTTTTCCCCCCGCCAGGAGGCTGTAATTCATGGCGTCATAGATGTCTCCCCGGGGCGCACGGTCCCGGAAGGCACCCTTGAGCGCCTCCTCCACCATGGCCTTGTCCGCCTCGTACTGCTCCCGGTAAGTCACGGCTCCATCACCTCCATGGGCTGCTCCGCCGGAGCCCCGTCCGGACCGGGCAGCAGCTTCGCCACCTTCTGTTCCGCCTTGTCCAGGGCGGTGGAGCACTGTTTCATGAGAGAGGTCCCCTCTTCAAAGAGGGCAAGGGCCTCCTCCAGCGGGGCATCCCCCCGCTCCAGCCGGGCCACGATCTCCTCCAGCCGGGCCATGGCCTGCTCAAAGGTCAGTTTTTTCTGTGCCATCGCGTTTCCTCCTTTGAGAAAAATGGGACAGGCGGGTCCTCCCCGCCGTTATAACACTTCACAGGCGATCTCGCCGTCAGAGAGGCGGAGCTTCAGCTCGTCCCCCGGCATCACATCCTCCGTGGACTTCACCACCCCGCCGGGGCCACGGGCAATGGCGTAGCCCCGCCCCAGCACCTTCAGGGGGCTGAGGGCATCCAGGGAGGCGGCCAGCCGGGCGAAGCGCTCCCGGTCCTTCCCCATGGCGGCGGTCAGGCCGTGGGCCAGCCGGTCCCGCTGGTAGTCCAGCAGCATCCGCCGGTCGTCCACCCAGCTCATGGGGTTTTGGAGCATCCGGCTGCGCCCCGCCTGTTCCAGCGCGCTGCGGGCCC
>OWID01000348.1_pt1 | contig 17816 bp, 14 predicted proteins | sample 1732661 | NCBI WGS metagenome assembly OWID01 (sample SAMN05065739, study PRJEB22554) | human gut metagenome | biome: ENVO:2100002; feature: ENVO:00000062; material: ENVO:00002003 | host: Homo sapiens | place: USA
TCTCGTGGGCTCGGAGATGTGTATAAGAGACAGACCCTGACCGAACTTCATTTTGCCCCCCAGGTCACGCCGGAGGCCCCCACGGAGGCGCTGATCTGCCTGGATGGGGCGGGCGGGACGTACCTTGCCCTGCTGCAGGAGCGCTCCCCCGGCCGGTATGACGGACTGGCGCTGGACGTTTCCGCCTTTTACCGTGAGATCACCGAAGCCCTGCCCGCCGGAACGGGGAATTACCGGGAGCAGGTCCTGCTGATGGACGCCCGCGGCACCACGCTCCTCCGCGCTCAGGACGGGGAAGTGACCGCCGCCCTGCTCTCCGACACGCCGGCCTCCGACGCGGGGGCGGCGCTGCTGCGCTGCCAGAGCACGGGGAAAGACGGCGCCTCCTTTGTCTCCCCGTCTTCCGGCGCTGCCGGCGAGTCCGCCGTGCGCCTGGCCGTCACCCCCTCCCAGGCGGGCACCAACGGATTTTTCGCCGTGGGCGTGGCAGCGGATTACGACGCCTTCTGGTCCCCCATGCGCTCCATGGCCGCCCGACTGGCCTGCTCCGCCGGACTCATGGCGGCGGGGTTGGTGCTGCTGGTGATCCTGCTGATCCGCACCGGCGGCAAAAGCCGCCGCTACCGGCAGGAGCTGGCAGCGGTGCAGGCAAAGGCCGACGCCGTGGAGGCCCTCAACCGCAAGACCGCCCAGCTGGCCCACCACCAGCGTCTGGAGATGATCGGCACGCTGACCTCCAGTATCTCCCACGAATTCAACAATCTCCTTTCCCCCATCATGGGTTACAGCCTCATGGCCCTGGAAAAGCTCCCGGAGAGCGACAGCGCCCTCTATGACGACATTCTGGAGATTTACAACACCTCCGTCAAAGCCAAGACGTTGGTGCAGCGTCTTTCCGACCTTTCCCGCAAGCACTCGGAAAGCGTGTTCCGTCCGCTGGACCCGGACGAGCTGGTCAGAAAGGTCATGAGCGTGGCAAGGCCCGCCAAGCCGGAGGAGGTGGAGGTCCGGCTGGAGCTTGCCTGCGTCGGGATCCGCATGGACGGAAACGAGCTCCAGCTCTCCCAGATCCTTCTCAACCTGGTCCTCAACGCCTTTGACGCCATGAAAGAGAAGGGCGGCACGCTGACGCTCTCCACAAGCTCCGACGGGGAAAATGTCCTCTTCCGGGTCAGCGACACCGGCCCCGGCATCCGGCCGGAGGTGATCCCTCACATTTTCGAGCCCTTCTTCACCACCAAATCGGAGGGGTACGGCACCGGCCTGGGCCTTGCCATCGTGGCCCAGATGGTGGAGGACCACCACGGCGATATCGATGTGGAAAACCGCCTGGGCGTCGGCGCCACGTTCTCGGTGACGATCCCCCTATCCCAGCCATGACAGAGTTTACAAAAATATGCCCGAAAGGGCATATTTTTTTGTTTTCTGAATATTTATTTAGGTTCTATCTATGTGCCATTAAGTTTGGCTTGATAAATTCATGTCAAACCAAGGTGAAACGAGAAACCACAACATACAGGAGGCTTCTATGAAACGATTTTTTGCAGGGATTTTGAGCATCGCCCTGGCTGCCGGACTGCTGGCAGGCTGCTCCGGCACCCAGGTCCATGTCTGCCCGCCCCAGGAGGGCGCCCAGGAAACCGGGACGCCCGCAGCTCCCGCCGCGGAGGGCAGCGTCAAGACGGGTCTTGCGGTCCTCACCAGTCTGGACGGCAGCGCCGGTGCGGGCGCAGAAGAGCCCGGCTCCGCCAGCTTTGACGTGACGCTGGCCGCCGTCACCGTGGACGACGCGGGCGTTATCGACTCCTGCGTCATCGACGGCGTGCAGGCCACGGTGAACTTTGACGCCGCCGGCGCCATCACCACCGACCTCACCGCCCCCATCCAGACCAAGAACGAGCTGGGCGAGAACTACGGCATGAAGGCCTATGGCGGTGCCGCCTACGAGTGGAACGAGCAGGCCGCCGCCCTGGCCCAGTATGCCGTGGGCAAGACCGTGGATCAGCTGAAAAACGGCGCCGTGGACGAGACCGGCCATGCCGCCGACGCCGACCTTGCCTCTGTGGCCACCATTTATCTGGGCGGTTACGTGGCCGCCATCGAAGCCGCTGTGGAAAGTGCCCAGCACCTGGGCGCGCAGGCGGGTGACCGTCTTTCCCTGACCACCACCGCCTCTTTGGGCAGCAGCAAGAACGCCAGCGCGGAAGAAGAGGGCCTTGCCCAGTTTGACGTGAACGTGGCCGTGACCACCTTTGACGGCGACACCATCACCAGCTGCCTGCTGGACGGCGTACAGCCCGCTGTGAAATTCGACGCCGCCGGCGTCGTCACCAGCGACCTCACCGCCCCCGTGCAGACCAAGAACCAGCTGGGCGAGAACTACGGCATGAAGGCCTACGGGGGCGCCATCGCCGAGTGGAACGAGCAGGCCGCCTCCTTTGCCGCCTACGTCACCGGCAAGACCGCCGAGGAAGTGAGCGGCATCGCCGTGGGCGAGCGCACCCAGCCCACCGACGCGGATCTTGCCTCCTCCGTCACCATCGCCATCGGCGGCTTCCAGGAGCTGATCGCCAAGGCCGCCCGATAAGCCCATGCGCTTACGGATCGCCGCACTGGCCCTTTCACTGCTGGTGCTGACCGGCTGCGCCGCCGCTCCGGCGGAGCAGGCCGCTCCCAAGCAGTATCAGGCCACCTTCCTGACGCTGTTTGACACCGTCACCACCATCCTGGGCTACGCCGAGTCGGAGGAGGCCTTCCAGGCCCAGGCCCAGGAACTCCACGACGAGCTGCTGGAATATCACCAGCTCTTTGATATCTACAACGACTATCCCGGCGTGAGCAACCTGAAAACCGTCAATGACCAGGCGGGCATCGCCCCGGTGGAAGTGGACGGGCGGATCATCCGCCTGCTCCAGGACTGCCAGGAGTACTATACACTCTCCGGCGGCACCGTGAATGTTGCTATGGGCAGCGTGCTGAAGCTGTGGCACGACGCCCGGACCCACGGCATCTCCTTTCCCGCCGCAGCCGCTCTGCCGGACCCGGACGCCCTGACTCAGGCAGCCGCCCACAGCGCCATGGACAGCATCGTCATCGACGAGGCCGCCTCCACCGTCTTTCTCTCCGACCCGCTTTTGCGGCTGGACGTGGGCGCGGTCGCAAAGGGCTGGTCCGTGGAGCAGGTATGCCAAAACGCCCCGGAGGGACTTCTGGTGAGCGTGGGCGGAAATGTCCGCGCCACCGGCCCAAAGCCCACGGGAAGCCCTTGGGTGGTGGGGCTCCAGTCCCCCGACGGCAATGCCGACGACTATCTCCACACGCTGAATCTGGAGACCGGCTCCGTGGTCACCAGCGGCGATTACCAGCGCTATTACGTGGTGGACGGGAAGCCCTATCACCACATCATCGACCCGGAGACGCTGTATCCCGCTGAGCGGTGGCGGGCCGTGAGCGTGGTCTGTCCGGACTCCGGTCTTGCAGACTGCCTTTCCACCGCTCTGTTCATTCTTCCCCAGGAAGCGGGACAAGCCCTCCTGGAGCAGACCGGCGCCGAGGCCATGTGGCTGCTTGCCGACGGCACCCGGCTCTACAGCCCCGGCTTTGAAGCACTGATCCGCACGTAACGACTGACAAGAGGTGAAGCTATGAAACGCCCATTCTTCGGTGGGATCCATCCGCCCTATCAAAAAGAGCTCTCTTCCGAGGCCCAGCTGGACACGGCCTTCGTGCCCAAGACGGTGGCCGTTCCCATGCTGCAGCACATCGGTGTTGCCTGCACGCCCCTGGTGCAGGTGGGCGACACCGTGAAAAAAGGCCAGAAGATCGGCGACGGCCAGGGACTGTGTGTCCCCGTCCACGCCTCCGTCTCTGGCACCGTGACCGCCATCGAGCCCCGGCGCCATCCCTCCGGCAGGGACATCTTGTCGGTGGTCATTGAAAACGACGGTCTGGATACCCCCGACTGCACCCAGCCCCCCCATCCCGACTATGCCTCCCTGGAGATCGACACCATCCTGGCCATCATCCGGGAGTCCGGCGTGGTGGGACACGGCGGCGCGGCCTTCCCCTCCAACATGAAGGCCCTGACCAGCCTTGGAAAGATCGACACCCTCATCGCCAACGCCTGCGAGTGCGAGCCCTACATCACCGCCGACGACATTCTGCTGCGCACAAGCCCCGAGCAGGTGGCGGCAGGCCTCCGGATCATCGCCAAGGTGCTGGACCCCCAGCGGATCGTCCTGGCCATTGAGGACAACAAGCCCGCGGCCATCGCCCGGCTCAAAGAGGTCTTGACCGCAGAGAGCGGCATCGAGCTGATGGTGCTGCCCACCCGGTATCCCCAGGGCGCGGAAAAGCAGCTGATCCAGGCCGTCACCGGCCGGGAGGTGCCCTCCGGCAAGCTGCCCGCCGCCGCCCACTGCGCCGTGTTCAACGCCGCCACCGTAGCCGCCGTGTACAAGGCGGTGGTCCTGGGCCAGAGCGTCACGGACCGTATCGTCACCGTCACCGGTGAGGGCGTGCGGACGCCCCGCAATGTGCTCTGCCCCATCGGCACCTCCTACGAGGAGCTGATCGCCTATGCCGGGGGCCTGACGGACAACACCTGGAAGGTAGTCAGCGGCGGCCCCATGATGGGCATCGCCCAGCGGGATCTCTCCACCATCACCATCAAGGGCACCAGCGCAGTGCTCTGCCTTTCCCAGCGGCAGAACCAGGAAAAGGAGAACCCCCTGTGCATCCGCTGCGGCCGGTGCATGCAGGTGTGCCCCATGCACCTCCAGCCTCTGTATCTCTACCGCTACCGCGGCGACGCCGCCAATCTCAGCCGTCTCCACGTGCTGGACTGCGTCGAGTGCGGCTGCTGCGCCTATACCTGCCCCGGCAAGCTCCCCCTGGTGGAAGTGATCCGGCAGGGAAAATCCACCGTAAAGGAGGCCCAGGCCACATGAATCTGACTGTCAGCTCTTCTCCCCATATCAAGGGCAATGACTCCACCCGCCGCATCATGCGGGATGTGGTGCTGGCCGCTCTGCCCGCTCTGATTTTCGGCATCGTGCACTTCGGCGTGCGGGCGCTGCTGGTGACGCTTTCCACTGTGGCAGCCGCTCTGGCCGCCGAGTGGTTTTCCAACCGGGTGATCTTCCACGACGGGCGGGCCATGGACGGCTCTGCCCTGGTGACCGGCGTGCTGCTGGCCATGACCCTGCCCGCCACCGTCCCCTACTGGATGGCGGCGCTGGGCGCCGTGGTGGCCATCGTGGCGGTAAAGGCCCTTTGCGGCGGCCTTGGACAGAACGTGTTCAACCCCGCGCTGGGAGCCCGTGCCCTGCTGGTGCTGCTGTTCCCCGCCTCCATGGTGCGCTTTTCCTCTGTGAGCGGCCTGGTGAACGGCATGGACGCGGTCACCGCCGCCACGCCGCTGCACCACATGGTCATGCCCGCCCTGCCCCAGGAGAGCCTGTGGGACATGTTCATCGGCAACATCCCCGGCTGCATCGGAGAAGTCTCCTCTCTGGCGCTGCTGCTGGGCGGCGCGTACCTGCTGGTCCGCCGGGTCATCTCCCCCCGCATCCCCGCCGCCTATCTTGTGACGGTGGCCGTGCTGACGCTGGTGTTTTCCAAAACCGGCGATCCCGTGATGTGGATGCTCTACAACCTGCTGGGCGGCGGCGTGCTGCTGGGCGCCATCTTCATGGCCACCGACTACGCCACCTCCCCCGTCACGCCCCTGGGCCAGGTCCTCTACGGCGTGGGCTGCGGCGCACTGACCGTGCTGTTCCGCTACTTTGGATTGTTCCCGGAGGGCGTGACCTACGCCATCCTCATCATGAACGCCGCCTCCTGGGCCATGGACCGCTACACGGCCCCCCGGGTGTTCGGCACCAAGAAAGGAGATGCGGTATGAAGCAGAAGGACCTTTTCACAGCCGTACTCTCCGTGGCTGCGGCAGCTCTGATCGTGCTGGGTGTCCGCATGGGCACTGCGGGTCTTGCCGCGAAGAACGCCCAGGCGGAGCTGGATGCCGCCATCGCCTTTGTGCTGCCGGAGAGCAAGACGTTTTCCTCCGAGCCCTATGACGGCACGGACGAGGCCATCCGGGCCGTCTACAAGGGTGAGACGGGCTACGTGGTGGAGACCTGCACCGACGGCTACGCCGGTGAGGTTGTGCTCCTGGTGGGCGTGGACAACGACGGCACCGTCACCGGGCTTACCGTCCGGCAGATGGAGGAGACCTGGGGCCTGGGCGCCCGGGCGCTGACGGACGCCGACTTCCTGATCCAGTTCCTGGGCACCGACGGCACCGCGGAGGTGGGCGGCAATGTGGATGCCATCACCGGCGCCACGGTGACCTCCAAGGCCATTACCCGGGGCGTCAATGCCGCCGTGGGCTTTGTGACCGGCGCGGATACATCCTCCAGCGCCACCACCTGGGGAGGTTGAGCCATGAGAAAGAACGCATATCTTGGAAATATCCTGCTGGCAGCGGTGACGGCCGCCGCCATGCTGGCGGCAGTTCTGTGCCGGGTCTTTGCCCCGGCGGCCGTGCTGCCCGTTTTGAACATCCCGAACCTGCTGGCCCTCTGCGTCATTGCGCTGGTGCTGGAGCATTATCTGGCCCGGCCCGACCATGCGCCCTGCCTTGTATGCGCGGCGCTGCTGGCCGCCGCCGTCTTTGCCCTGCTGCCCCTGGCCGCGGGACTGGTTGCTCTGGACAGCATCTGGCTGACGGCCCTTCTGGGCGGCGTGATCTACGCCGCGGCCAAGTGGCTCTTTGACTCGGTGGCCCAGCGGCTTACCAGCGGCCCCGCCGGCAAGGCAGCCGCCGCCATTACCGGCCTTGGCATGATCCTGGCCGGGCAGGCCTTTGCAGGCATGCTCCTCTAAGATGCCCTGCAGGCCGACCCTTTTCCCCGCATACATTCCCGGTGCTTTGCCGTCTGGCAGGGCACCGGGCTTTTTTCTGCCCGCGGGGCATCGGCTCCCCCCTGGAAAAAACTTCGTTCCCCCTGTTGACAAATAGGTCTACATCTTGTAGACTACAATTAGTCTACAAGATGTAGACCCACAGCTGTGCAACAACGATCCGGACGGAGGAACCCATATGGAACAGCATTTGACAGAAGCAGAGGCGTCCGTGGCGGAGCTTATATGGCAGCAGGGCCCCATGCCCTCCGGCGAGCTGGTGGCCCTGTGCGCCCGGCAGCTGGGCTGGAAAAAGTCCACCACCTATACCATCTTAAAGCGGCTGGAGGGCAAGGGGGTCCTCCGCAACGAAAGCGGACAGGTAGCGGCCCTGATCTCCCGGGAGGAGTACCAGTCCCTGCAGGGCTGCCGGTTCATCGACGGCAGCTTCGGCGGGTCCCTGCCCAGCTTCCTGGCGGCCTTTACCCGCAAGAGAAAACTCAATGCCGAGGAAGTCCGCCAGCTACGGGAGATGATCGAGCAGTTTGAGGAGGAGCCATGACAGAGCTATGTTTGATGGTGGCGGAGCAAAGCCTCCGCCTGAGCGGCATCATTCTCTTTTTGTGGGTACTGCGCGCGCTCTTGCGCAGGATCCCGGGCTCGGCTTTGTATCTTCTGTGGATTTTGGTGTTTACCGGGCTGCTGCTTCCTTTCCGGGTGGAGATCCCCTATCACGCGGAGGCCCCGGCAGTCATCGCGGAGACACCTCATGCCACGGACGCGCCGGGCAATCACATCGAGGCAGGCGCTCCGGCCGCCGAAAAGCCCGCGGGCACCACAGGTACGCCGGCCGCCGAAAGGCCCGCACACGCGCCGGCAGACCTCCTGCCCCTGGCCTGCGCCGTATGGGCGGCGGTGGCAGCAGGGCTGCTGCTGATCAACATCTGGAAGCTGGCCGCCTTCGCCCGGCATCTGCAAGGCGCCCGGCAGATCGCACCCGGCGTCTACGAGACCGACCGGGTGGAGGTCCCTCTGGTGATGGGATACCTGCATCCCAAGATCTATCTGCCGTCCTTTCTCCGCGAGGAGGAGCGGGAGTACATCCTGCTCCACGAGCGCATCCACCTGCGCCGCCGGGACTATCTCATCAAGCCCGCGGCCTTTGCCATCACCCTGCTCCACTGGTTCAACCCGCTGGTGTGGCTTGCGTACCATCTTCTCTCGGAGGATATGGAGCGCGCCTGCGACGAGGCCGTTCTGCGCCGGATGGGCAGCGGCATCCGCAAGGAATACTCCATGTCCCTGCTGACCCTCTCCGCCGGACGAAGCGTGCGCTCTTTGCCCACCGTTGCATTTGGTGAAAGGGGAATCAAATACAGAGTCATGAACATTCTGCATTACAAAAAAGCCGGCGGTCTGACGCTGGCGCTGCTGGTACTGCTCTTCGGCACCGTGGCATGCGGCACCTTTGCCCAGCCGGTGGAGGTCACTGACCCGCCCCAGGAGGAGCAGCCCGCACAGGAAGATCACAGCGGCGACGCCCTTTATCAGGCGCTGGGCGTCACCACGGAGGACGCCACGGCATTTTTCCAGACGTTCCAGCAAGCCGCGGCGGACGGCGACAAGGAAGCCGTGGCCAACCTGTTCCGCTATCCCAAGCAGCTCCAGCTGCCGGGAGCGGACGTGACCTATGTGAGCTCCGCGGAGGAGTTTCTGCCCCACTATGACGAGATCTTCACCCAGGACTTCCTGGACGCCATCGCCGGCATGGACGCATCGGCGTTCACCCAGGAGGGCCCGGCCATCGGCTGGGGCGACGGCGCCGTGTGGGCCCGGGTGTATGACGGGGAGATCACCATGGCCTCCGTGTTCGCCTCCCGGGAGGACCGGTATCTTGCCTACTACGAGGGCAATGACAACGACTCCTCCGGCGCCGACGCCATGTACCAGGTGAACGGCATCCGTGAGGAGGAGGCCCAGGCCTTTGCGGAAAACTTCGTCACTTTGGCCCAGGCAGACGACCGGGAAGTGGTGGCCTCCATGATTCGCTATCCCCGCACCCTGGTGGTAAACGGCACGGAAACCACCCTGGAAAGTGCGGAGGATTTCCTGGCCCACTACGACGAGATCCTCCCCGAAGACTTTATCAAAACCCTGGAGTCTCTCCTGACCCAGCCGCTGTCCTATCGGTATGACGGCACGTTCCTGGGAGACGGCGCCCTCTGGATGAGCAGCGCCGGCGGAGAGCTGCTGGTGGACTCCCTCTTCCCCTCGGACACGGTGCAGATGAAGCCCGCAGGTGGCGGCGCCGTGACCGTGGCGCCGGGAACGGAGCCCTGAATGAAAAAAAGGAAGCTGGCCAAGGCCAGCTTCCTTTTTTATGGTCTTTTCGAATCTCAGTTCACGGACTGGATCTCCCGGAGCATGATGCTGCCGGAGGGCTGATCGAAGGTCAGCTTCACCTGGGTGATCTCCCCCAGGTCCACGCCGGAAAAGGCCGCCATGTCCAGCCGCAGCGTACCCAGCGGCGTAAACGTGCTGTACTGCAGCAGGTCCTCCCGGCCGGACACCGGGATGGACTCCACGGTTCCCTCCTGCCAGGTGAGTGCGCTCTCCCCGGCCCTTACCTCCACGCTGGCCTCTTTCCCCGCCGCGTCACGCAGCGTCACCGTCAGGCTCTGGTCCTGCCGGCGGTTGCGCGCATCGCCGCTGTCCTGGGCCAGATCCAGCTGCAGATACGCCGCCTGCTCCAAATCCGCCGTCACGGGGATGGTGACGGAGGCATCAGCGCTGTCCCAGCCAAGGCGGGTCAGGTCATAGTGCAGGAAGCTGCCGGGGATGCGGAACGAGCCCGCCGTGTGGTCCAGGGTGCTGCAGGCATTGACCGCCTCCGCCGTGACGCCGTCGGTGGTCAGACTCTTCGCAGAGTCCGGTCCCGCCTGATACAGCACCTGCCCGCCGGCGTCCACCCGGGCCATGACGGGATATCCATCATACTGCCCCGGCATCACATCCAGGGATTCCAGCGGCGTCTTTCCCGTTTTCAGGACGGACTGGATAAAGTCCTGCACGTAGGCGCTGAAAAACGTCTGCTGTTTCTCCGGCTCCATCACCAGCGGCAGCGTCTCCCGGTCCGCAAAGGGATCGGGCCGCACCAGCGCCGTGCTGAATCCGCCGTGGTTGCCGTTTTCCAGATAAATAAGATCCGTGCCGCTGGTGCGTCCGTCCATGCTTTCCAGCTGGTCAAAGAGCGTGCCGCCGTCCAGACTGGTCACGTCCCCGTCGTACTGGGGAATGATGATCCCCACAGGCACGTCCACCGGCTCGGAGGAGAGGGGGCTCACCAGCGACGGTGCCGCCGACACGATACCCTGCACGTCCAGCAGCTCCGTCCGGGCCGCCACCTCGAATACATCATATCCCGCCCGGGAGTGTCCCACCAGGATCACATGGTCCAGGTCGCCCTTGTTCTTCAGGTCGCAGGGGAAGATGCCGGACTCTCCCGCAATGGCCCGCTTCAAAAGGGCGCTTTGCTGCTCCACCACCTGCACGGTGCGCTCGCAGCCCATGGGCTCTCCGTTTTCAAAGGAGTAGTTGATGGCCACGTTCATGGAGATGGCAAGATACCCCGCGTCCGCCAGCTGGTCCACCAGGTAGGAAAAGCCCAGATCATAGCGGTTCTCCGCCGCCGAGCGGACAGGATGGGACCCGTGCAGGAAGATGACCACCGGGCAGTTTTCCCCCTCCGGCACGCCGATCACGCCCTGCATCTGATAGGGGATCTCCCGCGTTCCCTGGGTGAGCGTCCCCTCGCCCAGGTCGTAGCAGTAGACATTGTCCCGGGGCGCGTCGGTGGTGACCACCGCCGTGTTGGTGGCCCCGTCCCAGGAGGCACTGACGCCGTCCACATAGTCCATCAGCTCTGCCGATACATAGGTGGTCCCACTGAGCACCACCGCGTTGGGGTCCGTCCACACCGTCGAGCCATCCAGCGTCAGCACCCCGGTATCGATGTCCAGCAGATACTCGCCGGACGCTCCTCTGGAAAAGGCCGCTCCCTCCGCCTGGGCGTCCCACGCCACGGTATAGCCGGCCTGCTCCAAAATGCTGCGCAGGGGCAGCAGGGCCGTGTTGCCGAAGTACCGGGGCATGGCCCCCTGCTCTACCGCCTGCCCATCCACCAGCAGCTGGGTGGGATAGGCGCTTAGGTCCGGCAGCGGGTCCAGGGCAGGCTCCAGCGCCTGCACCGCTCCGCCCAGCATCAAAACTGCCGCAGCGCCCGACAAAACACGATGAACTTTTTTCATAGCGCACCTCCTTGCGTTATTGTCCTTTTGGACGGATAGGTCCGCGCAAAAGTTTCACCTGGCAGGCGCTTTTTGCGGCATGGTGAAACGCTTCTTCCCTCCGAAAGCGCTCTGCCCGCGCCGTCAGTTCTGATGCAGGATCTGGGGTCCCCGGGTCAGCTCAAAGGTCCGCAGCTCCCGCCCGTCCAAAGACTCTTTGCGCAGGTCCACGCAGCTGATGCGGGGCGTATCGTAGGTGGTGTAGTAATAGCGGCCCTGGGTGGCATTGATGCAGCAGGTGTATACCGTGATGTCACACTGGCCGCTCTCGGTCCGGCAGGCGCCCCGCACCATTTCCACAGACCGCAGCAGGTGGAAAAACTGGCTGACGCTGGCGTCCTCGTCGTCGGCGCAGACGGAGTTCTGGCTGATGAACGCCGCCCGCACAAAGCGGGACATGGAGGATACATCCCCCGGCAGGCCCACGGCGCCAAGGCCCTGGCAGTAGACCTGCAGATCCAGCGCGGAAGAAAAGCGGTTGTCGCCGGTCTGCGCGTTGAGATGCCGGTAATTGTTCAGGTGGAACATCTGGTAGTCAAAGGGCGGGTTGTTGGTGAGCACCCCTACCGGATTCTCATACACCTGCAGCCCGGCCTTCGTAGCCTCCAGAACGATGGACTCCTCCGCGTCGGACAGCATCCAGTGGAGGCTGGCCAGGGGCAGCGAGGGGCTGAAGGGACGGTCGATGATGCACAGCCGCTCCAGCAGGGGCCGGGCCTCCTTTACACTGCTGCACTGTCCCAAAATCCAGGGAATCAGCTCGTAGGGGGCAATGTTGTCGGCGCCGGGCCGCTCCGGGCCGTACCAGGCGTTGCCCGGAAAATTCAGACCCGCCATCCCCAGGCCGCATTCGTTGGCAGCCTCATAGAAAAGCGGCAGTCCCTCCGCCACCGTAGCCATGCCGATCATGGCGTAGTGAGTCTCCAGGGCTTCCCGGGTCCGCAGGGGGAACGGGAAGTTCCGGGGCATGATGCAGACCTTCTCCCCATAGGAGGTATCCAGATCCAGATTCCTGCCGAAGTAGTGGTCACGGGTACGATAGCTCAATGCAGTGCACATAGCGGCTCCTTTCCTGCCTGCGGCAAACGGTCGTTTTCTGCATTGTATTTTAACCGCGCACCATCGTCAATAGTCAATCCCCGCCAGGCGCTGATTTTCCCGGCCCGGAACACGCAGACGGCCCCCGCACCGTTCGGATGAACGGTGCGGGGGCCGGTTCTTTCCCTCAGCGATATTTAGCCGCGCATTCACGGACGATGGCGTCCATGGCGTCCATCTTCCGCTCCATGTCCTTGGCCAGCGCCATCTGGCAGCGGGAGCGGACCAGATTGTGTGCCGGGTAATTGATCTTGAAATAGGGGTCGCCCTGGATGTAGTCATCCAAAAACCGCACGGACAGCTCCGCCGTCAGCGCCAGGCAGCTCTGGGCCAGGGTGTCGATCTCTGTCTGGGTCAGGGCCGAGGCGGTATTTTTCAAAAAGCCGTCGGCAAAGGCCCGGAACACCTCCAGGTCCACTCCTGCCTTCTCCGGCTGAGGGCAGTCCTCCTCCACCACGTTGGCGGCAAAGCGGATGGCGTCGCCGAAGTCGTGGCCCACCACGCCGGGCATGACCGTGTCCAGATCGATGACCACCAGCGCCCGCCGGGTCTCCTGGTCAAACAGGACGTTGTTGATCTTGGTGTCGTTGTGAGTCACCCGCAGGGGGAGCTTGCCCTGCCGGTACAGATTCGTCAGCACACAGGCCTTGTCCCGGATGGAGCGGAGGTATTCCAGCTCCTCCCCCACCTCGGCGACCCGTCCCAGCAGATCCTCCTTCACATCCCGCTCCAGCTTTTCATACCGCCAGGGGGTGTTGTGGAAGTTCACGATGGTCTCATACAGCTGGGCCGGATCAAAGTCGCTCAGCTGCATCTGGAACTCGCCGAATGCCTCGCCGGCGTTGTGGATGGCGTCCAGGTCCATCTCCACGCAGGAATCCGACGGGATGTAGTTGAACAGCCGCCAGAAGCCGTCCGTATCCACGTAATAGGTCTTGCGGTCAATGGTGTGGTGGAAATGCAGCGCCGTCTGGCCTGGCTTCTTGGCCCGGATATGCTCGGTCACCCGGTCGATGTTCTCCATCACCTCGATGGGGTTTTTATAGACATAGGTATTGACCCGCTGGACGATGTAGCTTTTCGGCTGTCCGTCCGGACGGATAAAATTTACTTTATAGGTGTGGTTGATGTTGCCCACACTGATCTCCTCATAGGATGCCCACTCGCCTTCGATTCGAAAGGCGCGGCACACCCGCTTGAGCTCATCGGTCATTGGTGATTCTCCCTCTTTTGTGTTTCTTCACGGTACGCCCGTCCAATTTTATGCGAAACCACCTGAAATTGCAACGTATTTCTCAAAAAATCATCCATCCCGCGCCCGCTGCTGCCCGGATCAGCGGCACGGCAAAGAGGATGTTCCCGGAAAATCCGACGGCTTTACAGGCTCACATGAAAATTTATTTACATTTTACCAGCCTGTGTACGACATTTTTACACCCTGCCTGCTACACTGTGACCATGCGAGAAAGGCGCATCACAAAATGGGAGGAATTTTCATATGAACACCGTGCAAAAAAATGCTGCCACGCAGTCTCAAAAGCTGATGGTCTTTGTGCTGACCATGTCTTTATACGGACTGGCCACCCTGTTTACCGAGCTGATCCCCAAGTTCCAGATCGGTCTGGTGGAGCTGTCCGTGGAGTATTTCCTGTTCATTCCCCTGACCCTGGCCATGCTCTTTGACCCCCTGTCTGCCGCTCTGGGCGCCGCCACCGGCGAGCTGGTATTCAGCGAGATCATGCTGGGTCAGTTCGGCGGCCTGGGCGAGCTGGAGAAGTTCCTGACCGTCACCATCGGCGTGTACATCGCCGGCCGGATGGTGAAGGACCCCAAAAACCGCCGGATGGTAGGCGTGGCCGCCATCACTGGCACCGCCGCTCAGCTGCTCATGGGCACCATCGTGGATATCGCCAAGGTCCAGTTCGCCGTGGAGGACTTTGAGGCCGTGGAGGGCCTGCCCGAGAGCGTCTTTGCCACCGAGGGCTTCGCTTTCTGCAACGACCTGCTCTTCTCCGGCATCCTGTTCTGCCTGCTGCCCACGCTGTATCTGGTGCCCCGCCTGTACGGCAAGATCGAGCCGCTGCTGGGCATGGCGCCCCGCACCGCCGGCAGCGATGTGGCCGGACTGAGCCCCAAGGCCATCGGCGTATGCGCCATCGGCTTTGTGTGCGCCGTGGTGGCAGAGCTGGCCGCCACCGCCGGCATGTCCCTCATCGACTGGGAAGCCCAGTGGGCCGAGAGCGGCACCGCCATGGCCGTGGGTATGGCTGCCGCCGCCGCGCTGGCCGTGGTCGTGGTGCTGGTCATGAAGAAAAACGCGGAAAGGAACGTGGCCTGCTGATATGAACGCGGTTGAGATCAACGGCCTCACCTATACCTATCCCGGGGCCGCTCAGCCCACCCTGCGCAGCATCTCACTTCACATCGAGCAAGGAGACTTCCTGGCAGTCGTTGGAAACAACGGCTGCGGGAAGTCTACCCTTTGCAAGGCCATCAACGGACTGATCCCCCACTTCATCACCGGGGACTTCCGGGGCCAGGTGCAGGTGGACGGTCTGGACACCCTGCAAAGTGACGTGGGCACTCTGGCGCAGAAGGTGGGCTATGTCTATCAGGATTTTGAAAACCAGATCGTCCGTCCCACCGTACTGGATGACGTGTCCTACGCCTGCTTGAACTACGGCTTTTCCGACTATCTGGACCGGGGCCGTCAGGCGCTGCGCCAGTGCGGCCTGGAGGACCGGGAGTCGGAGTACATTTGGCAGCTCTCCGGCGGCCAGACCCACCTGCTGGCTCTGGCCGGTGCGCTGGCTCTGAGCCCCGACGTGCTCATTCTGGACGAGCCCATCGCCCAGCTGGATCCCATGCACGCCGACCGGATCTACGAAGTACTGCGCCGGCTCAACGAAGTATACGGAAAGACCATCATCGTCATCGAGCACCACACCGAATACATCGCCGACTACTGCAAGCATGTCCTGCTGATGAAGGACGGCCAGGTCCAGTGGCTGCTGCCTACGGAGCAGGCCCTGCAGAAAGTGGAGGAGCTGGAAGCGTGCAACATCTTCCCGCCCCAGGTGACGCAGGCCGCCTACCGGCTGCGCCGGGCCGGCCGCCTGCCGTACAGCGCCCCCCTGCCCACCACGGTGGCCCAGGGCACCAAGACTTTTTCCCGCCTTGTCTATCGCCCCGCCCCTGCCGCTGCCGACCCCAGACCGACGGAGGCCCCCGCCGTCTCCTTTCAAGATGTCTCCCTTTCCTACCGCTCGGTAAAGGGCGAGCCCCGGGTGGTGTTTGACGGACTGGATCTGGAGATCCGGGAGGGAGAAAAGGTGGCACTCATCGGCTCCAACGGCGCGGGCAAGTCCACGCTCATGAAAACGATGGTGGGCCTGCTGCGTCCCCAGAGCGGCACGGTGTCCCTTCTGGGTGCGCCCATCGGGGAAAAGAAGGCGGAGGACCTGTCCCGCCAGATCTCCCTGGTGTACCAGAATCCCGAGCAGATGTTCATCAAGGATTCCATCCGCGCCGACATTGCCTATGCCATGCAGGTGCGGGGCGTTGCCGACTGGCAGGCGCGCACCGACGCCCTGCTGGAGCGGTTCCGGCTCAAAGAGCTTCAGGACCGGGACGGCCGCCTTCTCTCCGGCGGACAGATGCGCCGGGCCAGCCTGGCCATCGGCGTGGCCCTGGAGCCGGGCATTCTGCTGCTGGATGAGCCCACCGCCAACCTGGACATCGCCACCCGCCGGGAGATCCTGGGGGTGCTGGAGGACATGAAGGACATCATCCTCACCGCCGTCATCGCCACCCACGACATGCAGCTGGTGTGCCAGTGGGCGGAGCGGATCATCGTGCTGTGCGGCGGCCGCGTGGTGGCCGACGGCACCCGGGACGAGATCTTCTCCCGCCGGGATCTTACGGACCTGGTGGGCATCCGCCCGCCGGAGATCTTCACCATGGCCCGCACGCTGGATGAAAACGCCCTTTGCTACACCATTGACGAATTTACCGACTGCTTTGAGGAGGCATCTCCATGGAACGCATGATGAACCGGCTCTCAGAAAACATCCTGGACAAATTCTCCATGGATTTTCTCCGCAGCCAGGTGCTCAAAAACGCATACGGCAATGACGACACGGTGATCGCCGCCCTGGACCCCCGCGTTCTGATCGGGTGGTACCTGTTTTTCGGCGTGGTGCCCTGGTTCGTCAGCGACCTTCCCTTCCTGCTGGGCTGCTTCCTGCTGGTCATGGTGACCACCCTGCTGGCCCGGGTGGCGGGGCTGGTGCTCTTTCTCTTTGCCCTGGGCGTATTCTCCCAGACGGGGTATCTGTTCGTGGTGACGCTCCTCTTCGGCGGCAGCGCCGCGGCCATCGTGCCCCTGCTGGTGCTGACACTGAAGGTGGCCACCGTGTCCCTGGCCTCCATCACCGTTTTTTCCGGGCTGGACCCGGACCGGCTTTCAAACGGCCTCATGTGGTACGGCTGCCCGGAGCGGCTCAGCTTTTCCATCTCCTACGCCTACCGGATGCTGCCCATGCTCATGGAGGAATTCCAAAACGTGCTCCTTTCCTACCGTCTGCGGGGCAATCCCCCCTGCCACGATACCTTCTCCGGCAAGGTGCGCTATCTCATCTATCAGGTGAAGATCATCATGGAGTCCTTTTATCCGCTGATGCTCAATACCGCCAAGCGCTCCCGCACCACTGTGGAGGCCCTGGAGCTGCGGGGTTACCGCTGCGCCGCCTCCAGCAAGGCTGTGAAAAAGCTCCGTCTTGCCTCCCTGAAGGTGACCTATAACGACCTGCTGTTTTTGTCGCTGTCCGTTTTGTGGGCAGCCTTGTCCGCCCTTTGCTCCACCCTGCTTTGAAAGAAGGTCCTCACTTGCGTCTCGATTTTCACACCCACGGGAAGCTGGCAAAAAAGCTCCCCTTTTCCGCCGTCTATACGGACTGGCTCTTCGGTGAGGCACGCCGGGCCGGACTGGACGCCCTGTGCCTGACCGAGCATTTCAACACCCTGCACTTTGACCAGCTCTACGGCCATCTTGCCTCCGTGAGCCGCCGCCTGGGAGACACGCTGGAGCTGCCCAACGGCCTGCGGATCTTTCCGGGCATGGAGACCGACGTGGCCGAGGGCGGACATATCCTCTCCATCGGCCCGCTGGAGGCCATCCTGGAACTGAACCGCCGCCTGGAGCCCCACAGGGAAAAGGGACAGTTCCTGCCCTTTGCATCCTTGATGGATCTTTTTGACCAGTACCCGGTGCTGGTGGGCTGCGGCCACCCCTATCGCCCCGGCGGCTACGTGCCGCAGCTGCCGCTGCAGCAGCTGCAGCGGCTGGACTTTCTGGATCTTAACGGCAAGGACCTTGCCATGGACCCGGACCGGACCAGAACGCTGACCTGCGGTCTGGGGCCTGTCTCTTATACACATCTCCGAGCCCACGAGACCGGAGCCTATCTC
>OWID01000361.1_pt1 | contig 17434 bp, 34 predicted proteins | sample 1732661 | NCBI WGS metagenome assembly OWID01 (sample SAMN05065739, study PRJEB22554) | human gut metagenome | biome: ENVO:2100002; feature: ENVO:00000062; material: ENVO:00002003 | host: Homo sapiens | place: USA
ACGAGATAGGCTCCGGTCTCGTGGGCTCGGAGATGTGTATAAGAGACAGGTGCGAAAATGCCGCTACGGGGATTGAAGTTGTTCGGAAAATCTACGCAGGTAACTACGACCGGAAAGAACTTGTTCGATTTTTCAAAAATCAAAAATGTAGGTGGTCAAGGAAAGTATAATATTGATTATGAGCGTCAGACAATTGCTGTTCCTGCGAACACAAATAATGTAGGATATGTGGATACAATGCGCGAATTGTGCCCGGAAGCAACGGCGGGGAAAATGTATGTGTTGAGTTGTAATGTATCGAATAGCGAAGCAGGTCGGCATATTTATTTGTTAAAGACTAAACGGGCAATCAATTTTGGAAAAGCATTTGAATGGTCAGATGAAATGTTAGATGACAAAATTGCATGGTACAACAGTGTAGAATCTAATAATAAAAATGTCATTTCAGAAATTCAATTTGAAGAAGGCACCGTTGCGACAGGCTATGAACCTTACACTCACGGCAAACCGTCACCCTCACCGGATTGGCCGCAAGAAATATCATCAGCCGGTGATTCCGGAAACATTGAGGTTGATGTAACGGGGAAGAATTTAGTCAACATACAAGATGTAACGGTAGGCTGGGCACAAGGTATTCAAACTTCGTTAGACGATCTGAATAAACACGTCGGAGAGACTATAACTATCACTGCTATTTTTGACGTTATCTCAGTGTCAAATAAAGTATCAGATCAATACGTTTTTCAGATTTACACTTTGAATACGGACAATGAGTATAGAGCAATTGCCGCAAAAAAATTAAGTATAGTTCCTAAAGTGGGGGATAGAGTTGTTGTACAAAACGTTACTAAATTAACAAAAAAAATTCAAAAAATGTTGTTATACGCGTTTGGAAATGACCATATAGGTACTCTTGGCACTTCAAAAGCAACGGTGCAGATTGAGTTGGGTGGTGTGGCAACTCCGTATAAACCTTTCGAAAAAGAAACACTTAATCTCATAACACCGACCGGCCTCCCAGGTATTCCGGTAGACTTAGACGGCAATTACACAGACGAAAACGGCCAGCAATGGGTCTGCGACGAGGTTGATTTTGAACGTGGAGTGTATGTACAGAGGGTATGGGGAGGTGAGCTTGATGGGAGTGATGATGAAAACTGGAGTACATATGAAAGCCCTAAATATTTGGGATTTGTAGCAACGATATTACCAGAAAAAATGAATAGAAAAAGAGGGTTTTGCAATTATTACATTGTTCAAGAGGAAAAGAATATAACAGATGCAGAATCGCTGTGGCTTGGAGTAAGTGGCAACGCAGGAATGTATTTACACAATTCACGATTTTATGATGCAGAGCTGGGCGATAAGGGACTTTCAAATTTCAAGGCCTATCTTGCAGAGCATCCGATGATAGTTATGACTTACCTCGATAATCCGGTAGAAACTCCCCTGACCGCCGATCAGATCACGGCCTATAAGGTGCTGACAACGCACAAAACAACAACTCTGTTCAGCAACGATGCCGGGGCAGGCATGGAAGTAACCTATGTAGCTGACCCGAAAACTTACATTGATAACAAATTTGCAGAATTATCACAGGCAATCGTAGCTTCTGCGAGTGAGGCAGAGTAAGAAAGGAGATAAGAAAATGGCAAAATTCAGTCTGGAAAAATTTGTGATGAAGACCCTGACGGCAATGAGAGACGCCGGAGAAGATGAGTACAAAATTATGCAGTATGCCTTGAAATATTACGAAAAAGGAGTCCTGACGGACAATGACCTGGCGGAGGTCGAGAGCTGGTTTGAGGCGCCGGAAGGGGAAGATACCGACGAGACGGAAGAGACAGGAACAACTGAAATTTGACAGGACCGCAGGCAGACGCGGCTCTGTTCTTTTTTTACAGAAAGGAGCGAGGCAATGAATCAGATCAGGGTGAAACCGCAGAGAAGAACGTTACATATATTATATTGAAAGAATTATTTAGAAAGAGAGGATATGCAAATGAAAGTAATTGATTCATATAATGCCCTTGTTGGTGGTATTGTTGCCGTATTAACATACATTTTCGGCGAACATTGGATGCTGTTCGCGCTGTTTCTGGCATTCAACGTGGCGGACTGGCTGACCGGGTGGATGAAGAGCCGCATGGCGCACAAGGAGAACTCAGAAGCTGGCTGGAAAGGCGTACTGAAAAAGCTTGGATACTGGATCATGATCGCCGTGGCTTTCGGTGCCAGTGCAGTTTTCACGGAGATTGGAAAAACGATCAACGTAGATCTCGGTGTGACTGTGCTGCTGGGCTGGTTTGTGCTGGCGTCCCTTCTGGTAAATGAAATCCGTTCGATCTGCGAGAACTTCGTGGAGGCTGGCTATAAGGTGCCGAAGATCCTGACAAAAGGTCTGGAAGTGGCTGAAAAGGTTGTGAATAAAGATGATGATACAGGGGGCGAGTGATCGTCCTCTTTTTAATGAGTTAAAAATGAGTTACAGATGAATTAAAACGTATTTCTCTGGCGGATTCCGCCGGGGAGAAAGGAGACAAAAAATATGAGTACATTAAACATTAAAAAGAATTACCTCACAAACAACCGCTGCTATCAGAAGGGAGTCACCTGTGCGAAAATCGGCATTCAGATTCATACTATTGGATGTGCCCAGGGGACCGCACAGAGCGTAGCAGATTACTGGAATCAGGATACAATCCCGGCCTGCGTTCACTACGTCTGCGACGCGGATGTTCCCGGCAATGTGCTGCAGCTTCTGCCGGAGGCGTACCGCTCCTGGGCGGATGCCGGCTGGGGGAACAATAACCTGATCAGCATTGAAATCTGTGAGTCAGACTATATTTCCTATACTGGCGGAGCAAATTATGACGTCAAAAATGAAGCCGCCTTCAAAGCTGATATCTTGCGGGGTTACAACACCGCTGTCCTGTTGTGTGCAAAGATCTGCAAGGAACGCGGCTGGGACCCGCTGGCGAAACTTAGCAATGGAATGTATCTGATTTCCTCCCACAATGAGGGCCGTTTAGCTGGCCTGTCCTCCGCCCACGTTGATCCCGATCATGTTTGGGGACGTTTCGGTTTGACCATGGACGGTTTCCGGAAAGCCGTGAAAGCAGCTATGACTTCCGGCGGACCGTATTACGTCCGGAAGGCCTGGGACAGGACAGATACCCAGATCGGCAGCTACACCTATCTGGACAATGCGAAGAAGGCCTGCCGGTCCGACTACCACGTTTATGACCCCAATGGCAAGCTCATCTACACCCCGCCGATCTTCCAGAAAGGTATCCGCTACCGCATGCAGACAGACCTCGCCCTGCGGACGGAACCGAAAGCATCTGCTCCACTTGTCCAGTACGATACCATTCCTACGGCGAAGCGGCGCTACTTCAAACGCGGCGGCTCCGGCGAAGCACTGATCCGGAAGGGCACAGTAGACAAGTGCCTGGGAGAAAAGCAGATCAGCGGCCGGGGCGTGTATATGAAGCTCACCCGGGGCTGGGTCCTGGCACAGTACCAGGGCAAAAACAGGGTGTCGAAGGTATAAGAAGAACCCCGGTTCATCGCCGGGGCAATACCACAATTCTACCTTATTATAATAATGAAACGTCATGTTACTAACTAACGTACACCAAATGGGGTTATACAGTTAGTAACATGACAGGTTAAAGAAAAATCACCTCAGAAACCTGGTTATTTTCGTCAATACAGATTTCTTTGACAATAGAGTGCCAGAAAGCCCGGCGGTTTTCAAGGGTCAGGGAATCGTACATGGCCCGGAAGTCCTCAGAAAGCACTTTTTCAACCTTTGGATATTGCTTGTTGATTTTGACAGGCTCTGCCTCGGCGGCTTCTTCCAGTTCTTTTTCAAGCTTGACGTATTTTTGATTGTAATCGTCAAATTCGATTCTGCCGAGCTGGAAGATCTGGTTCAGGCGCTCCATTTCACTTTTGATTTTTTCCGGGGACCGCTGCTTTTTGGCAGCGGTTTTTTTGTTTTCAGAAACGGAAGAACATCGGATCTGGAAGGCAGCATACTCAGCGGCAAGATTACCCAGAAGATATTTTTCCAGGAGTATCTGGCTGATCTGGTGGGTATATGTACAGGTGTTACTCAAGAGAGCCTTATTGCATCCATAGTAGTTGTAAGTCTTTTTGGCACCGGTCTTCCGGTTTGAGATCATCTGGCTTCCTCTGGAAGCCATTTTGGTTCCACAGCGAGGGCAACGCAGCAGACCGGAAAAAAGATAGACCCGGCCAGAGGGAGCGGTTTTAATGTTGTGGCTGAGAGCTTCCCGGATCTCAAGGAGTTCGTCATAGCTTAGGTAGGCCGGGCAGTAATTGTAATTATCCCGGTACTTCCCGGCGTAGAAGTCGCTGCTCAACATGGTTCGGAGCTGGGAATAGGAAAAAGGAATATGGAACATTTCCTGAATATGAAGCATAGTCTGGCGTTTGGCCTGGTGCGTTTTGATATACCGGAAAAATTCCTCCACGATGGGAGCCTCTTCTTCGGTTTTCACGATCTTCTTATCCTCGATGTGATATCCCAGGGGAAGGTTCTTGTCGCCCCAGACCAGCCGACCGTTTTTAATCATACTGTCAACGGTGAATCGGATACGCTCTGAGGTGGTATCTACTTCATTCTGCCCAATGGACAACATGATGTTGAGGTTCAGCCGGCCTTCCCGGGTGTCAAGGTTCATATTTGGTTCGGCGACGGCGATCCAGCGGACGTCATGGGCGTCAAGAACGTCCTGGACTTTGTAGAAGTCAGAAACGTTTCGAAACCACCGGTCCATCTTCCAGAACAGGATCACATCGATCTCTTCCCGCTCAACGCTCTGCAGGAGTTCACGGATGGCCTTTCTTTTTTTCAGTTCTTTCCGGGCAGTCTGCCCCTCATCGGCGAAGGAAGCGACAATACGCATACCATGAGTAGAGGCGTAGGACTCCAGGTATTCCTTCTGAGCCTGGAGAGAATATCCGTGAAGGGCCTGTTCGGCGGTGCTGACACGGATATAGCTTGCGGCGCGAAGAATTTTGGTCATAAAATATCATCCTCCATGTAAAATTGTATAAAAAAGAGTACAAAAATAGCACCTATACAGGTGCTGGAGGATTGTGGTATAATCTTCTTGTCTAAGGAGAGATTATACCGGCCTCCGGGCCTGCATAGTTTCCATGAAAACCGTTCCTGTTGGCGCAGGGGCGGTTTTTTTATATAGTAAAAAGCACCCATACAAATACTTGCATGAGTGCTTTTCAACCATAATCAATATGGTTCTCTCCATAGAAACATATTACTACAAAGAGAAAAATATTGCAATTTTAAAAAAGAGGTTTTGAGCATTTTAAGAAGTATTTGTAATGTTTCCTTTTTTTCGGAATTATGTTATAATCTTCTTGTCTAGGTATGAAAAATAGTTTTGAAAGAAGGTCTCTGTTTGCAGCAGGGGCCTTTTTATTTTATTAGATACCGGTCATATCGTCTTCTGAGTTGTATTCAGGCTGTTTATATAATATCGCTGTACTGGTTTCGAAATTATCCCCTCGTAACAGAATATATATTTCAGAACCGTCATCGGCTTCCCAATAGCGGAAAAACGAAACGTGCCCGCAGGCAGCAGCGAATCCCCACTTTGATTTGTCATCCTTATATAAATCATTTTTCCAGACATCATTTTCTTGTGGCTTACCATATTTTTTGGTGTATAATTCAGTTAAATCTATAAAATCGTCATAGTATCCGCTGTCGTCAGTGTGTTTCTCAGAAAGAGTATATCCGCCACTTATCAATTTGTTATTGCTGTCAAATTCAAAAGCTATAGAAGCATCATAGGAAGAAACTTTACTATTAAGAATAAATAGCCTGTTCTCAAAAAGTCCATAATCTACATTCTCAACCATATCAGAGGTGATTTCCTTCTGCTTAATCTCATCCAGAGAAGTTCCCCATTCATATCCTCTAAATGTAAATGAGCTTGTCGCAGATTCTGTGGAAGTCTCTGTTTCAACGACTGTTTCTACTTCCGTGAGCGTTTCGGTTTCAGACTCTGTTTCTACGAGAAGCTCAGTCTCGGTCTCAGCTTCTGTTTCTGCAAGAGTTTCAGTTTCACTTTCAGATTCCACCTCTGGAGGAGTGGACATTTCAGTTTCGGATGCAGACTCACTTTCTGTTTCCGGTTCATCTTCTTTGCTTAATTTCATTGATTCATAGACTTCTTTGTAATCATCGTTTAAATCTTTGGTATAGGTACATAACCGACACAGAGCGTAAGGAACAGTTTCACCATATTCAAAAACTTTTGCGAAGCACTCAGTTCCATCAGACAGGGACATATGATATTCATATGCATCACCATCTTGTGTGTAGGTTTCATTTTCGACAGTAACACCATCATCTACATCAAAAGCGCCGCGGCACATGGTTCTTACAAAAGTATTCATAAAATCTTCTTTGTCTGTGTCACTTAAATCTCCAAGATCTTCATAAGCTGTGTTCTCGGTGACTAAGGCTCCAAGAATTGTATTATGCCCACCACCATCATCTGGCATATCAATGGCAGTTACAACAACGGACTGTTCTTCTCCTTCCAGTACGGTGAAAATATCATCATCATAAGAAAAAGAGAAAACGTCACCATCATAGGTTACTTCATCAGCGTTGGTAGTTAATGGAAAAGCTAACATCGTAGCAAATAAAAGAATTATCGTTTGTTTTTTCATAACCATTTCCCCCTTTACATTTTCTTCCAGGATATCTTAGACCATCCAGGGAACAATATTCCCATGAAGATCTTACTGGAAAATATTATGGTTAAAAAGAATCTTTCCCTCCGCCAGGTATCACTCCTGACCGGGATCCCGAAGTCTACGGTGGATGACATCGTAGCCGGGCGAAAAAGTCCACGCATGGACGTAATGGAGAAGCTGGCGAAAGGCCTAAAGGTGAGAATATCAGATCTCTACGATTCTCCATACAAATGATAATGCGGCTGGCCGGACAGGCCAGCTTTTTGATTGTTTATAACCCAAGTTCTTTCATCAATTCTTCATGAGAGATATACGGCTGATATTCCGGATCACCGCTTTTGTAAGCTCTTATAGCTTCCAACTCTTCCGGGTCCGGCTCTACCTCCTCTGCATTATTCAAAATGAAAGTGCCCTGGATCGGATCCCATACTTTCTTTGAATATACAATCTGAAACACTTTAGACCTCCTTATTCTTGGTCATGATCTGCGTTCAAAAAGAAGTGTCCGAGATCTCGGACGATTGCGAAAATCGCATAATGCCCTCAATTACCAATCGTTTCCTTTATTGTAACTATTTTACAGAACGTGTGAAAGTTCTTGAAAACTATAAGGAAAAGTTATATTATAGGTTCAAGGAAACAAACATACGTTCGAAGATAAAGGAGGGCATACATATGAAACCGTACGTTGAGGAAATAATGAGACTCTTATCTCACCTGGAAGAACAGGATCTTCCGATGATTCGAAAGATTTATACCATTCTATTCCAATACCTGGAAAGAAGGGGGAGGCGCTAAGCCTCCTTTTTTTATTTCTCCAGATTCTCTTTCAGCCGGCGGAAAAATTCAAGTGCCGCCTGTCGGGAAGTCTCATCCATTTCATGGTAAGCTTTCATCATTCCAATGATGACTTCGTAGAAAGGATTTCCGTCGGATTCCAGAAGATCTTCTACATAGGAAGCAACTTCATCCTGGGGTAATCTTTCTTTGAACATTTCTCCAGCTCCGGTGCGGAGCCAGTCCTCATTTACAAATTTTCCATCCCAATCTTCACGACAGATGGCCAGTAAATTCGCCTCTGTAAGTTCATTGACCCCAGTTTCTATTTGACTTAAAGAACTTCGTCTTAATCCAATTCTTCCACCAAATTTTTCAAGAGTGAAACCGAGAGCTTTTCGAACTATTCTAACGCGTTCTCCGCGAGTCATGTTTTCACCTCCTTTTTAAATTCTGACTTAACAATAACACTGTCAAATACAAAAGTCAATCAGAAAAGTTTTTTTAAATGAACAAAAATAGCTTGACAAAGTTTATTGGATGAACTACAATGTTTTTACAACAAACAGAAAGGAGATTAGGAAAAATGGTGATCAATATAAAAGGTAAGTCAGAAGCGTTGCAGGATCTGGAAAAAGCCAAAAAGCTGATTGATGAAGCAGGAAAGATTCTGTACCGCGTACCAACAAAAATTGAATTTGAGGTAAGCGGTACAGAAAAAGAATCAGATGCTATTCAGCCTGATTCAGATAATCAATAATTTCAGAGAACATATAGTGACAATTTCTTGAAAGAGTGTCCAAGAGGCTCTGATATTCAGGTGGAATGGAAGGATCATTGGTCAATTTTTGAAACTCTGCGGAATAATGGTCAAGATGTTCACGAAGATCATTGATTGTGATTTTTTCCATGGAAATTTCTCCTTTCTTTCGTACTCGGCCCTGGCGGGAGCCTGTGAATAGTATAGGAGAAACAAAAAGAGAAAGCAATAGTGGAAGAGAGGAAGGGGTGAGGAGAATAGGACAATGGAAAAGAGGAATGCGACAGCAATTATGCTTTCAGCTCTCCTGTGTTTCCTGTTGACACTAACAGGAAAGCTGAAAGATAGTTTTGAATTTTCTCAGACTTATATGCTGCTGTTTTTATGTATCAAGAATGTCTTAGAAAAGAATCAATAAGAGATTTGATTTCATCCTGATACATACCCAATGCATAAGCCAATATCCAGCCTATTAGGTTAAGCAATCTGGAGGCATGAATACCTGGGTGAAAACCGAAAAACTCTATGAGCAAACTTGGAAAACTTACAATTTTCTTAAGCGTGTTTATTGGGTTGAATGAAGCGGCTAAGTCATTTATGAGAAAGTTACTTTTCATACGAAGAGTGTTGTATAGTTCTGCCGCAGATTTATAAGTCCGAATTGGATTTTCTCCGTATGAAAGGGAAGGGTCATAAAAGCCGGAAAATTTGCAGATTACAGGATAATGAAAGAGAAGATCCTCTAATCGCTTGTTGAAGTTTTCTCCTTTTATGAGTTCTCCATAAGAAGAAATACTACAGGAACTTAAAAAGTCTGCCAGGACCCGGAGACAAGTTCTCATACGAAACAGTTTTAAAACAACGGAAATAATGGAGCCAATATATACAGCTCCAAAAAGTATCAAAAATAATTTCAGCATTTGAAACTCCTTCTTTTTATACTCGGGCATGCCAGTGCCCTGTGAGCAAAGTATAGGAGAGATTCAATAGAAAAGCAAGATAAAGTAGAGGAAAGGAGAATCCAATGTTGTTATTTTCAAATAATGCGAGAAAAATGCATGGTTTGCCCTTACACAGAAAAAAAGATAAAAGAAAGAGATTTTATACAAGGTGTAAGGCAGAGGAAGAATTTGATGCAATTTACGATTGGCTTTGGGGGTAAAACCGAAAAGTCCAAAAAAGAGGAGCCTTTGGAAGAAACAATGAGAAAGGTGGTGATTCAATGGACGAGTTAATCAAAATCAATTATGAAGCAGAGAACCCGACGGTGTCGGCACGGGAATTATACGAAGGCCTGGAGATCAAGACTGCTTTCAAAGATTGGTTTCCGAGGATGACGGAATATGGATTTGCCGAAGGCACTGATTTCAACCCGCTCAAAAATGAGCAGGTTCGACTGGAAGGAAGTCGTGAGGTCAGGAGGGAACTTGTTGATTATCAGATTTCCGTGGACATGGCCAAACAGATCTGCATGATTCAGCGTACCGAGAAGGGCCGGCAGTACCGCCAGTATTTCCTTGATCTGGAAAAAGCCTGGAATACACCGGAGCAGGTGTTTGCAAGAGCCTTGAAGATGGCGGACCGGGAAATCGAGAAGCTGAAATCCAACAATGCAGGCCTGATGGAAGATGTTCAGCGGATGCGCCCGAAGGAGATCTTCGCGGATGCAGTATCCACGAGCCACACATCCATCATGGTCGGTGATCTGGCAAAATTATTGAAACAGAATGGTGTAGATACTGGCCAGAAAAGATTATTCTGCTGGCTGAGAGAAAATGGTTACCTGATTCGCCGTCAGGGAAGCGACTGGAACATGCCGACGCAGAAAGCGATGGAGATGGGATTGTTTGAAGTGAAGGAATCCACGGTCAATAATCCGGATGGCTCTGTGCAAATCAATAAAACGACGAAGGTAACCGGGAAAGGCCAGCAGTATTTCATCAATAAATTTTTGGGAACTACCGATACCACGGAGAAAGGAGCATGAGTATGACAGAGAAAGAAAAAGCCGAAATCAATGAAATGGTAGAAGCCGCAAAAATCATGGCAGAGCACGATCCGCAGAGTTTGGCTGTTGCGAAAGCCGGATTTGATGCCCTGTGGGCGCGTTGCGAGATTGAGAAAGCCCGCAGATGCCAGGAGCAGCAGAAAGCAGGATGAGGAGGAAAGAAGAAGGAAGTGAAAGTCATGAAAACAATTTATGACACGATGCACATTATAGGAGCGGTGAAACCGGAAGGAGAGAAAAAGTGTATAAAAGTGAAATGATGGCGGTGGTTTCTGAATTACTGTCAGTCTTGGAAGGTAAAAAGGTGAGCCTGGTAGATGCCGAGTCAATAGCATATTTGTTTCACAAAGAAGTAGAAGAAAAGAGTGCCACGCAGCTTGATTATTATAAGAAAACGGGAACTTTCCGGGTTGAAGTAGAAGGAGGCACAGAAGATGAAAAATGAATGTGAACCGTATCTGGGGATAACAACTGACTATGATGATGAGGGCATTTGTGATGTAGAATTGCGCCTTATCCTGCCAAAGGCTGCCTGGGAAGATTTTGAAAAACAGGAATTTTACAATCAGCTTATGGAGTGGCTTAACTGCTTAAAGAAAGGCTGCAAATATGAGAGCGAGGAAGTACGAAAAAAATCAGTGAAAACCTATTTCCTGTGTAATGGGAAAATGCCAGAGTGCAAATATGCCGAAGGATGTTTTCAGAATGGCGGGGGATGCAAACGTACGTCTCACATTGATTATGCAAGAAATTTTGAAAAACATGCAGAAGACTACTACAGAGAAAAGGAAAATGGAAAGACCTGGAGAGAAGAAATAGAGGAGAAATACCAGGGAACGTTTACGGAAGATTAAAAAGGAAACAGAGACAATCCGTCCCACATACCATTGTAACGGGAGGTGAGCGTATGGATATGGAGAAGATTATCAACGTCCTGATCAAACTGATCGAGGAACAGGAAGGCGTGAACATTTCCTACACACTGGAGAAGAAAGAAAGCGCATAACGCCTGCAGAAACCGCCTTAAGGCGGTTGGAAGGACAAGCATAACGGAAGAAGGCGAAGAAATGAAAGACATAAAAACAATTTATGACGTGGGATCCCACGAAAAGGTCATAAAAACAATTTATGTCATCAGGAATACCGTAACGACCTTTATTTCAATTGCAGTAGCCATAGGCATTACGGCCCAGGGAGAAGTGAGAACCGGTCAGCGGATTGTTGATGCGATCCTGTTATACATTTTCATGAAGTGGATGTCACTGGATGCCTGGGATTATATCCGGCGGCTGATTGCGGGAAGGAGGTGACAAGGATGACAGATGCAGAAGTAAGCCGCTATATCAATGCTGTACATATGAAAACGTATGTATTGCTTCACTCTGGTATTGACTGGAAACCGGAATATGACCAAATGCTTGAGGAAGCAAATAAGGAGCTTGTAGAGTTGAGACCCTTGGTAGATGAAGAGCTTCGGAGGCAACCGTAGATACAGCAGATTTACCGGTTTCTGATCTAAATACAAAACAATCGAACAGATCTGTTCATCGCACGGAGTAAGCCTTGAAGGGTGGTTAAAAAATGTCAACAGGACAAGAAAGACACTCACAAACGGTGAAGTCGCTGCAATGCTGACTACGCTCAAGTCAAGGTACGGGGATGATTGACGTTGCATGAGTACATAAAACTTATAAAAATCAAGAATGACGGTCCGGACACTCTCATAGTTGTGAGAGTTCCAGGAAAACATCTGACAGACACTATCCTGAGTAAAAGGATACAGGATGCAGAAATACGATTGGATGACGGCAGGACAGTGACAGCGGCACAACGTAAGAAAGCCTATGCGACAATCCGTGACATTTCAGATTATACAGGTTATCTTCCAGAGATTCAGAAAGAATGGTTGAAATATTTACATATCGCAAGGACAGGCTGCGAATATTTTTCGCTTTCTGACTGTTCGGTGGACACTGCCAGGGAATTTATCAACACCATTCTGGAATATGCCCTGGAATCTGGCATTCCGCTGACAGATCTGGCGATTGAACGGACAGACGACATTGGAAAATATTTGTATTTCTGCATCATGAAAAAGAAATGCTGCGTGTGCGGGAAACCCGGTGAGATCCATCATGTTGATGCGATCGGAATGGGAAGGGACCGGCGGACAGTCGATGACAGTGATCTGAGAAAGATGTGCTTGTGCCGGTACCATCACACGATAGCCCACCAGCGGGGCATGAAAGAGTTTGAAGAAATGTACAAGGTTTACGGCATCAAAGTGCCGGATGAAGACCTTCAGGTGATCCAGCAGACAAATGCATCTGAATAATATATCACACACCAAAGCCCCTCAAGCTGGCCGGGGGGCGGGAAGGAGTGACAGCATGAGAACAGCAGACATGGCACAGACCATTTTTGACAGGATCACAAGCGGAGCCGGAAGTGCAGTAGGTCGGCCGGCTGTGATCGATAAGAGTAACTCAACGATAGACAGGGCTCTCCGGGAACTGGTCGAGAAGGCAAACCGGAACGGAGATTGCATCATCAACGCCGGTGAAGGTTATTTCCGGCCGATTCCCGGGAATGTGGTGGATGAGTATTATTTCCATGAATATATGGCGAAAGAGAAATCCCGGCTGAAGGAACTGGATAAGAAGATCGGCGCGATGGAGACTACATATGAGATGTGGAAGAAAGAGGCTATAAGCGAACAGCATCAGCTGTTTGCTGAAAATAAATAGCAAATCAAAGAAAGGAGTTTTTTATGCAGCACATTAACTTGGAAGAATTTGCGGGCGGTGCTTTTACTACGCAGATCAACAGAGAGCTGAAAAAGGTCACAGAGAATATCCAGGACCCTAACACGGAAGCAACCGCAAAAAGAAGAATCACAGTAGTCATTGAGTTCAAGCCGAATGACGCACGAAACTTTGTTACCACCGGCGTTCAGGCGAAGTCCACTCTCGCCCCGGCTCTTGGAGCTGTGACAGCGTTGAGCATGGGAAAGAATCTCAAAACCAACGAGGTAGAGGCTGTGGAGGTTGGCAAACAGATTCCCGGTCAGATGTCAATGACTGACTTCGAGGACGTGGAAGAAGAACCGGCAGAGGAGAAGACAATCAAGACCGTTGATCCTTCTACCGGAGAGATCTACGAAGTCCAGAGCAACGTAATTGATTTAAGAAAAGCAAAACAGGCGTAAAGGAGAATGAATATGTTAAAAGAAGCAATGCAGTTTCTGACAAATTTAAAAGAAGAAGCAATGAAACCCCAGGTAGTGGAAATCGCAGGAAAAACTTATTGCGATAAAAAACTGACCAGATACGATGAAGAGCCGATGGCATCCCCGATTACAGCATCAACCCTGACAGCAATGGTTGATTACATAAAGTCCTGCGGGGAAGAGTTGAGAGAGTCCATGGTTGTTCATGTAGTAAGCCCAAACCTGGTCAAGCTGTATTCCGGCCTGACAAAGGAAAGAAAAAGAGAGCAGCTCTTTGAAGCAGGAGCATCCCTTCCGAAATTCAGATATGATGAATGGTATGACCAGGAACGTTTCTTGATTGAAATGCAGGCATGTTTTGAAGTAAATGAGGATCTGGCTACGATTCTTAAGGTGGCCGGGAATGTGGAGGCAAAGACAACAGCAAACTACGGAGATGACGGGGTAAGCCAGAAAACAACGATCAAACAGGGGATTGCCTCCAAAGCGGATGTTTTAGTCCCGAACCCGGTCACACTGGTTCCTTACCGGACGTTTCTGGAAGTTAAGCAGCCGGACAGCGAGTTTGTTTTCCGGATCCGTGATAACGGCGGTGCTCCTGCTTTCAAAATTGTTGAGGCAGAGGGTGGTCTGTGGAGAAATCTGGCGGTAATCAGTATTAAAGAATATCTGATGGAAGCTTTAAAGGATGATCCAAACTATGACCGTTTAACATTTATCGCGTAAGCAGCTTTCCCTCCCTGTTTCTGAAGAGCTGCAGGGAGGGAGAAAAGGAAAAGATTTATGAACAGCAGAAATAAAGGTAAGATCGGTGAACTGGAACTTGCGAAGCTTCTTCGTGATCATGGTTTTAAAAGCCGCCGTGGACAGCAGTATTGCGGCACCAGCGGTGAAGCGGATGTGACCGGACTTCCGGGACTGCATATAGAATGTAAGCGGGTTGAGAAGCTGAACCTGGAGGCAGCGATGGAACAGGCTGTCAGAGACGCCAGAGCTGGTGAGAAACCGGCAGTATTCCACCGGAAGAACCGGAAGCCCTGGCTGACTACACTACTCACAGAGGACTTTATGGTGATCTATAAGGACCATCTGGCCTATAGAGAGTATGTGGCCAACAGGATATAGAAGAATAAAAACAGTGCTCTGCTGGGCTGGTGGGGCATGAAAAGGAAAGCAGGTGGCTGACTATGGGGCGTGGAGCGCCTAACAAGAAAGGCCTGGACTACTTTCCGAAGACGATTGATTTTTACGAAGATGACAGAATCTTCGACTTACTGGACCGCTATGGTCCACTGGGTGTGACCGTGTATGACTGTATACTCTGCATCGTATACAAGCACGGATACTACGCAGAGATCCCCTTGGATAGGCTATCGAAATTGATCACAAAGATGATCGGGAACAAGTGGGTGAAGAATCAGAAGGTTGTCGTACAAGTGGTGCACTTCTGCTCTGAGATAGGCCTCATTGATGATGGCCTCATGACGGAAAACATCATCACCTCTGTTGGGATTCAGCGGCGCTTTTACGAGATAGCGGTTAAGCGCATGAAAAGACAGCTCTATAATGATAAGTATTGGCTCCTCAAAAATGAGGAAAATGGGGAGCCCTTATTAAATGCACCCAAAAATGGAATTACTTCGGAAGAAAATCGAATTATTTCCGAAGAAAATCAACTTACTTCGGAAGAAAGTCCTATAGAAAATAAAAATAAAATAAAAGATATATATATGGCTCCGCCGGAGACTCCCTTTGATGATCCGGATCTGGAAAAAGCTTTCCAGCTGTATCTGACCACTCAGAAGCAGAATGGCAGGAACCTGTCCATGGATCAGATCCATTTGCTGAGAAAGGAGCTTCTGGAATTGAGCACAGAACCGGCGGAGCGACTGGCTATCGTCAATAAGGCGATCGTAAGCGGCTGGAAGAGTTTTTATCCGTTGAAGAAAGGGAAGAGAAAGCAGACGACAAAGAAAAGTAACTCGTTTAATAATTTCACCCAGCGTGAGTATGACTTTGAAAAGCTGGAGAAAGACCTGCTGCAAGTGTGATGTAGCGGACCGGGAGGAGGAAGGAAGATGAAAACAGTATTGAATAATCAGCAGATCAGAGAGATCTGTCGAGCGTATGAGAATGGGGAAGTGAAAAGAACCATTTACGAAAGATACAGCATTTCCCAGAAGCGTTTGGAGGAAATCTTGAAAGAGAGAAAAGCGGTGAGAAAGGTTCCTGTGAAACCCAAAGGCCGTGTTTCTCAGAATACGAAGAACAAGCACAGTCTGTATAACATGTGTAAAAAGTGGGATGTCACAAGAATGATACTTCTGGGAATTATTCCAGTAAGGATGGGACAACGGTTTCTGAATGGATTCCAGGATGCAAACAGCGTCCTCAAATGGCTGGAGAAAGAACGGGGAATTTTTTGGGTATCGCCGGTATTGAAAGAAAAATGAGGGAAAGAAAAAATGAGTAATGAAGCGAGCAGAGTTGCGGGCACGCGAGTTTGTAGAGAAGCTGTGCTGTAAAGATCCACGGACGGGTGAAAAATACGGCTGGGGTCGGGTTTTGGATTACATCGGAGTGCCGTGGGAGGATAACTGGAGGAGCAGCTCAGAAATAAAAGGTCAGATGTCATTCTGGGATTTCCCTGAAATTCTACCAGGGCAGCAGAAAGGAGAACATAGTGTATAAAAACAAAGAAGGTTATAATGACAGTACCGCGGGAACCGCGATACGCCGAGCAGATAAACAGCCGGAAGAAGTTGACTGGATGGTAAAAATGTTTCGGGAAGTGGCGGAGAAGTTAGGGTATGAGATAGCGAATAGGATCACTTTCCGGGATAGACACACGGGAAGAAAGTGGGAATAGGAGGTTACGATGACCAGGGAAAGATTAGAAATGTATCAGAGCAATAAAGAGGAGATTCAGGAGCTGACCTATAAGTTGGTCCATCTTAGGGAAAACATGGTGGGAAACAGTGTGATCCTGGATGGGCGGACAGGGATTCCTCGGCCGCAGGCGGTTGTTGGGGTGGACGAAGAACTTCTGCAGAGAAGGAGAGAAAGATACGAGGAGCGGAAGGCAGCGCTGGAGCAGGAGTGCGAGGAGATCGAAAGCTATATTGAGAGTATAACGGATAGCCTCAACCGGCGGATTCTTCGGATGCGTTACATAGATGGAATGACGCAGCAGAGGATAGCCAGGAAGGTTCACATGAGCCAGAGCGCGATCAGTAGAAAGGTTGAAAAATTTTTCACTGAAAATTAAAGTTGCATAAAAAGCATAAAAAAGTGTGGTAATATTGAAACTGGATAAAAGTCAAGCGCATACCTAACCTGGTTGCAACAAAAGCGGCCTGTGAATTGGCCGCCGACGAAACATAGTTTACCGGGAAAAACACTGGTCTTACGAGCCAGAGAAGCAGAGTTCAAGTCCTGCTGTTTCGAATTCTCCAAAAGTAAACCCATATTATACCCCAGAGGCGAGAGTGAAAACTCTCGTCTTTTTCATGGAGAAAATTATGACAGAAGAAATGCTTAACTGGATAAGAGGTCTCATCCGTGACAATAAGGTGCATGAGTTCTACACTTCGCCGGTCTGGCGGAGATTACAGGTACAGATTCTGAAAGAGAATCACTATGAATGCGAACGATGCAAACGGAAAGGACTTGTAGTGAAGGCTACGACGGTTCATCACAAGAAATACCTGCGGATTCATCCGGAACTGGCCCTTGACCAGGATAACTTGGAACCAATCTGCGAGCGCTGCCACTATGATGAGCATCATAGAAAGAAGCCGGGGTTCACAAACGAAGAGCGTTGGTAAGCAGCAGCCGGCAGCAGGGAGCACCCCCCGGGTGAAAAACTGTCTCTTATACACATCTCCGAGCCCACGAG
>OWID01000366.1_pt1 | contig 17335 bp, 17 predicted proteins | sample 1732661 | NCBI WGS metagenome assembly OWID01 (sample SAMN05065739, study PRJEB22554) | human gut metagenome | biome: ENVO:2100002; feature: ENVO:00000062; material: ENVO:00002003 | host: Homo sapiens | place: USA
ACTAGTCGTCGGCAGCGTCAGATGTGTATAAGAGACAGGATTAACGGTGTATTTATTGTACTATTAACATTCTGCGGTTTCAAGTAGCAATGTATCTAAATATCCCGCATGAGTTTGAGTACAATTGCCCGATTGGATGGTCTGATTGGTGAGATCAAAAAAATGATCGTAAAAATGCAACAATGGATACCCACCGGCTGTATAAAGAGTGCCGCGGGGCGATGGATCCCCGTAGATTTTGAAATCTGAGGAAAGAAGGAATCACAAATGAGATCCAAATGGATGCTGGTATTGCTGTCTGCCGCTATGCTGAGCGCAATGTCTGTTCCGGCCTTTGCCGGAGATTTGCGGGAAACGGTTTCGGGGAAGGAATCGTTGCAGCTTCTCATCGCGGAAAAGCCGGAAGCCGATGGGACCCACCGCTATCCCATTGAGGTCAATGGTGAAAGCGTGGATGCCCTTGCCTGCGTGATGGTCCCGCTGCGGGCGGTAGCGGAGCCTCTGGGATTCACTGTAACCTGGGATAACGGCGGCGTCCTGGTAGACAACGGTACGATCCACACCAGAGTCACCATTGGCGTCGATCAATATGTGATCACCACCAGCAAGGAAAATCTGGTCGGAATGAGCGCGCCGTTCTCCCTGGGCACGGCGCCGTATGTGGTGGACGGCGTGACCTATGTGCCGCTGGGGCTTTTCAATGCGCTGCTGGGCAACCGGGAGGGGGCTGTGGCATTGGAGGATAACACCATCGTGATCCGAAGCGGCGATACGGAACTGGCCAATCCCTTTGTCAGCTGCGCCACTCTGGAAGAGGCTGAGCAGATTGCGGGCTTCACACTGGAACTGCCTGCACAGATCCCAAGCTGGGCAAAGGAGACCACGATCCGGGCGGTAGACTCTGCTTTGATCGAAGTGGCATACCAGGGACAGGGCCATGAGCTGACGGTTCGGAAGGGCGCCGGCAGTGAGGATATCAGCGGCGACTATACGGTCTACGAGCATCAGGAGACCGTCACTGTGGACGGCTGCCCGGTCACCATCAAGGGAACGGAAAATCAGGCAGCAGTTGCGGTCTGGACCCGGGGCGGCTATACTTATGCCGTGAGCGCGGTGCCGGGCATGGAGTTTGCGGACATGGCCACTCTGGCGGAAGCCATTCGGTAAATGCGTTGGGCGCTGTGCAGCCCCATATTCTGCGGAAAAGAAGGTGAAGGAGCCATGGAACAAGCAGGCGGTGTGTTTCCCGGGATCGCATCTTATGGGCGGCAGTTCCTTGCTGCGGTCATAGTCTGGTGGGCGGGTGTGTTTGCCCGGTCAGAGCCGACGGAGGAAGTCCGGCTGTCCGCTGCTGAACGGGAGAAAATCAATGCCCAGGCAGAGCGCCTTCTGGAGCAATATGGGAACAGTGTGCTGCGGCTGGCCTATTCCTATCTTCACAACATGGCCGACGCGGAGGAGATCCTGCAGGAGAGCCTGATCCAGTTTTTGAGAACCGCGCCCCGGCTGGAAAATGAGCGCCACGAAAAGGCCTGGCTTTTGCGGGTGGCGGGGAATCTCAGCAAGAACCGGATCGCCTATAACCGGCTGCGGCGGGCGGACGAGCTGGATGCGGCCCTGGCTGCCGAGGAGAGGGAGGATCTGTCTTTTGTGTGGGAGGCGGTCAAAGGCCTTCCGGTCCGGGACCGGGAAGTGATCCACCTGTTTTATTACGAGGGCTTTTCCACCGGAGAGATCGCACAGATTCTGGGGCAGAAAGAGGCGACGGTCCGCTCCCGCCTGATGCGGGGACGGGGAAAGCTCAGGGAGGTTTTAAAGGAGGCGTATGACTTTGAGGAGCGCGTATGACGAGATCATGGAACACGTGATTGTCACGGAGCAGATGCGGCAGCGGGTCCTGGCCGGGGTGGAATCCGCAGACCTCGGTCACGCCGGGAGTACTGCGCGAACTTCGAACCTCCGGCGGTATGGGGCGGCAGCGGCCTGTGCGGCCCTTTTGCTGGTGGGTGCGGCAGTGCTGCCCCAGTACCTTGAGATGCAGCAGACTCAGCGGCCGGGCCAGGTGGAGACGGTTCCGCGGTTTACGGAGGTATCCTCCCTGGCAGAGCTGGAGGATGCGGTTGGCTTTGCGGTGGAAGAGCTGACGGAGCTGCCCTTCCCGGTGACGGATACCGTCTATACGGCGTTCGGCAGGGAAATGGCGGAGATCCGATACTGCGGAGAGACGGAGACTGCGGTGCTTCGGAAAGCGGTGGGGGTAGACGATCCCTCCGGCGACTATACGCAGTATTCAGAGGAACTGGTCCTGGAGATCAATGGGACTTCCGTCACGCTCAAAGGCGAGGATAGCCGGTATGTTCTGGCGCTGTGGCAGGAGGGGGACTATGCCTGGTCCGTCCGCCTGTGGGAGGGAAAGGAGCAGGCGCTTTGGGAACAGCTGTTGCTGCCCCTGTGCTGAATAAAAAGCCCCGTGCACTCCGAACGGAATGGATGTCCGTCGGGGCGCACGGGGCAGTATTTTGCGGGCGGTGCAGGGGCAAGGTGTGCCTAAATCTGTTCGGGACTTTTTTGACGGGAGCGCAGCATGCCGGCCATGGAGGGGAAAAAGAACTGGGCCATTTCCTCGGGGGTGGCGGTATCGCGCTCCAGCAGCCACTCCAGCGTGGTATTGAACAGGGCACCGATGTACATATAGAGCTGATACTTTTCGATGGAGGAAGAGGGCATGCTTCCCTCAACGCTCTCATGGAAGCGGTTCAGCTCTTCCAGAAAAACCGATGCAAAGCCGGAGCGGTACAGGTCCAGAATATAGTCCCGGTAGGTGTGAAAATAGCGGAAGCTCAAAAGGACGTTTTCATAGGTATAAAAGCTCTCCTGCCCCGGAGGGATCTTGCTGCGGAAATCATCCAGAACATCCCGGATCAGCGTGACCAGCACGTCTTCCTTGGAGCAGTAATTTCGGTAAAAGGAGGCACGTGCCACGCCTGCGCCCTCCACAAGCTCCGTAATGGTGATCTCGGAAAGACTTTTTTTCTGCATCAGGGAAAAAAGCGTATGGGTGATATTCCTTTTCACGCGGAGATTTGCGGCCTTTCGCTTGTCCATGGGGGTGCCTCCTTGAAATATGAGACATAAGCGCGGAAATTGTCTCAGCGGCGGGAATTGATGCAATTGGGACAATATGATACACTTGTCTCGTATTTTATCATGATTTCCGGCATTGTCAATGGAGGGTGCTGCTTTGGTGCGGAGCATATTGTGCTGCGCCCGGCACCGCGGGAGACAGGCCGAGTCCAAAGGGAAAGGCAGCTATCAGATGATGAAAGTGGCGATCGCAACCGATACAAACAGCGGCATGACGCAGGAAAAGGCACGGGAGCTGGGCGTCTATCTTTTGCCCATGCCCGTGATCATAGAAGATGAGATGTACCTGGAGGGCGTGGACATCACCAGTGCACAGCTGTACGAGGCGATGCACCAGCATCACTCCATTTCATCCTCCCAGCCCTCTCCGGGGCAGATTCTGGAGTTTTGGGACGGTATTTTGCAGGACGGCTATGACGAGATCGTCTATATCCCCATGTCCAGCGGATTGAGCAACTCCTGTGATAATGCCGTCCGGTTTTCACAGGAGTATGAGGGAAAGGTCCAGGTAGCGGATAATCACCGGATCTCGGTCACCCAGGAGACGTCCGTCCATAGCGCCCTGAAGCTGGCGCAGCAGGGCCTGTGCGCCCGGGAGATCCGGGAATACCTAGAGCAGCGGGCCTATGACGCCAGCATTTATATCACTGTGGATTCCATGGAATATCTGAAAAAGGGCGGGCGGATCACGCCGGCTGCGGCAACCTTTGCCACGGTGCTGAATCTCAAGCCCGTGCTGACCATCCAGGGAGACAAGCTGGATGTGTATACCAAGGCGCGGGGCATGAAGCAGGCAGAGGCAAAGATGATCGAGGCCGTCCGGCAGGACCGGCTGACCCGCTTTGGGGATGTGCCCGATTCTCAGCTGCGGGTGGAGACCGCGGGAACGTTTGAAAGCGGAGAACAGGCAGAGCGGTGGCGGCAGCTGGTGCAGGCGGAGTTTCCTGAGATCCCGGTCTCCTATGTGCAGCTGCCCTGCAGCATTGCCTGCCATGTGGGCATCAACGCCGCCGGCACGGGAATCGTCAAAAAGGAAGCCTGACGGAAAAAACAGAGCCCTTTCGGAGAATAGAAACGCATGGTTGAGCAAAAGAAACTACGACTTTTTGAGCAAGAGGCCGTCCCCAAGGCGGTATTTACGCTGGCCATCCCCACCATCCTCAGCTGCCTGGTGATGGTCATCTACAATCTGGCGGACACGTACTTTGTCGGGATGCTGAATGATCCCATTGAGAATGCCGCAGTGACGCTGGCGGCCCCGGTGCTGCTGGCATTCAATGCGGTGAATAACCTCTTCGGAGTGGGCAGCTCCAGCATGATGAGCCGGGCCTTGGGCCGTCGGGAGTATGACACGGTGCGCCGCAGTTCTGCCTTTGGGTTTTACTGCGCGCTGCTGAGCGGGATTTTGTTTTCCATCGGCTTTGCGATGCTGCGTCAGCCTCTGCTGAACCTGCTGGGCGCGGACGTGGAGACCATGGCGGCCACCAGTGCCTATTTGGGGTGGACGGTCATCTGCGGCGCAGTACCGGCGATTTTGAATGTAGTCATGGCGTATCTGGTGCGGGCGGAGGGCTGTGCCCTCCACGCCAGCGTGGGCACCATGAGCGGATGCCTGCTGAATATCGTGCTGGACCCCATCTTCATTATGCCGTGGGGACTGGGTATGGGAGCGGCAGGCGCGGGCCTTGCCACGTTTTTGTCCAACTGCGTGGCCTGCATCTACTTTTTTGTACTGATGTTCGTGCGGCGAAAGCGCACCTACATCGCCCTGTCTCCCAAAGCCCTCTGCATGGAAAAGAGCATCGTGTACGGTGTCTGCGGCGTGGGCATCCCCGCGGCCATTCAGAACCTTCTGAACGTCACCGGCATGATGGTGCTCAACAATTTCACCGCCGGCTTCGGCTCCGATGCGGTGGCAGCCATGGGCATCGCCCAGAAGATCAATATGGTCCCTATGTATGTGGCGCTGGGCCTGAGCCAGGGGATCATGCCGCTTCTGAGCTATAACTTCGGCAGCGGCAACATCCGCAGATTTAAGGAAGTCCTGTGGTTCTGCATGAAGATCTCCATCGCGTTTATGGCGGTGGTGTCCGTTGGGTATTTTTTCAGCGCCGGGTGGCTGGTGGCGCTGTTCATGGACAACCAGTCCATTGTGTCCTATGGCTGCCGCTTTTTGAGAGGCCTTTGCCTTGCCATGCCGTTTCTCTGCACGGACTTTTTGGCGGTAGGCGTGTTCCAGGCGTGCGGCATGGGAAAGCGGGCGCTGAGCTTTGCCATCCTGCGCAAGATCGTGCTGGAGATCCCGGCGCTGTTCCTCTGGAACGCACTGTGGCCGCTTTACGGCCTTGCCTACGCCCAGCCCACGGCAGAGATCATTCTGGCAATTGCGGCGATCGTTACTCTGCGCCGCCTGAGCCGGGAGCTGGAAATGAAGCATCGGGCAGCGGAGAACGGCTGAACGCCTGCGGCCAAACTCCTTGGTACTTCCAACAGATAAAAAGCGATGCTTGCCTTTTGGCAAGCATCGCTTTTTGTTCTAATGGGGGACCATCTTTCAAAGAGATTTGGTGGCTACGATGTTCACGTCAGTCCCCAGGATGTGAGAGGCCAGGACGTCGCCCACATGGACCGGGGCCTGGGCTGTGATGGTGTCCAGAAGAGCCATGCATTCGAACATCTTCTCCTTGGGGAGGGGACGGTCGGTTTTTACGGGGAGGCGGGGAATGGCGGCGCCGGCCACACGGACGGTGGAGGTCACGGTCCGCACAGGGTGCAGCAGCTCGTTTTTCCCGTATTCCACGCCGCGGGGGCAGCTGTTGCCGGTAACGGCGTAGCCGTTAGTTTCGTCCACACTGAGATGGCAGCCCTTGGGGCAGGTGATGCAGATGATGTTTGTCATTTCGCTTCCTCCTCAATGGACACGGTGATGGCGCCGCAGGCGGCGTCCAGGAGCTTTTTGGGCAGCTTGATGTTCTCCATTTCACCGGGGGCCAGACGCTCGCGGCGGAAAGTGGCGATCTGGGTGCCGTTTTCGTCCCGGACAGTGATCCGGCTCTCGCCGCAGATGGCGCGCACCCGGAAGAACACGTCCACCGCCGCAAAGTCCGCGTCCATGTGGATGTGCTGGGGGACGGTATATCCCACCAGATTGCCGTTTTTCACCTCCAGCACGTGCTCGGTGGGGGCGGTGCGGCCTGCGCACAGGGCGGCGGCAGCCTTGCCTGCTCTGGCAGACTCCGCCGTGACGAAGTCCACCAGGTCATGCACATGGAGCACGTTTCCGCAGGCGAACACGCCGGGAATGGAGGTCTCCATGTTCTCATAGACCACAGGGCCGTTGGTGCGGGGGTCCATCTGTACGCCGGCAGAACGGGAGAGCTCGTTTTCCGGGATCAGACCCACGGAGAGAAGCACGGTGTCGCAGTCAAAAACCATTTCCGTGCCGGGAATGGGACGGCGGTCGGGGCCAACTTCGGAGACGATGACACGCTCCACCCGGTCCTTGCCCTGGATGTCGGTGATGGTGTGGGAGAGGTAGAGGGGGATGTCAAAGTCGTGCAGACACTGGACGATGTTCCGGGTCAGGCCGCCGGAGTAGGGCATGACCTCCACGCAGGCCAGGACCTTGGCGCCTTCCAGCGTCATGCGGCGGGCCATGATGAGGCCGATGTCGCCGGAGCCCAGGATGACCACCCGCTTGCCTACCATGTAGCCCTCGATATTCAGATATCTCTGGGCGGTGCCGGCGGTGAACACACCGGCGGGACGGGTGCCGGGGATGGCGATGGCGCCGCGGGTGCGCTCCCGGCAACCCATGGCAAGGATGACGGCCTTGGCCTCCAGCACTTCATAACCTGCGGCGGAGGAGACGATATGCACTTGCTTTTCCGGCGTCACGTCCAGCACCATGGCGTCCAGACGCACGTCCACGCCGGTGGCGGAGAGCTTTTCAATGAATCGGCCGGCATATTCCGGACCGGTGAGCTCCTCTTTAAAATAGTGCAGACCGAAGCCGTTGTGGATGCACTGGTTCAAAATGCCGCCCAGTTCCCGGTCCCGCTCCACGATGCAGATGGAGCGGCAGCCGTCCTCCCAGGCGGCGTTGGCGGCGGCAAGTCCGGCGGGACCTCCGCCGATGACAACGAGATCATACTTCATGATGGTCGCCTCCCTTGGTCTTACTCAGTAAAAGCTGGGTGCCGCTGCCGTCCTGAGGGATGGACATGGGGTCTTTCCCCAGCTCACGGGCCAGGATCTCCAGCACGCGGGGGCCGCAGAAGCCGCCCTGGCACCGGCCCATACCCGCACCTGCCCGGCGCTTGATGCCGTCGATGGAGCAGGGAGGAATGGGGGAGGGGATGGCAGCCACAATCTCGCCTTCCGTAATGGTCTCGCAGCGGCAGATGACCCGGCCGTACCGGGGGTCCTTGGCGACGATAGCCGCCTTTTCTTCCGGGGACAGCTTGCGGAAGCGCACCTGCTGCCGGTGTCCGTCCCAGGCTGCCTTTTCACGCAGCGCAAGGCCCATGGCTTCCAGCTGCTCCGCGGCATAATCGGCGATGGCGGGGGCGGCGGAGAGGCCGGGGGACTTGATGCCGGCAATATGGAGAAGACGGGGAGAGGAGGCAGCAGGACGGATGATGAAGTCCTCCTCGGAGGTAACGGCGCGGACGCCGGAGAAATTGCGGATGGACTGACGCAGGTCCACGGAGGGAACGCTCTTGCGGCTGGCGGCGGCCACCTCGTCCAGTCCGGTCTGGGTGGTGGCGCGGTCATCGCCGTCTGCAACCGGCTCGGCATTGGGGCCCACGATCAGGTTGCCGTGGACCGTGGGGGCAACGAGCACGCCCTTGCCGGCAGCGGTGGGGCACTGGAAGATGACTCTCTGCACCAGATTGCCGCTGGACTTGTCCAGCAGATAGTACTCGCCCCGGGAGGGACGGGATTCCCACTCGGCGTTGCCCACCATGGCGCTGATCTCATGGCCGTGGGTGCCGGTGCAGTTGGCGATGTAACGGGTCTCGTAGTCGCCGGAGACGGTATGCACCAGATAGTGGTCGCCCAGATCCTCAATGCCGGTGACGCCGCTGGAGCATTTGAGCTCCACGCCGTTGCGGACGGCGACCTCTGCCTCCGCGATGCAAAGACCCCAGGGGTCCACGATGGCGGCAGAGGGAGCGTACAGGGCGCCGCAGACGTTTTCTGCCAGGGCGGGCTCTAGCTCCCGGGCCTCGCTGCCGGAGAGAATACGAAGATCCGGCACACCGTTTTTCACACCGTTTTCATAGAGGGCTTGCAGCCGGGGCAGCTCTTCTTCACTGAAAGCCAGGACCATAGAGCCGGTGCGCCGGTACTCCACATCCAGCTCCCGGCACAGCGCCTCCATGCGGGCGGAGCCTGCCACGTTGAGCCTGGCCATCAGGGTTCCCGGTTCTGGGTCGTAGCCTGCGTGAACGATGGCGCTGTTGGCTTTGGTGGTGCCCATGGCCACGTCGTTTTCCCGCTCCAGAACCAGGACCTTTAGATCGAATTGGGAGAGCTTGTGGGCCAGGGAGGCGCCGATGACACCGCAACCAATGATGGTGATGTCAAACATACAATCTTCCTTTCCCGTCCGGCCCCGGAGGGCGGGACGTTAAAAATAACAACTGAAAAAAGAAAAAAGCCAAAGCAACCAAGACCGCTTGCGCGGCCCGGTGTTGCTTTGACTCAAAACTCTCAGCAGTATGCAGTTGTTCCAATAGATTCTATCGGGGAATATATCATAGCTGGAAGAAAAAAGCAAGTGAAATTGTTCACGAATTTCAGACCCCGGATTTATGCGAACCAGAGAGGCTCGCAGGTGGTGGAGACGGCCAGGGCTCCGGCGGACAGAGCGCCCATTACGTCCTGCTTGTCCACCAGAAGTCCGCTGGCAATGACGGGCTGATGCACCAGCTTCGTCAGCCGCTCAATGACGCGGGGCATGGTGCCGGGCAGAATATCAATGATGTCCGCGTTGGAGCTTTGCCGGAGTACGCTGTCAAACGCCAGGGAATCCAGCAGGAAAAAGCGCTGGATGGTGATCAGGTCCAGCTCCTTGGCGCGGCGGATCAGATTTGGGCGGGTGGAGATGATCCCGTCGGCCTGGGTGGCCTGAGTCAGAAAATCCGCTGCGATATCTCTGGCGGCAAGACCGTCCACCAGGTCGGCGTGGACAAAGGCCAGCTTGCCGGATGCCTTGACCTGCTGTACCATATTGGTGACATTCAAAATGGTGCTGTTGAGGATAAACACGGCGGCGCACTCACACGTCAGCGCTTTTTCAAGACCGTCCTCACTCTTGACGGCTGCAATGACAGGGGAGTCCTGAAGGAGCTCAAAAAACGATTGGGGCTTCTTTTTTGCGCGGATCGGATTCACAATCAATTCCCTCCTGATCAAATGAATTCCCTTTTTTGACCGCGGCGAGACCGTGCGGCTCTTTCGCACTGAAAAAGGCGAAAAGAGGGAATGCATGGGCCCTGCGTTGATTCGGCGCGTATTATAACACACTCGCTTCCGGAAAAGCAAGATGACACGCCAATGGGGGCGCGTGGTTAAAATATCCAAATGAGATTTGGACGCTCTGTGCTATTTGTTCAATTTATCCACACCTGGTGAAAAAGCACTTGTCAGGAAAGATGTGACATGTTATAATCCAAACTAACTTGTAGAGTCGATTTGCGCGGTTGATTGCAGTATTTCGCCGCATTGAATAAAAGGCGCTTTCCTGCTTCGGCTGTATCTGACTCACGATGGCGGGGCGCTTTCTGCGGAAAAGTCAGCAGAGTTGAAACAGGCCCCATTTTTTACATGTCTGCGCCGCAGGCATGTAGGAAAAATTTGATATGGTGCTTAGAGATTTTGAGTCAAAGTAACGAGAGCCGTTGTAAAAGCGGCTTGGTTGCTTTGACTTTTTTGTTCTGAGGAAATACGGAAACAGCCGCAAAAAGACCTGACAGGCAAGAGCGTATTAAATCGGTGTGCCCTGTGCTCTCCACCCGGGGAGCGGCGGAAAGGGAAGAACACCGAGTTAATAACATCCCACGGCGCCCCATAGCGGCGGAGGCCGCAAATCATCAAAAAGGAGTTTTGAGAAGAGATGAAGAGGTTATTTGCGTTACTTATGAGCACCGCCATGCTCATCACGGCGCTGTCCGGCTGCGGCAGCAAGCCCGAAGAGAGCAGCTCTGACGGCACCGGCTACAAAAAAGACCTGATCATCGGTACCGCCGCCGATATCAACAACCTGAACCTTCAGGAGCAGCAGGATGCTGCCAACAACATCATCCTGAAGCTGACCCATGAGACTCTGGTGCGCTTCACCAACGAAGGCACCTGCGTTCCCTGCCTGGCAGAGAGCTGGGAGTACATTGATGACAATCACCTGCAGTTCAACCTGGTGAAGAACGCACACTTCTCCGACGGCACGCCCCTCACCGCTGAGGACGTGAAGTTCACCTACGACATGGCCAAGGACTCCTATGTGTCCAGCGTCCTCAACGGCGTTGTGTCCACCGAGGTCGTGGACGATTACACCGTGGTCCTGGAGCTGGAGAGCTATGACAACGAGATCCTGCCCTCCATCGCCTCTGTGCCCATCTCCATCCAGTCCAAGGCCGCCTATGAGTCCGGCATGGAGAACCCCTGGTACATCGGCTCCGGCCGCTACAAGTTCGACGAGTGGGTCGAGGGCGAGTACTGCCGCGTGGTCAAGGTGGACGACTACTGGGGTGAGGATCCCGGTACCGCCGAGATCATCGAGTTCCGTCCCTACCTGGAGGCTTCTTCCCGCGTGATCGCCCTGCAGAACGGCGAGATCGACGTGTGCATCGATCCTCCCATCAACGAGCTGCAGTATCTGGAAGAGGACGAGAACATCACCGTGGAGCAGAAGACCGGCTCCCGTCTGTTCTACTTCGCCTTCAACGTGGAGAAGGCTCCCTGGGACAACCAGACCCTGCGTCAGGCTGTGGCCTGCGCCATCGACCGCGACGCCGTGCTGCAGGCTGCTGTGTACGGCAAGGGCACCCCGCAGACCACCATCCTCAACCGTGGCCTGTGGAGCTTCTATGATGACATGGAAGGCTTCGACTACGATGTGGAGCGCGCCAAGAGCCTGATGGCCGAGGCCGGCTATCCCAACGGCGGCATCTCCACCACGCTGCTGATCGCAAACTCTGCACCTTACACCAACATCGCCCAGGTCATCCAGGCCAACCTTAAGGAGATCGGCATTGAGGTCGAGATCCAGACCGTGGAGGACGCCACTCTGAAGACCATGTGCGCCAACGGCGAGCAGGAGCTGTTCCTGTGGCGCTGGAACGAGGACTCCAAGGTGGACTTCGTGTATCGTGACCTGTACTACACCGGCTCCGGCTCCAACTATCACCACTACTCCGATCCTCACGCGGACGAGCTGATCGACATCGTCAAGACCGAGCGGGATCAGGAAGCCCGTGAGGCGGCCAGCGTGGAGCTGCAGGAATACCTGGTCGAGGCTTGCCCCCAGGTGCCCCTGTACATTGCGGATCTGGTCATCGCCTATAACAAGAACCTGACCGGCACGCTGCTGTTCCCCGGCGGCAACCACGACTGGAGCCACGCCTATATCGCTCAGTAATCGGCATGGAAACGGAGAGCGGGCCTTTCCGGCCCGCTCTCACCACGATTGATTGTATGTATGAAATGGCAGACCGCCCGCGTCCGGCGCGGGCGGCTCCCATAAAAAGATGTGTTTGTGGGGGCGAAGCGGTACCGTACAGCGCCGCCGCGCCTGCGGAGATCGACTCCGAAAGAGAAACGGTATTGGAGTGTAGCATATGATACGATACATAATTAAACGGCTCATCCTGATGATCCCGGCGATTCTGGCGACTTCTTTCATTATTTTTGTCGCCATGAACATGACCGGCGGCGATGTGGCGCGATCCCTGGCGCCGGAAAACGCAACGGAGGAGCAGCTTGAAGAGATCCGGGAGGAACTGGGCTTGAACGACCCGCTGCTGGTCCGCTATCTGAAATACATGGGCGGTATGCTGCACGGTGATCTGGGCACTTCCTATGTGACAAAGAAGGACGTGTTCAAGACCTTTATGGAGCGCCTGCCGGCCACGATCCAGCTGGCGTGCTCTTCCGTCCTGATTGCGACCCTGGTGGCGCTGCCCCTGGGTATTTACACCGCCATCCACCAAAATACCTGGAAGGATACAGGCGGTATGATCTTTGCCCTGTTCGGCGTGTCCATGCCGAACTTCTGGCTAGGCTTGATGCTGATCATTATTTTCTCGCTCAAACTTGGAATATTCCCATCCGGAGGCAGGAATGGACTGATATCACTGGTCTTGCCTGCCGTCACGGTCGGCCTGGGCTTCGCGGCGCTCATCACCCGCACCACCCGGTCGGCCATGCTGGATGTGATCCGGCAGGATTATATGACCACGGCCCGGGCCAAAGGTGTGCCTGAGAAGAAGGTCATCTTCCACCATGGCCTGAAAAACGCGCTCATTCCCATCATCACGGCCATCGGCATGCAGTTTTCCAACGCGCTGACCGGTTCCGTGCTGGCGGAGACCGTGTTCTCCTGGCCCGGCGTGGGACGGCTGATCGTGGACTCCATCTCCAAGCGCGATACGCCCATGGTCACGGGCTCCATCATCATGTGCTGTATCCTGGTGTGTATCGTCAACGTGTTTATCGATTTGATCTATGCGTTCTTTGATCCCCGTATCAAGGCGCAGTATGTTCGGAAGGGGTGAGGACAATGGCAAAAACGAAATCTGCAGAGACGATCAAAAGCCGCACGCTGGCACAGGAGACCTGGCGCCGGCTGCTGAAAAACAAGGGTGCCGTCATCGGCATGTCCTTCCTGATCCTGCTGGTGGTCGTGGCCATCGCGTCCGGCTTTATCTATGATTACGATACGGACATCGTCCAGATCAACATGGACCAGGCGCTGCAGCCGCCCTCCCTGGAGCATATCTTCGGTACGGACTCCCTGGGACGCAGCATGTTTGCCCGTGTCCTGTACGGTGCTCGTTACTCCTTGGTCATCGGCGTGGGCTCTGTGACCATCGGCTTGCTGGTGGGTGTGACGCTGGGCGCCATCGCCGGCTTCTACGGCGGACTGGTGGATCAGATCATCATGCGCTGCGTGGACGTGTTCTACTCCATCCCCAACATCATGATCGCAGTGGTGGTCGTGTCTTTGCTTGGCACCAGCACCGTCAATCTGCTGATCGCTCTGAGCTTTACCTGCGCAACATCGTTCTGTCGTATCGCCCGGGCGGCCGTCATGACCATCCGGGACCAGGAGTATATCGAGTCGGCCTATGCCATGGGCCTGCCCACCTGGAAGATCATTCTCAAGCACATCATCCCCAACTGCCTCTCTCCCATCATCGTCCAGGTCACGCTGCTGATCGGCACCACGATCATCGCCGCGTCCTCTCTTTCCTTCCTGGGTATCGGCGTGCCCTCCCCGGCACCGGAGTGGGGCGCCATGCTCTCCGAGGGCCGCCAGCATATCCGTGACGCCTCTTACATCTGCGTCATTCCCGGCCTCGCCATCATGGCCACGGTTCTGGCTCTGAACCTGCTGGGCGACGGACTGCGCGACGCTCTCGATCCGAAGATGAAGAAATAAGAGGTGGGAACCATGGCTGAGAACATACTGGAAATCAAGGACCTTGTGGTCCATTTTGAAACCGAAGACGGCTGCGTCTGCGCCGTGAACGGACTGACGTTCAACATCGGCAAGAAAAAGACGCTGGGCCTGGTGGGTGAGACCGGCGCGGGCAAGACGACCACTGCGCTGTCTATCCTGAACCTGGTGCCCAACCCGCCTGGAAAGATCAAAAACGGCAGCATCACGCTGGACGGCGCCAGCATTTTCGATTTGACCACCGCAGAGCTGGAAGCCGTGCGCGGCAACGATGTGGCCATGATCTTCCAGGACCCCATGACCGCACTGAACCCGGTTCTGACCGTGGGCGAGCAGATCGCCGAGTCCATCGAGCTCCATGAAAAGGTCTCCAAGGCGGAGGCCATGGAGCGGGCCAAGGAGATGCTCCGCCTGGTGGGCATCGCGGAAAGCCGCGCCTATGACTACCCCCATCAGTTCTCCGGCGGCATGCGCCAGCGCGTGGTCATCGCCATCGCCCTGGCCTGCAACCCCAAGCTCCTCATCGCCGATGAGCCCACCACCGCCCTGGATGTGACCATCCAGGCCCAGGTGCTGGAGCTGATGAAGGGATTGATCCGGGACCGCGACATGTCCATGCTGCTCATCACCCATGACCTGGGCGTGGTGGCCGAGGTGTGCGACGATGTGGCCGTTATGTACGCGGGCCGCATCGTGGAGATCGGAACGGCGGATGAGGTGTTCAACCACATCAGCCACCCCTATACCGAGGGCCTGTTCAACTCCCTGCCCAACCTGAAGGAGCGGGGAGAGGACCTGGTGCCCATCCCCGGCATGATGCCCGATCCCACCAACCTGCCGGAAGGCTGCGCTTTCGCGCCCCGCTGTGCCTATGCCACGGAGGCGTGCACCAAGTGCCAGCCTCAGCTGCGTCATCTGGGCGGCAGCCACTATGTGGCGTGCAGCGCCTATGACCATCCGGATTTCAAACTGAAAGGGGTGAAGTGAGCCATGGCGGATACGCTGCTTGAAGTACAGAACCTGACCAAATATTTTAATACGCCATCCGGCCAGCTCCACGCGGTGGACGGCGTGAGTTTCAAGATCGAGCGGGGCAAGACGCTGGGCATCGTGGGCGAATCCGGCTGCGGAAAGTCCACCACCGGCCGTACCATCCTCAAGCTCATCCAGCCCACCAGCGGCCGCATCATTTTTGACGGCGAGGATATCACCGGTTACTCTCCTGCCAAGATGCGCAAGCTGCGCACCGAGATGCAGATCATTTTCCAGGACCCGTTTTCCTCTCTGGACCCCCGGCAGAGCGTGCTCCAGCTCATCAGTGAGCCCATGATCGAGCACAAGATGTTCAAGTCCAAGGCCGAGGTGGAAAAGCGCGCTCTGGACCTGATGGAGACGGTGGGTCTTGCACGCCGCTACATGAACGTCTATCCCCATGAGCTGGACGGCGGCCGCCGTCAGCGCATCGGCGTAGCCCGGGCCCTGGCGGTGAATCCCAAGCTCATCATCTGCGACGAGCCGGTCTCGGCACTGGATGTGTCCATTCAGGCGCAGATCCTGAACCTGCTGCGGGAACTGCAGCGGGACATGGGCCTGACCTTCATCTTCATCACCCACGATCTGTCCGTGGTGAAGTATTTCTCCGACGACATCGCCGTTATGTATCTGGGTCAGATGGTGGAGAAAGCTCCTTCTGACGAGCTGTTCGCCAACCCGCTGCATCCCTATACCAAGGCGCTGCTCTCCGCCATCCCCATCCCGGTGGTGGGCAAGGAGCGGCCCAAGCGCACCCTGATCCGGGGCGAGATCACCTCCCCGGTGAACCTGCCCGATGAGTGCCGGTTCGGCAAGCGCTGCGACGAGTGCGCAGAGGACTGCAAAAACGGCAATCCGGGTCTGGTGGAAGTGCGTCCCAACCATTTCGTGGCATGCCACCATGTAGCCAAGGCACTGTGCGGCACCAACTGAGTTTGGAGGAAGAGTCGAAATGACGAAGAATTTTGCGCACCGCGGCTACAGCGGCAAGTACCCCGAAAACACCATGCTGGCATTCCGCAAGGCGGTGGAGGCCGGCGCGGACGGCATTGAGCTGGACGTGCAGCTGACGAAGGACGGCGTGCCCGTCATCATCCACGACGAGCTGGTGGACCGCACCACCAACGGCAAGGGCCGTGTCAAGGAGATGACCCTGGACGAGCTGCGGCAGCTGGATGCGTCCTACATCTATGCCGGACAGTACGGCGTGAACCGCATCCCCACGTTCCGGGAGTACTGCGAGTTCGTCCGGGATTTGCCTATCACCACCAACATCGAGATGAAGACCGGTATCTTCGAGTATCTGGGCATCGAGGAAAAGGTACTGGATATGATCCGGGAGTTCCACCTGGAGGACAAGGTCATCATCTCCAGCTTCAACCACTTCACCATCCTGCGGATGCAGAAGCTGGCGCCGCACCTGAAGTACGGCTTCCTCAGCGAGACGTGGATCATCGATGCAGGCAAGTACTGCCACAGCCACGGCGTGCCCTGCTACCATCCGCTGTTCCGCAACCTGACCCACGAGGTGGTCCGGGAGCTAAAGCAGTATGGTCTGGAGATCAACACCTACACGGTGAACACCGAGGAAGACGCCCGCGACCTGATCGAAAAGGGCGTGGATATCCTCATCAGCAACTACCCGGAGATGGTCCGGGATGTGCTGGCTGCCGGCGCAGAGCAGTGACCTGTACGACCCCCGCTTTTCAATTTTGAAAAGCGGGGGCTTTTTTTGCCTGCGGGGGAGGAAAGGTCTTGACAATCTTATTCTACAAATATAGAATATAATCAGATACTACAAATGTAGAACAGGAGGCGACACGATGACACAGGAGATCCGCAGGCTTCCGGATGCGGAGCTGGAGGTCATGCAGGCCGTATGGGACTGCGAGGTACCGGCAGAGCGCAGCGCCATTCAGGAGCGGCTGAAGGACACGCATCCCGTGGCACCCACTACGCTTTTGACGGTGCTGGGCCGTCTTGCGGAAAAGGGCTTTCTGGAGATCGACAAGACCCACCGCAGCGCCCGGTATACACCCCTGATTACCCGGCAGGCGTACCTTGCCAGCCAGAGCCGCCGCTTCTTGGATAAGCTCTGCGGCGGCAGTCTGCCTGCCTTTGCCTCGGCATTGTGCGACGGGGGATTCACCCGGGAAGAGCTGAAAGAGCTGCGGGCGCTGCTGGAGGAGGATCGCCTATGATAGAGTTCAGCAAAGAAGATGTGCTCCGTGCCTTTTTTGCGGCGATTCTCAGCGTGGCCATGGCCTATGTGATCTGTGATGCGGGGACGCGCAGCGCGGATTCAGAAGGCAAGGGACCGCGCTACCGCCCACTGATCGGGGGCTACGTGCTGCCGATGTATCTGGTGTGCCTTTTCGGGCTGAATGCTATATCCGGGGGTGATGGTCAACTTTCCGCCGCTGTATCCCTGTCTCTTATACACATCTCCGAGCCCACGAGACCGGAGCCTATCTC
>OWID01000369.1_pt1 | contig 17262 bp, 14 predicted proteins | sample 1732661 | NCBI WGS metagenome assembly OWID01 (sample SAMN05065739, study PRJEB22554) | human gut metagenome | biome: ENVO:2100002; feature: ENVO:00000062; material: ENVO:00002003 | host: Homo sapiens | place: USA
ATGGAAGTGGAGCCATCATGATGCTGGTGGTGTCCATGCCGTTTCAGGACAATCTGGTGCTGGTTTACATCGCCGGATGTATCGGGGCTACGGTGCTGGAGTATGTCACAGGCGTGACCATGGAGGCATTATTTAAAGTCAGATACTGGGACTATTCCAAGAATAAGTTCAATTTCCAGGGACATATCTGTCTGGGGTCCTCGCTCGCATGGGGAGGTCTGACGATCCTGATGACGGAGGTTATCCATAAGCCCATTGAACATCTGGTATTGTCCATTCCGGACAGCATCCTCACTCCGGTGACACTGGTGCTGACGGCGCTGATCGGTGCGGATTTCGCATTATCCTTCAAGGCAGCCCTGGATCTGCGGGATGTACTGGAGAAGATGGAGAAGGCAAAAGAAGATATGCTGCGGATCCAGAAACGGCTGGATGTTATTATTGCTGTGACCAGTGAAGATCTGGAGAACCGCAGGGAAGGCTTCAGCGAAAGTCTGGCGCAGAAGAAGGAAGACCTTACCGAGGGCATTACTACCAGAGTAGAGGATCTGAAGTCCGGCATCGAGGAGAAGCTGGAGAGCATCCGTACTTCCGCACAAAAGTCCCCCAGTCAGTATCTGGACAGCGTGAAGAACGAAGTGCTGGAGCTGAAGCAGAAGTACACCCGAAGCGTGGCAGACAGAGAGAATGTCAGCAGCTTAAGAGATTTCTTCCAGCGTGACATGATTCGTTCCAACCCTACCATGAGCTCTGAGAAATTCAAGGAAGCTCTGGAAGAACTGAAAGAGCACTCCAATAAGAAAAATGAATAAAAAGCAGAAAAAAGCATGTCTGTGATGCCCGTTTTTAGGGGGCGGAAGGGCATGCTTTTTTTGCACATGGAAAATGAGAAAAAAATGAAAAAAAGGAAGAAATAGGGTTGACAATATAACGGGGGGGGGTAAACTAAATAGCGGTAAAAATAAAATCCATAACATTATACTTAGGAGGAATGAGATAATGAAAAAGAAATTAATCATTGCCGCAGCCATTGCATTTGCAGTATTTGCAGTTCCTTACGGCAGCAGTGCACTGTCTACCGTATCTGTAGCAAGTGAGAATAATACGGTGGCACCGACACCTGCACCTGTTGTAGATGTAGATAAGGTGAAGGTTAGCATTGATAACATTAGCATTACAGATGTGTCCAGCGCAGACGAGGCAGTAGCTATTTTGAAGAATAACATTGGAATCCAAACTTTGAGGGCCGCGTTGTGGCAGAGTTATGATCTTAGAGAGGAATTGTATGGCCGTCTGGAACAGGAATATGCAGATGCAAAAGGAATCCAGATTTCTAAACCTAACTTTACAGACGATTTTAATAAAGAATATTCAGATGAGTGGTGGGTATCCAGTGAAGGAGTAGCTCTTAATGATTGCGCTGAGTTACAGGTGGATGCTCCTACAATCAAACCTTCCGTTTCTGGTGTCACATCTATATGTTATTTGGACTTCAGCCTGATTAATGCAGAAGGACGGAAAGTTGGTGCTGCAGTGAACGTTCCGGTAGGTATCGGAGTATCTGTTCCTGCGGGAATGGACCCCGCGAAAGTAGTAGTTTATCATTTCGCAGCAGATGGCAGCATAGATGAGATTATTGATCCGGAATGGTATGTAGATGAGACCAGCGGCAGAGATTCTGTATATTTTCTAGTAGATCACTTCTCCACTTTTGCCATCGCAGAAGTTGAGACTACCGGCGCTGAAGGTTCTGACAACGCATTCGAAAGATATCGCGACAGCATTGCAAGCGAGATCGCTAATGCCAAGGACGGTGCTACCGTTAAGATCAGCAGAGACAAGAACATCAATGCTCTGCCCAACGATATCATGCAGGCTCTGTACAAGAAGCAGACTGTAGCTCTGGAGCTGGAGTACACCTTCGAAGGCAACGAGTATACGGTAACCATCCCTGCCGGTAAGGCAGAAGACAATGCTATCGAATGGTATGGTCCTCTGTACCTGCAGATGCGTTACGGCAAATAAGTAACCGTAAGGAAATGAAATAACCGGGAAATATAAGGCACTCTTCAGTCAATGAGGGGTGCCTTGTTTTTCAGTCTGAAGGATAATGTAAGCTATGAAGAAACAGGAACAAAATACAAAAGAGACCGTGAGTATGCTGGTTTATGGGTATCTGGTGATTCTTTTTGCCGGTTTACCGCTGTATATGCAGAACAAGCTGGTGATGATAGGAAATGCAAAATATTTGTTTTTCCGGAATACTACGCTGGTGCTGGGGGCTTTTGTGGTGCTGGCTGTACTGTGGCAGAGGATCCGGGGAGAACAGACAACGAAACGGACGTGGAAGAAAACGGATGTGTTTATGCTGTTGTATCTGGTGTCTGCAATCTTTTCTTATGGAATCAGTCCCTGCAGGGAGGATGTCCTTTTAGGTGCTTGAGTTATAATTGGGACAAGTTAGAAGAAACCCAGTAAAATCAAGGGGTTGGAACTAATTTAGTCCTTATTTTTATACCTTTAAATCGGTACAGGATAGGGCAGCGCTGACATATCAATCCGAAATATGACCATTACATAGAGCAGTTCAGATTCATGGGCTGAGTGTGCTTTGTGTACCCAAGAGAGGTGAAAATTGAATAGTAATAATTTTAGGTAGGACTAAATTAGCTTTGCACTGAAAAGTGTATCCGGCTGTTTGTCCTGCCTTTTTTATTGGAAATGAGCAGGAGATGGCAGAAAAGAAGCTGATTTGGTCTGAATGTAAGTCATCTCGCAAAAAGAGAGGTGGCTGTATATGGAAGTATTGTCTTATGAAAGCAAGAGCAGAGTGTGATCGAATATAAATCGCTGGCAGATATTTCAGAGACAAGGAAAATAGGATAGAAACACAAACCGAAAGGTACGGGTAGCTGTATGAACAAAATTAGTAAGATTTGGAGGAACAGAAAAATGAATAACAAGTTAGAAGTAATAGGAATTGATCACGGCTGGTCAATGATGAAAACCGTAACTCAGGTATTTGTCACAGGGGTAAAGGAGATTACAACTACTCCGGCACTTTTTGGAGATGTTCTTGAGTACGACGGTAAGTATTACAAGATTGGAACAGTAAGGCAGGAAGTGAAAGATACAAAGGTTGAAGATGACAGCTTTTATCTTTTGACACTGGCAGCAGTCGCAAAGGAATTGAAGAAAAGAGGATTGTCAGATGCAAAGGTATTTCTTGCAGTAGGACTTCCACTTACCCGATTTGGAGCAGAGAGAAATAACTTTATTAAATACCTGACCAAGAATAAGCGTGTTGATTTCAGATATGAAAATGAAGCATACCATATTGAGATTGACGATGTGGCGGTATTCCCACAGTACTATGCGGCAGTGGTTGACAAGATACCGACTATGGCAAAGAAAACGCTGGTTGTTGATATCGGTAGCTGGACAATAGATATTATGCCCGTGATTAACAAGTCACCGGACGAATCAAAGTGTGTTACCGTGCCGAGAGGACTTATTACCTGTATGCGTTCTATCAATGAGCAGTGTGTAAGACAGCTCAACGGGGAAGTTGATGAAACAGAAATCCAGAATATTATGCGATATGGCAGGTCTGATATAGATGATGAATACCTTGCGATTATCAAGGCTGAGATAGAGGACTTTGTTGAAAAGGTATATAACTCAATCCGTGAGTTTAGTTATAACCTTAAAACTACACCGATTGTATTTGTAGGTGGCGGGGCAGTGGTAATGAAGAATTTCAGCAATCACGAAGCAAAGAATATCTCTTATATCCTTGATGTAAAGGCAAATGCAAGAGGATATGAGCAGCTTGCCACGATGGGACTTAAAAGCACTAAGCGATTATCATAAGGAGGCAGATGATGGGAAGAAGACTTGAATATGAAGTAAAAACTTCTGTCCGCCTCAACATGAGCAATCCTCAGCATGTGAAAATCAATGATGTGATTCAGAACCTTGATCCGAAGATTTTCAAATCTAAGAACCAGTTCATTATAGATGCGATTCAGTTCTACATTGATAATTATGGAAAAGAAACATTTGTTATCAAGAAGAAAGAAAAAGAGAGGGCTGAATATATCCGGTCAGAAGATATTGATGACATTAAGGAAGAAGTCATTGAAGCAGCAACCAATGAGGCTAGGAAAGAGGTCATAAGGCTGTTAGGCGGAGTGATATCCGGGATGAATGTTGGTCAGCCGGTAATAATGCAGGCAGCCAATAGTGAAGCACAAGAACCTACAGAAGATGTTATGGACGATGCAGATGTTGCAGGACTTGCAATGGGATGGATGTCGAAAGGAGACTGATTATTATGAGAAGAGTTATGGGAGCCGTAGGAACAGTGATTTTAGAGATACTCAAGTGGATATTAAGGATAATTCTTGGAGCTTTGAAGCTGGTCTTAGGACTTGCCAGAATAATTCTTCTTCTATTCGCTATGGTGGCAAGGATATTTCTTTCATTCGTAAGAATGGGCACATTCTGAGAGGAGGTGAGCGAATGCAGGTAAAGGGTTTATTCTTAAATTATAAGAAAAACAGAAGACTTATGCAGTATTTCTTTAAAATAAGAGAGCTGGTATAATGAAAGGAGTTTAAGATGCACAGAATACGGGACAGTCCTATGTGTCCCGTGCATTACAGATAAATAGTTCACCGCAAGGGTGGATGGCACGGAACACAAAGCCCGTCCCTCTTGCGGAGAAGGGATGGGTGATTACTATGAAGAAGATAAGTATTATCTTATTATCCGCAGTACTGGTCTTTTCAATGGCTGCCTGTAATGGTGGTAAGGAAAAGGCTGATAATCAGACAGAGAAACAGACGGAAAGCGTAAAGCCAACTGAGGAAGCAGAAATAGCAACGGAAGCTGTCACAGAGGTCACAACCGAAGCTGGAAGTGAAGAGACAGACAAAGATATTGCTGATGCTAAAGATTCAGAAGAGAAGACTGATAAGGCAGATAACCGGTCCGCTGATAATGAAACTGCTTCAAAGCAGGAAGAAAAGCCAAAGCAGAATGACGAGCCGGAACAGAAAGCTTCAGTAAATGATAATGAGGAAGCTGGAGGAAATCAGAGTAATGCAGGTAATGGTGGTCAGACTACAGACAGTCCGAAAGACAATGTGAGCAATCCACAGCCTGCATCCGTGGCATACAGTCCACAGAATGTTGTGTCACTTGCAACAGCAAAGTGTCAGGCAGGAGGGATGATTACCACAGCAGAATTTACAGAACCATTTGAATTATGGCAGTATCACGCAGGAAGAGTACAATGAGTATTATCCTTACGATGGTATGGAAGGCTCTTATTATAGTGTGTTTGTAGAGACAGACCTCAACAAAGCAAGTACCATTGATGGACAGCGGTTATCCTCTGAGGATGCAATCGCAGAATATATTGCAAGTATGTTACTTTTGGAAACAGATCCGGTATTCTACATCAGTTATGATGGAGTTTACACGACAGGCGGCACAGACTATTACGAGTTTCGATGTCACAGATAAATAAAAACGAATAGAAGCAGAAGGAAGAAAGATGTAAGCCATAAACTTATGTCTTTCTTTTTTTATGCGTAAATTAAGGAGGAAAGAGCACATGAAACAGAAACTAAAGCGTTTTATGGCAGGATTTATGGCTATGCTCACACTGGTTGGAACACTCTTTACGAATGGAACAACAGCATTTGCAGCCAGTCCGCAGGCAAATATTGCGTTCTGGAATGCGTCAGTCAAAAATTCCGGAGAAGTAAGTGAGCTGAAGCCCGGATATAATCATGGCAAGATTCTGTATTCAATTCTTGACGGAAATTCTGCATATTGTATGAATTTCGGATTAAGAGCAGATGGCGGTCAGCTTATGAACAGCTACGATGATGCGAGCACATCAATGTCAGCACAGCAGAGAAAGCTTTTAAGTTACTGCCTTTATTATGGGTTTAACAGTACACAAAAGGCGGCACCAAGCAACAGTCAGTGCGATGAGTATATCGCAACTCAGGCAATGGTATGGGTTATTGTAGCAGATATCTTTGGAACCGGAAGTGGTGATTCGGCAGCAAGAAAGCTCTGTAACACAGCACCAAGTCCTGATTCTTCATACAGCTATTATGAGAGACTCAGGGACAATATCAGCAGCTCCTACAATGCAACACTTCCAAGTTTTGCATCACGCAGAACCAGTGAGGCACCAACTTATGAATTAAAGTGGAATGAGGGAAGTCAGAGATTTGAAACAACATTATCTGACAGCAATGGTGTTTTATCGGATTTTGATTTTGGCATCAGCGGATATTCTGTTGATAAGAATGGCAACAGTATTACAATCTCTTCAACGAGCGTGAATACTACAGCTACAACAGGAACATTCACATCCAATGCTGGTAAGGTTGAGACAACATCAAGCTGTGTATTCTGGCTTACAGGAAAGAGCGGATATCAGGAGTTTATTTCTGAAAGACCGACAGCAGATCCTATCAAAGCATATATCAAGGTCAAGACAGAGAATATCGGATATGGTGAGCTTACAAAGACAGATGAGTCAAGCGGAGTGAAGCTTTCCGGTGCAGTCTATGGAATCTATTCTGACAGCGGATGCACAAACAGAGTACAGACCATGACAACAGATGGAAACGGATATGCAAAGTCAGCTGCACTTGTTGCAGGCACTTATTATGTAAAAGAGATTACCGCACCAAAGGGATATGTCCTTTCCGGTAAGGTTCATACACTTACTGTAAAAGCAGGACAGACAACGGGAATCTCTGCAACAGATAAAGAGCAGCTTGGAGCAATCACAATCTATAAAGAGGGTGAGGTGCTTAGCTCATGGAATGGAAGCAATTTCACCTATGAGAAAAAGAAGCTTTCCGGAGCAGCATTCAAGGTAACTGCCGGGGCAGATATCTACAAGGCAGATGGTACAAAGGTGTATAGTGCCGGCGATGTTGTGGCAGAAAGCCTTACAACAGGAACTGACGGACAGGTGGTATTATCTGACCTTCATCTTGGAACTTATGTGGTTACTGAGATTAAGAGCATTGACGGATATACAATCAATACCACACCTCAGACAGTAGCAGTTGAGTATAAGGACCAGACTGTGACAGTACAGTATGAATCAACTACGATTGAGAATACAAGACAGAAAGCGGATGTATCTGTCGTAAAGAAGGACTCTGACACAGAGAACCCTCTTGAAGGCGGCAAGTACACACTTTATGCCGGAAATGACATCAAAAACTATGCCGGACAGGTTATTGTGACAAAGGGTACAGCTCTTGAGACAGTAACTACAGGTGAGGACGGAAAGGCAAGCTACAGCGTGGATCTGCCAATCTCTAACGGATATTATGTATCAGAGACACAGGCACCATATGCGTATATCAGAAACAGTAAAGATGTTTACAGCTTCAATTTCAATGTATTACCTGAAACACAGGCAAAGGCATCATTCAGTCACACATTTGTGAATGACAGAACTACAGCAAAGATTCATATCTACAAGGTAGACAAGGAATCAGGCAAGGCAGTTGCCCAGGGAGATGCAAGCCTTGAAGGTGCAGTTTATGGTCTTTATGCAAGAAACGATATCGTGCATCCGGACGGAGCAACAGGAGTCGTATTCAAAGCAGGTGACCTTGTAGCAACACTTACAACAGATAAGAATGGAGAGGCAGAGGTCAATAACCTTTACCTTGGAAATTATTATGTAAAGGAAATCACTCCATCAGAGGGGTATCTTTTAGACGAAGAGGAGCACGATGTAGTTTGCGACTATGAGGGAGACCTTGTAGCAGAGGTATCAAGAAGCACAACCTCAGCAGAGCAGGTCATCAAGCAGCCATTCCAGCTTATCAAGGTATCTGACAATGGCGATGATACTGAAGCAGGCTTATTGGCAGGTGCAGAGTTCACAGCATACTTAAAATCTTCTTTATCCGTAAAGGCAGATGGAAGTTATGACTTTGATAAGGCTACTCCTGTGGTAATCGGGGAAAACGGAGCAACAACAATCACATCCGATGACAAGGGACATGCAGTTTCTATTGCAATTCCTTATGGAACTTATGTGGTAGTAGAGTCAAAGACTCCGCATAACATGAAGACAATCAAGCCATTTGAGGTAAAAATCAGCGAGAACCATCCTGACAAGCCTCAGACATGGAGAGTATTCCTTGACAGGGAGTTTACTGCAAAGCTTCGTGTAATCAAGAAGGATTCCGATACAAAGCAGACAGTACTTGTACCAAATGCAGAGTTTAAGATCTTCAATATTGATAAGAACGAATATGTGAAGCAGTACACAACTTATCCGTCAAAGGTCGAGCATACTTCATTCTTTACTGACGATGATGGAGATTTAATCTTACCTGAAGCACTTAAAATCGGTAACTACCGTATTGAGGAAGTATCTGCACCATACGGATATGTTGTAAATGATAAGTATGTCAGCATCTCTGTTGATACTGATACAGCATTTGAAATAGATGGTGATACAAATGATGCAATCATTACTGTGGAATATTCCGATGCCCCTGCAGTCGGAGAAATGACTGTAGAAAAGAAGGGTGAGGTACTTGACGGATTCAAGGGTGGACTTCTTGCAAGCTCATATGAGAAAGAGTTTGTTTATAAGGAAGGCTCACTTGCCGGAGCAAAATTCAAAGTTTATGCTGCCGAGGATATTTACACAGCAGACAACCAGAAGGATGCAGACGGAAACCGCATTAAGTATTACAGCAAGGGAGACCTTGTGACAACTCTTACAACTGGCAAGGATGGAAAGGCAACAGCTAAGAATCTTCCTCTTGGACAGTACAGAGTTGTGGAAGTGGAAGCTCCATACGGATATGTATTAAATCCGAATGAGCAGAAAGTGACATTCACATATGTGGATGATAAGACACCTGTTATCAAGGAAAGCCTTACTTTCTCAGATGACAGACAGAAGCTTGATATGTCAGTGACTAAGCTTGATGCAGAAGATAACACACCGATTGCAGGTGCAGTATTTGGTCTTTATGCAGATGAGGATATCAAGAATGCTGATGGCAGGGTTATTATCGAGAAAGGTACACTTCTTGAGAAGGCAACATCTGATGAGAATGGAAAGATTGCTTTTGTTAAGGATTATCCATTTGCAAAATATGTTGCAAGGGAGCTTGTAAAGCCTGCCGGATATGTGACAAATGAGGAAGCAGTAAACTTTGATACAAAATATCAGGGACAGGATGTTAAGACTGCTGTATATAACAGCGAGTATAAGAACACTCCTACAACCTTTGAGTTTACAAAGACAGATATCACAAGCGGTGCAGAGCTTACAGGTGCAACACTTACTGTACTTGATAAGGATGGAAATGTGGTAGACACATGGACATCTGATGCTAAGGAAGCACATGTAATCAAGAGACTTGTAGTTGGAGAGACTTACACTCTTCGTGAGGAATTTGCTCCTTACGGATACCTCAAGGCAACTGATATCCAGTTTACAGTTGAGGACACAGGCAAAGTGCAGCATGTAGAGATGAAGGATGAAGTTCCTACAGGTTCCATCGTTATCAATAAGGACGGCGAATTTGTAACAGACACTACTCTTATGAAGGGTTACTGGTACGACTTTATCTTCAATTTCTTCAAGGACAGCCTTGCAGGAGTAACTTTTGATGTATATGCAAAAGAGGATATCGTAAGTGCTGACGGACTTGACACTGTATATCATAAGGCAGGAGACAAGGTGGCAACCATCGTGACAAATGATAAGGGTATCGCAAGAATTGATGACCTTCCACTTGGCAAGTATTATCTTGTTGAGACAAAGACCATTGATGGATTTGTATTAGATGATACACCGATTGAGGCAGACCTTTCCTATATCGACCAGAATACAAAGGTTGTTTTCGCAGGAATGGATGTGACAAATGAGCGTCAGAAAGTGCAGATTACTGTAACCAAGACTGATTCAGAGACTAAGGAAGCACTTGAAGGAGCAGTATTCGGCTTATTTGCGAAAGAAGATATCGTGAACAAAGATGGCAAGGTAATCGTAAAAGCTGATACACAGATTGAGAGAACAGTAACAGGCAAGGACGGAAAGGCAGCATTTACCTCTGACCTTCCACTTGGACAGTATTATGTCAAAGAGATTGAGGCACCAAAGGGCTATGTGAAGTCTGATAAGATTTTTGATGTGGATGCTTCATATCAGGGAGATAAGGTAAAGGTTATCGAGTTTGAGGCAGCATTTGAAAATGCACCGATTAAGGTAGAGATTTCAAAGACTGATATCACAGGCGAGAAAGAATTACCTGGAGCAAAGCTTTCAGTTATTGATGCTGATGGAAAGCTTGTTGAGAGCTGGACATCAGAAGCAGGAAAGACTCATATGATTGAGAGACTTCCTGTCGGAAAGTACACACTCAGAGAGGAATCTGCACCATATGGATATAAGGTGGCAAGTGATGTAACCTTTGAAGTAAAGGAGACAGCAGAAATCCAGAAGGTATCCATGAAGGATGAGCAGGCAGTCGGTAAGATTGTCATTGAGAAAACTGACAAAGTAACCGGAAAGCCGATCGATGGTGTTGTATTTGAAGTAAGAGATAAGGACGGAAAGGTGCTTGACACACTCACTACTGACAAGAATGGTCATGCAGAGAGCAAGGAGCTTCCTATCTGTACTTACAACGAGGATGGAACTTTTAAGGAAGATATCCATTATACAGTAGTTGAGACAAAAGCAGCTGACGGATATATCCTTGATGAAACAGCCCATGATGTAACTCTTCGATATGATGACAATGCACCGGATGTTGTTGTAGCAACTCTTAAGCTTGTCAATGTACCGACAGAGCCTAAGCTTCCACAGACAGGCGACAATGCAAATCCGCTTCTTTATCTTGGAATTGGTGCACTTGCACTTATTACAGGTGTTGGAGTAGGACTTCGTGGAAGAAAGAAAAAGAATAAACAGTAACAATTAACCTTGCGGGGAATGTAAGCCAGTGACTTATGTTCCCTGCTTTTTTTGATTTGGAGGACAAACAGTGGTAGGAGAAAGAATCAGATATTACAGAAAACGACAAAAAATGACACTCAGGGAACTGGGCGAGAAAAGTGGTTTTGAAAATAGAGGTGATGTAAGAATTGCCCAATACGAAAATGGTTCAAGAGTTCCAAGGACGGGAACGTTGAACAGGATTGCAAAGGCACTTGGCATTCCGCCGGAAGAATTATTCTGTGAGGACTGTAGAAAGTGCATGTTTCTCAAGAATTATTACAGAAAGAAAAGAAAATCTCATACCACTTTTGATATGGGAATCGAAGAAGACAACAGTTACAGAGAACACAAAAATCCCGAGGATGAAGGGATTTTGTATGACAATTTAGATTAAGGAGGAACCGTAATATGATGAATTACGAGATTTTTAAGGAAGTAGTAAAAGAAAAGTTTATGGATTATATGCCTGAGAAGTTCAAAGGAATGGAGCTTGTGGCAGAACCCGTGGAAAAGGTGAATGTGACTCTTGATGGCATCATCTTACGAGAGGAAGGCAGGAATATTTCGCCTACGATTTATATCAATGACATGTATAAGAAGTATCAGGACTGTGGTGATCTTGAGGTGTCACATCATTGACAAATGTACATCGCCATGATACGATTTGAGAAATATATATATTTTTTGTCGGAAGTGTAGAGTTTTTTGTCGGATACTTTTCTAAAATAAATAAGCTATTACATCTTTATGAAGGTGTTTCAGCATTTGGCACAAGGGGTTATCGCAGAAAGACCTATTTTTTGCAATAACTCAAGTAGAAATGAGGTGAATATCGATGATGCAGCAATTGTATAAATTGACATATGTCAAAAATGGGGGGGGGGTAGAAGCCTACTGACCGTGAATGACGCTCAGGAGAGAATGACAAAAGGAGGACTTTATGAATATTATCAAACATAAATATGGCAAACGAACGGTATCTCTGCTGCTTGCGGTAATTTTGGTGCTATGCCCTTTGCAGGTTAGGGCGGCAGATAACAAGCCAACCATCGAAATTGGTGACTACATTCAGATGGGTACTTATGGGGGAGTGCCAATTGTGTGGCGTTGTGTAGCGAAGGATAGCAATGGGCCATTGATGCTTTCGGATAGAGTATTGTGTGATTACATGCCCTATGATGCAAAAACCAACAAAAATGCCGAAACAGGCTCGCACCGGCGCAATAGCTGGAGAGATAATTTTGGTTCTAACCACTGGAGAGACAGCAACATACGTTCTTGGCTCAATTCCAACGCTGAAGCAGGAAAAGTGAAATGGCTTTGCGGAAATCCGCCAACAGAGGATTCTGTCTATCCTAAAACGGCAGCATATGACCAAAAGGAGGGCTTCCTTCGCAGCTTTCGTTCGGATGAGCTGGGAGCGATTCGAACGGTGAAGCAGCGTTCTATCGTTTCCCATCCGGAGTATACGGCAGGTTATATCGACGCAGCCGGTGTTGATCTTCCCTATAACACCACAATTGATACGGTAGCGGATGGGTATGACAGTGCCCATTATGAATATATTTGGGATAGAGTTTTTCTGCTGGATGTTCAGCAGCTCAAAACGGTTAATGATAACCTGAACGGCTACCATATCGCAAAAAACAGAAGCGGTGTAGCATGGAACTATTGGCTGCGTACACCGATTACAACCTGTAACCATGATATGCGATTTGTGACCCCTCAAGGGAATATTTTGCGTGACGCACCCTATAAGGGATATTACGGCGTTCGTCCTGCCTTCTATCTGAATACGGAAAATTACACCGTATCATCCGGCACAGGACAGAGCGCACAGGACCCCTATGTTGTTTCCGCACCGGATGCGCCGGATGACAGCATTGGCATATCCGGCGCTGTGCGAGAGGATGTGAATGGTGACTGGAATGTGAACACGGATGAGTATCTACAGCTGGAGATGAGTACCCTCTACACTGAGGATCCTGCATATGCAAATGTAACCGTACCGGTGTATACAATCCAGAAGCCTCGCAGCGATAAGGAGAACATGGTGATTGTGTACTGCGCCGAGGGCTACACCAAAAGCCAGCAAAAGCAGTTTGTCGAGGATGTAAAAAAGCTGTGGGGGGAGGTATTGCAGATAGAGCCATATCGCAGCATGGCGGATCGCTTTAATGTCTATGCACTCTGCACGGCATCGGTGGATGGCTATGGCGGTACCAGCACATTTTTTGCTGCGACCGCCAAAGGAGGAATTTCTACTAACAAAGGGAACTGGCGCAACCATGTTTTGGAGCGCATCATAGGCCCTGCGTTTATCGAGAAGATTCATGACGCACATATTCCTAATGAAACGCATCCAAACGAAAACACGATGGATCATAATTATAGACAGTATGATTATGTGTATGAAAATATCAACCAATTCGTTGTGTTGGCGAATAGCGGTGAGTATTTCGGTGGCTCTCATGATAATAAACAATATGGTATTCACTATATTGTTGCGTCAGCGAGAAACGCATATTCTGCGTTTACCCAGCGGCATGAACTGGGACACGGTCTGTTCCATCTGGGAGATGAATATAATTATAGCACTGTTCCTGTAGATGAGTGGAATTACACTACATCACTGAATATGACTGCAACAAAAGATCCCACGAAAGTGAAGTGGAAGCAGCTGCTTGGCTTCCGTAATACCTATACCTGCCCGCATCTTGACTACTATCCTTATACCTATAATTCCAGCAGGGATTGTCTGATGCGAGAGACCTTTCAGAATGATTTTTGCGATGTGTGCAAGCTACAGGGCATAAAGGTCATGAGTCAGCTCATTACAAATCCCCCTGCGCTTTATGTGGCTGTTCCTGAGGTGAAAAAGTATATCGGCGGTTACAGAAATCCCACAAAAGATCCTTCTGCCTTTGAGGCAGCGAATTCCTCCGCATATGCGAGCTATCAAAATGACAGGAATAGCCGTCTATTAAGCGGCGGCAGTAAAAACAGCTTTGATTATAGCAGCATGAAGGGGCAGCAGGTTGAGCTGCGCACCATTATACAAAATCTTTCGAATACCCAAGCGAAGACTGTGACCCTGCGCCTGTGGGTGGAACATTCCAACGGCGAAAAAGCGGTCACGACAGATGGGGAGCAGGTTTTCACTACGCAGGAGTTTGACATCCCTGTTTGGAAAGAGAAAAGCAAATTCTGGACAAAGGGTGCGTTGGATTACGAGGGCAGCGACTTTAATTCCGGCCTTGTCAACTGCTCTCTGGTTTACACGATTCCGGAGAATGCCATTCTGCAATCCGGCGATACCATCGGCTTTGAGATTGTAGATCATGCGACAGGCGAGGTATTGGCTGATGATGATACGGAGCAGCAGCGCTATGTCAATGTCACCATCCAATATCAGCTGGAGGATGGCACAGATGTTCCAAACACCATGCCGACTACCTTTACTGTTCCGGTAGGCAAAAAGGTTGATTGGCAGCCGCCGCAGGAACTGCACGGCTACACTTTTGTTAAAGCGGAGGGGATGGAAAATGCTGTCCCGAACAGTGGTATGACGATTCGTTATATTTATAAAAGGTCTGAGGAACGCCCCGAGCCGCCGGTGACAAAAAATTATACGGTGCAATACAATTGGGGCTCTGTATTCCCGACAGGCGCAACGCTGCCGCTAAATAGCAGCTCCTATTCGAGTGTGCAACAGGCGAAGGCGGCTGTGGATAAGAAATATACCTCCACAACACGCATTCAGGCACAAAAGGATGGTAAAAACGGCACATGGGCTTTTTCGGGCTGGGATGCCGGCAACCTAAACGGCACAACCGTGGTATTCCGTGGAAGTTGGAGTTTTACGGAGGATACAGCGCCGATAACGCCTCCGAGCGGTACAGCAAGCTACAAGATTACCGCAACGGCAGGTATCGGTGGAACAATCTCTCCCGGTGGCACGACAACGGTATCTGCCGCAGGTCAGCTTACATATACAATCAAGGCGAACGAAGGATATTATATTGCGGACGTAAAGGTGGATGGTTCGGAAGTGACAGCAACCACAAGCTACACCTTTAGTGATGTGAATACTGATCACACCATAGAAGTTACCTTTAAACAGGAAAGCCAGACACCGGATGTGCCGGATGTGATTGCACCAAGCATAACCACACAGCCTGGAAATGCGACAGTGAAGGTAGGTGAGACTGCGTCCTTTACCATAGCAGCAAGCGGTACAGATCTTACCTATCAGTGGCAGATAGACAGAAATGATGGGAAAGGATGGGTAAACATTGACGGTGCAACGGCAACGAGCTATACCACATCCACAGTCAATATAAGCTGCAACGGATTTAAGTATAAGTGTGTTGTTTCAAACAGCGCAGGAAACGTAGAGAGTAATTCTGCAACATTGACCGTACAGGATGCGGGCGGTTCCGATAATCCTGACACACCGAATAACACCTATCAGATTATTGATGGAGCAAACAGTAGTTGGACGCATGACAGTGATGGTAATATCACCATCCGGGGTAACGGAGACTTCTCCAAGTTTACCGGAGTTAAGGTGGACGGAAATTTGATAGACAGGAGCAACTACACTGCAAAGGAAGGCTCTACCATTATCACACTGAAAGCTTCCTACCTGAATACACTTTCGGCAGGAACCAATACAGTTGAAATCCTTTGGACGGATGGTTCTGCAAGCACCACATTTACCATCAAAGCAAATACCTCTGATAACAGTAATAACAACCAGAATGACAATAACAATAGCGATTCCTCTGATGACAAGCCATCGAGTGGAACTGATAAGAAGGATGTGACTGCACCTAAAACCGGAGACAACACACCGAGTGTATGGCTGTTTATACTATCAATTCTTTCCGGAATGGGATTGATTATTACCGTAAAGAAACGCAGAGAAAATTTGAATTCATAGAAACGATAGTTAAAAAATGAAACGAGAAAATAACCATGGAGAAGGCGGGCATGTATGTCCGTCTTTTTTTCAAAGAAAACACAACAGGGAGTGTACGCTGCGGAAGAGGCGAAAGAAAAGACACAGACGGAATCAAAGCAGAAGGCGTGTATGGGAATGGAAATGCCTGACTCTGCAACTTTTATTAGCGGTGATATTTGTTTTTTCTGTGGCGGGGCTTCTTGGATATGGCATCTTCTATCTGTGTCAGAATGAGAGTAGCAGAAACACGCAAAAAGAATTACAAGGCATACGAGGAGAATCAAAAAAATTGCTGCTCCGACTCAATCTTCCACATGGAATACATCTTCCACCAGCATATTAAAGTACTTTGATATCTGCAGCATAAATTCGGCAGATGGGGTACTGTCCCCACGCTCTATCCTGCCGACAGTTTTGGTGCTGTATCCGATAGCAGCGGCAAGGTCGTTCTGGTAAATGCCACGCTGCTCCCGGATTTCTCTGATATTATTGGTAACCGCCATAAAAATCCCTTCTTTCAGTTCTATAGATATTTTCTTATTGTCAATTATGCAAAATAATGTGTCCGATAAAAAGGACTTGCAATTTTTATCGGCAATGTCCTGTAATAGCAGAAGCATCAGATTTTCCAAGAACTTTTCCAAATATGTCTAAGCGGTCATTTTCACTAACCTTGATAGGTGCATACTTTTCATTAAGAGAGATAAGGAAAATTCCGTCTTTATCGTTTTGTAATTTCTTAATATAGGCTTCTCCGTTAAGAGCGAAGATGCCGATTTCTCCATTAGCAACAGATTCCTGTTGTAATACCCATGCAATCTGACCATCGTGGAATTCAGGTTCCATACTGTCACCACTAATACGGACACCGAAAGTAGTATCTTCCGGTAGGATAGATTCGTCTATGCGTACAGTCTCTTTCGGTCCGTCTACAAGGAAGTTACCGGTTCCGGCTGATACAGCATTTTCAAAAATATCAATGCTTCGGAATGGAATTATCTTAGCAGTCTGCTTTTCATACATTCCGGATGCGTGGAGCAGATTGATATAATCCATAGCTTTTTCCCTGCCCTCATCAGTAAGTGATGAAAAAGGATCAGCAGGATTTACTCCAAAATATGCTTCATACATATTAGTAATACCAAGGATTCTACACACTTTGTAAAATATGGTAACGCTTGGTTCAGCAAGATTTCTTTCCCAGTTAGATATAGCTTTGTAGGAAATGGTAACACCTTCCTTAGCTAATTCATCAGCGAGATCCTGCTGG